>MDTG01396442.1_pt1 | contig 15089 bp, 16 predicted proteins | sample 811421 | NCBI WGS metagenome assembly MDTG01 (sample SAMN05326645, study PRJNA326480) | marine metagenome | isolation source: seawater | place: Pacific Ocean: South East | collected 2011
AAATGCATTTAATTTAATAGTAATATTGTTTTGTATATTATTAGTATTGTTGCTATTATTATTGCAATTATTATTTATATTTTTAATATTTTTTATATTTTTTATATTATTATGGCAATTATTATTATTATTGACAACTGCTAGTTGTTTATTGTTATTAATATATCTTTTGTTTTTACTATGTTTCTCAATATAAAAATTACGCTTAGATTCGGGTATTAACTCGCAGGTATTACGGTAATGTCTAGGTAAAATTCTTTTACTAAATAAAGTTTTGTTGCAGTAAATGCAAGTGACAGAAGAGGTGGATGTCTTATGGTCATTGGGTGTATTTTCACCCTCTTGATTATTTTCCAAAATCTCAGTGCGCTTCTTTGCGCTACTTTGCGCTATTTTGCGCTTCTTTGCGCTACTTTGCGCTTCTCCACTTTCCACTGGTTTGCAAGGAAATTTACGGGCAAGGTGTCTCTTAAGATTGCAAGATTGTTTGAACTCTTTTAAACAAGTTGGGCACTGATGGATAGGCATATTGGTTATTATTATAAGATTAGATAATAATTTTAAATTAAAAAAAAAACGAATTAAAATTAATTCGATTTTTAAGAAAAAAGACAAAATTAATTCGTTTTTTTTATTTGTCATCAAGTTAAAATATCGGTGATATGAACGTGTTTTTTTAAAATTAATTCGATTTTAATTCGATTTTTCAAAAATCGAGTCCAAATATTTTTAAAAAATGCAGAGGAGAGAGAGCGCGCGTAACTAATTTTTATTTTTTTTTTATATTTTATATATTTTTATAATTTGTAACTAAATATAAAAAAGTGTAATAATTTAAAATTAATTACTACAAATAAAAATATATAAAAATCAAATTCTTATAAATGCCAAAAAAAATAAAATATATTATATATATTTTTCTAGTTATTTTTTTCATTTTTTTCAGATATATATACTAAAGCGATTGTATCATAATAATCTAACATATCAGATAATTGTGTTTTATCTAGATTTTCTATATTATCTATTACTTCTATATTGTTATACAGTTCAAATAATTTTTCATTACTTAATTGTTTATTATTGTTATATAATTTATTATATAAATCAATATATTTATTATAACCATCATAACTATCTAAATTAATAAAATTATCTTCTAAATTAATATTATCATTATTATATGGAACCTCATTCATATTGCGGATATTGTTATCAATTGTTTTAAAATTATATAAATTACTACTGAAATCGGGATTTACAATATTTGTAGAATTATTATAATATGAATCCCTGATATAAAAAATATGAACAAAATTCATTATTAGAAATAAAATAAAGAAAAGAACTATTTTATAGTAAATCTTTTCATTAACATGATCAATTCTACCTTTCATAGCACAATTTTCTCTAATATATGTAAAATGAATTGTTTTCAATTCTTTGTTTTCCCGAAGCATATCTGTAATTTGCTTTTTATTTAATTGATAGTCACAATGCACTAAAGGAGAGTCACTATCTATTAGATCTGGGTGACATTGAGAATATGAATTTTCAGATAACAAGTAAATCGCACCATATTCCTGTAGTTCTTTTACTATAGGATCTAACTGCATATATTTTTTAATATCAGATTTTTTAGAAGTTTTATTTAACTTTTGTCTTTCAGTTAAATATTGACTTGGAACAAACCAACCATTTTCTTTAAAATTATTGGGTATATTCATATCAGGAATCCATTCCCAGCCCATTAAATCATTATTACCAAAAGAAGAATTACTTTGGTCGCATTGTAAAATATAACCAAAGTATTTTTCATATGTAATATTTTTTAAATTTTTTATTAAAGTATATTCTGAAAATGTCATATTAGTTAGTATATTTTTGGTAAATATTTCAGAATCTAATTGTCCTTCTTTTGATTTCATAGTATCAGAATCTTCATGTAACTCTTTGTAAATATTTGTCTGCATATTAAACAAATAAATTTTTAATAAGTCCTATTTTTATAATAAACTAATCAATTTTTATATTTAAAAATAAAAAAATAATAATGAAATATTTTATAATATTAATATCCATTTTTAAACCTAACACTTATCTCATGAAGGAGTACCTTAACTCCTTTTATTTCATAAATAATTTTGATATATAAAATAACTAAAACATAGAATAATAAACAATAAATATTGAATTAAACAATAACATTATCCATAATAATATATTTAAAATATTTTTAGTCTGCTGACGTTTTTTATATAATTGTTTTAAATTTTGAAATTTTTCACTTTTACTTAAGTTTTCATTTATTAATTGTGCATTTTGTTCAATTGTCATATATATTAGTTTATTATTTATATCATAATCACATAATGGATATGGAACAAATTGATTAATTTTTGATGGAATATAAACTGCACCAAGTTGTTGTGCATCTTTTAAAATAGGATCAATATGTAAATCAAAGGTGCTTTTACTTTTTAAGGAATTAGGCTTTATTAAGATTTTACTAATAAACCAAGTATCATCACAACAATCTAAAGATATACCAGGCATATAAGGTTTCCATTCAATTGATGTATGATTGTTCTGTAATAAATTTTTGAATTCAGGATCAATTCTTCCGTAATTAAAATGATGACAACTAGATATTAAGTCAAAACCAGACCAACACTTTTCTTCAGTTCCATTATAATCAGGATTATTATTTTTACTTTTAGCTATTATATAAGAGTTTTCAATTATCATGTTCCAAAAAGGTTTTTTAATTAATGCTTTTTCAACTAATGTTTTAAAAGTAGGTTCTTCTACTTTAGAATTATCAATAATCATTCTTGCAACTTTGAAATTAAAATAATTTTAAAAATTTATAATTAAATATTATTAAATCAATTTTAAATAAATAATTATTACTAGAAATAATAAATACTATATTTTCAATTACTAGATATAATTATTACTATTTTTTCAATTATTATTTATAATTTACTTTGATTAATATTTAATTTTATTTGTTTTAAAGTATAATTTATTCTATCAAAATCTTCTGGGCGACCTCTTGGTTGAGCAATAAATCTAATATTATAAGCATCAATAAATTCATCAAATTGATTATGTGTGTGCCCAAAAATCCAAGTCGTAATTTTAGGAAATTTACCATCTAGTAATTTAATGACATCTGTCTGCAACTGACAAGTAGTACTAATATCCCCTTTTGTTTTTAAAGCAAACTGTTTTAAAGGTACAGTATGGGATACAATAATAATTTGTTTAATATCAGGATTAGATTGATATTTAATAAGTTGTTTTTCTAATAAAGCAAATTGACGAATATAATTGCTTATAACATTAAAGCAAAATATTTTATTATCATTATTATCCAAATGAGGCATCCAAGCATTAAAATATTCTTCTGCTTTCAAGAGGCTATCTTCATTTGCTGAATCATAATCCCACCATCCACAAAATCCCAAAAATACTGTATCTCCAATTAAATAGTTATTTTTTGGAAGATACATTAGTTTAGGATTTTCTAAAGCTAATACTTTTTGATTAATATCTTCAGTTGATATCAAAAGTGGATATTTACCAGCATGTTCATGATTTCCATCAACAAATAAAACTTTATCATATTGATTGGAAATATCATTTAAATATTGAAGAGATAAATCGATATTATCACTAATGTCTCCGGTCACTATTAAAATTTTACTATCTGATTTTGGAAATTGATATGGAACATCTTTTACTTTACCACATGGATATTGACCTGACAAAGAAGAATCCCATTGGTCAATATGAAGATCACTTACAATATCAAATAAACCTGTGTTGTCTCGTAGTTCTTTACTATCTTCCATCCAAAGTGCTATATCATTATTATTGAAGGATTTTAAATCATTATTTGTGTTAAGTACAGCTGCAGACATTAGGTTTTGATATTTAATAAATATTGATAAAAAAAAAAAATATATAAAATATAGAAAATAAAAATTAATTATTATTTAATTATTATTTAATTATTATTTAATTATTATTTAATTATTATTTAATTATTATTTAATTATATTACAGGTTCAAATTCCTGAAATTGTTTATATAATACAGCTTCATTACCTTCCATTAAATCTGCTTTCATTTGAGGTGTTTCAAAGAAGATATGAAAGAACTGAGCAAATTTTATAATAGCAGGTAATACATTATCTTCAAAATATGTAGGTTTATCATTAAAATTAACTTCAATAGTATTAATTTGATTTCCACTAGGACTTCGCAGATTTTCAACGAGGAATCCTTTAGGAGCATTATTCATTAGAGACATATAAGTTCTAATTTGTGGTTCTTCGTAATCACGTAATTGCTTAAATAATTTTTTGACACGATTTTTAATTTCTACAACTTCATTATCAGCAGTCATGCCATCTATTTTTCCTACTAATATCCAATCAGCACCATTAAACTCTCCTATCTTATAGGTTAAACGACATTGACCGCTAGATACTTTTTTATCACATTGTACTTCAAAAGTTTTGATAGCTCCAGCTTCCTGAAAATTTCCAAATCTAGTATTTGTCGCTTCCGAAACAAGTTTTTTGATTTCTTCAGTAGAAACATTAGCTTTTGTTAAGGTGGTCATCTTCTTGACATCTGTTTTAATAGAATCCACTTTGGATCCAATATCGGATTGAGACTTATTAAGAGATGCTACACAATTTGATGCTTGACTTTTATAAACATCTTTCATAATAGGAACACCACATTTACGTTCAATTTGTTCTAGTTGTTTGTGAGCGGATTGGGTTTTATTAACCTTTCCTTCACTTGCTATTTTTTCAGACCAAGCCTTATAATCAGTAAGATTATAACTTCTCCAACAGGCGGTTAGTACTTTATCAAATTTTTTATAATAATTCATGTTCATAATAACAAATAGATTGCTAACACTAAAATTAACACTCATTGTCTTATCTTCTTTCTTTTTAACTACTTTCTTAACTTCTTTCTTTTTAACTACTTTCTTACCTTCTTTATTAACTTCTTTCTTTTTAACTACTTTATTTTTAGTTAATTTATTATCTTTTTGTTGAGGACTACTCATCTTAAATATATAATAAAATAATTCTTAAAATTAATCAATTCAGTAATTTATTATTTAAAATTAAAAATAAAAAATATAAATTTAATAAATCAATTTTTATAATTACTTATTTATTAAAATCAAAATCAGAATCAAAATCAGAATCAGAATCAAAATCAAAATCAGAATCAAAATTAGAATCAAATTTAAAATTTATATAATTGTAATAAATCCTTTATGTATTGTGGTTGATTCTGTAAAAACCTTTCATTAAAATGTAATAGTTCTGGTAACCATTTACGGGAATATCCACTCATATTAAATTTACCTCTTAATGTTAATGGTTCTAATATTATTTCAGATTTATCTATATATTTTATTAAATTTAATTGATCGGCAATCCATAATCGTATATTTCTTATAGATAGGTTTTTTAGTGATAATACTTTATTTTTTACTGGTAATATTTTGAAATTTTTTCCTCCATAATCGTTGATAATAGATTTATAATCATATCCTAAATATAATCTAGAATATAAAAATCGATCATCTAATTCAGACCTAGTATAATTTGAATAGGATATTATATTTTCTTTTCTTACAATTTCTTTATTAGATACTTCATTGAATTCTTTATTTAATTTCTCACTGAATTCCTCATTTAATTCCTTATTTAATTCTTGATTGAATTTCTCGTTAAATTCTTCATTAAAACTTTTTGAAAATTCTACTATTGATACCTGATTACCATATCTTATTTCTGATATATCTATTCTAATTAATTCTCTAGTTACATCATAATTATCATAAGCTTGATAATCTACATATATAACCCCGTATGGATCATCTGGATCTAACCAAATATTATTTAAAATACCTCCCGATAAATAATAAATTTTATCATGAGAGTACCATTCTTTTTCTTTAAATTCCCTAGTAATTTCAAAAATATCGATACATATTTCACCTGGTAATTTATAATTGTTCCCAAAAAAATCATAACCAAATTCATTATATTCTATTTCTTTTTTAATATTATTATCTTCATTTGAAGACATTATTATTTAAAATTTATGCTTATAAATAAGGTAAAAAGAAATACAAAAATCAATTTTAAATTTGAAATTAAAAGTTAAATTTAAAATTAAAAATTTAAGAAATTGGATTAGCAGTATCAGATAAATTTGTATCCTTATTAATAGTGGTTAAGGCATATATTAATCCGGGAATATAAAAAATGGCTGTTAATATAAAAACATAAACTACTTCATTTATATTTTCCATTAACATTTTAAAATCAATAAAGGGAAATTCATCTGTTATAAAATTAAAAATAACCCCAAGTGGTGGAAATATAATAGAAAATATAATTCTAAATAAATGGGTAGGAAGACAAAATGTTCCATATCCCATTCCACCATACATTACTCTTTCAATAAGACCATATTCATAATTATCAATTTTTCTTTCTAATTCATCTAGTGACATCTTTATTAATGTTATTTAATATTTAAAAATAAAGTAATTCATAATTATTTACATAAAAAAACAAAGTAAAAATATAAGTAAAACCAAAGTAATTAGTTTTCATTAGTTTTCATTAAATTTCATTAACTTTTGTTTCTATTATTTTTATTGTATTCATCAATTAAATCATCTATTTCAGTATCTTTATTAATAATAGATAATGAATATATTAAACCTGGAATATAAAATAAAGATGTTAGTATAAAAACATAAAGGACTTCACTAAGATTTTCTGCTAATGCCATAAAATCTAAATATGGAAAATCAGATTTTAAGAATTTAAAGATTACCCCTAATGGAGGAAATAATATAGTAAAGATAACCCGTACTAAATTACTAGGTAGGCAAAAGGTACCATGACCAAATCCACCAAAAACAAATTTATCATAGAAAGTATATTCGTAATCTTCTGTATAAGACATATTTAAATACTATTATATTACACTCTTATTATTTACTAATATTTAAAAAATTTAAATAAATTTATAAAATACAATAACTAAGACAAAATTAACTAAGACAAAATTAACTAAGACTAAATTAACTAAGACAAAATTAACTAAGAATATTTTATAATTAAATAAATAGGTAAAGCAATGATCCCTATCATCATTGCTAATCCTACAAAGAAAGTAAAGTCCTTAGGTTTGCCACCATTTAGTTTCAATTCTTCTCTCTTTTTCCAAACACGAAATTTATCCATTTTTTCATATCGGTCAGCATATCTGTTTTTGGCGGTGACAATAAAAGCATATATAATTCCTAATGGATAATTAATAGAACAAATAATTAAATTTAAGATGATAGTGAACCAACCTCTTAATCCTTTACCCATAAAAATACCAACTGGAGGAGTCAAAATTGTTATAAGATATCTCATTGCTTTATAATCAAAGCAAATCCCGTGTTTTTCAGCACCTAATATACCAGCAAAATTACCTAATGTGGTGTCATAAGCGGTATCATAACCATCAGATACTAAATCAGAAAATAAACTAAAAAAGTCAATTACTAATCCAATACAATAATCTACTAGTCTGATCATAACAATAGCTAGAGGTCCTGAACCGCTAATAATTTTATTCACTTTATCTTCTCTAACTTGTGCGCTATTTGTTTTTCTTTCCATATAATTTGTCATTTTAAATTTTTATTGTTTCACTATTATAAGATAATAATATTTTTATCTATTTTAAGCAACTTCTATAAAACTTATAAATTTTAAAGTATAAAATTATTATAAAATTATGATAAAATTATTATAAAATTAGTTAAAAATTAACAACAATGCATAAATTAAACCAGGTAGATAATATAACATAGTTAATCCGATACATATGGTAATATTTATCCAATAACTTAAACCAAATTCCATAAATAAGCCTAAGGGAGGCATAAAAATAGTAGCAATGATTACGGTAAATGGTATTTTCCCTTCTGCTGTTCTAAAACATTTACGTTCTCCCTCATTACCACATTTATGTTCAACCAACCCATTAGTTTTTTTAGATTTATTTCCCGCTTTACTAGTCTCATTTTTATCAGAACTCTCTTGGTCCCAACCCCATACTTTTCCAAGCAATGGTCCAAATAAAGTATTAACTATATATCTTAAGATTCCAAAGAAAATATCTGTCATGGCAATAACAAAAATTCTAGTTAATCTAACTATACCACCAAAAAAGTCATTGAATAATAGATTTACATCTAAGAAATCAGTACAAAACCAAGCAACTAATTTTGCGAACCAAATAGCACCTTTAACAAAAGTAAGCAAACCCTTTAATAATGATTCAAAAACAAGTGCGATAGATGCGATTCCATTACCAATAGCGTTAAAAAAAGCAAGTCCTCCATTAAGTTTGGGAGAAATATGTATATACCTTATTCCATCAAAATGTATCCAATAAGCACTTTCCTTCAATCTATATCTATTTGATAAATCCCAGAAAATATCCCATTTTAATTTTTCAGGTAAGTAAGTTAGTAATCTTTTACCTTTTAACTCTAATTTTAGCATTTCATAATTTATTCTTTGTATCATTTTTTGATTGCCATAATTAATTGTATCTCCATTAGGTAATACTATGAAATAGTAGTTTTTTCTTTTATTTCTGTTAGCATTTATATTCAAATAATATTTATAATAGTTTTCTAATATTTGTTTTTTATTACTTATTTTATTATTTGTTTTGTTATTTGTTTTGTTATTTATTATATTATTTGTTTTGTTATTTGTTTTGTTATTTGTTTTATTATTTGTTTTATTATTTATTATATTATTTGTTTTGTTATTTGTTTTATTATTTATTATATTATTTGTTTTGTTATTTGTTTTGTTATTTATTATATTATTTGTTTTGTTATTTATTATATTATTTGTTTTGTTATCTATTTTAATATTTATTTTAATATCTTTTTTTTTTAGATTTTCCATATGAAATACTACTCTATTAATGATAAGATAGATAAATAATTAAAAAAAAACTAATAATCATAATAAAAATTATTAAATATTAAAAACAAATATTAAAAACAAATAAAAAATTAATTAAATAAATCATAAATAGATACCATAATTATATAATCGAATATTGTATCAATTCTTTCTAAAATAAAACATTAAAATAAAACTATTTAAAACTAGAAAACTATTTAAAACTAAACTAGTTATTATTATAAAAAGTAGAATACTTATTAATATTGTAAAATTAAAAATAAAATATGAAAATAATTATTGCTAGTGACCACGCTGGATTTAAATTAAAAGAAACTATTAAAGACTATATTAAAACTTCTCATTTACAAAACACAGAGACTGATGGGGTTGAATTTTGTGATATAGGGTGTTATAATGAAGAACGTTGTGATTTCCCAATTTATGCTAACAATTTATGTACTGAATTAAAAAAAGATACTAGTTATGATTTTGGAATTTTAATATGTGGCACTGGTATTGGAATGAGTATAGCAGCTAATAAAAATGAAGGTATTCGGTGCGCTCTCTGTCACTCCGGGTATGAAGCCCGAATGGCTAGACAACACAATAATGCCAATGTATTAGCTCTTGGTGAAAGAGTCATTGGTGCAGGGATGGCTATTAATATTATTGATACTTTTTTAACTACGAAATTTCTAGGAGGACGCTACAAAGAACGTATGTCCAATATCAATTAAATTATAAAATACAATTTAAAAAACACAAAAATATAAATAATTTAAATCTAGATAATACTAAAAAACTAAACTAAATCTAAACTAAATCTAAATTAAACGAATCAATGATAACCCTTTAATGATTACCACGATTACGATTACGATTATTATTTCTATTGCGGCGTTTTACTTGACTTTTCCTTCTCTTTTCTTTTGAATTCTTTTTAGTAACTTTCCTTCTTCCTCCTCCTTTACTTTTATTATGACTTCTTTTTAAGGTCGTTTTATTAGCACTTTTATGACTCTTTCTACGTGAATATTTCTTCCTTTTCATCTTTTTATATCCTCCTTTCCCTTGTAATAAAGATTCTTCTGAAAGTTGAAAATTTTGTATTAGCACCTTTTCTAGTTCTTTTATCATATCGTCTAATAATACATATAGCACAAACGGAATGTTGTTTGTAAATTCAACTAGTAGAAATAATTTTATTAAGTTTTTTATATATATTTTATAAAATCGTAGAATGTTTTGAGCAATTTGTCTATTATCATATCCATCTTTAAAATTTAATAAATCATCATCAACAGTTTGAAACTGTTCTGTTAGTTCCTCTGGCATTGTTTTCTTAATATTTTCGAGCCTTTCAGCAATATTTTTGTTCTTTGTTAGGAGTGTAGGTTGTAATTCATTATGTTTTTGTGTGCTTAAAAAATCTTTTTCTTCTTTAATAAATTTGTTTAACATAGCTTTTTCTGTCACAAAAAATTGCAATTGTTCGTTTTTTGCAAAACCTTTATAACTAGTGTTAAGCATTTTCTGTAAATTTTTATTTTTTAATAGTATATTAAAAATGTCATTTAACCGTTTCATATCTTCTAATATTTTCATTATATCTTCCTTATCAGATGCATTGTTAACCGAATATGTATATTTTGTTATCTTATCTAATTTTTTAATAAATGCTCTACACTTTTCCGTTAAATTTTCTTCTTCTTTTTGTTCTGGGTCTAGGTCTAGTGGTAGTTTTTCTATTATTGAATTTATAAAAAAACCTAGAGATTGATTATAAGTATGATATTTAATATTAATGTTAGTTTGAACGCTGCTAATGCCTTTAATTAATTCAGCATTAAAAAGATAATTATTATAATAATAAATTCCAATAAAAGGTTGTATATGCTCTACTAAGTAACCTTTTTCTTTAGCAATTATTTCTGCATTATATATTTCTTTTCTTGATAGAGCCATCTAAAAAAGATTAACTTTTATACTTATTAATAATATTATATTTTAAAGATAATAAAATCAAATTAAATAATTTTATCAATTATAAATAAAATATTAATAATTATTAAAAAGTAAATCATTAAATGAAATCCAATATTAAAAGTAAAAGAGTCACTCATTCACATAAATCTAAAATAACCAGAAAAACATCTAGTAAAAAAACTAAAAAAAACAGAAAAACATCTAGTAGAAAAACTAAAAAAATATCTACCCGGAAAACATCTAGCAAACGTAAAAGTAAAAGCAAGCCTCCTCATAATCTTACAACTACCTATCGTTTATGCGATACTTGTAATGATATTAAAATAGTTAATGGTAATATTATGTCTCATAATAACGAACAATGGAAACATTTTCCTCATCATTTACCTATTCTTGGTAGGAAAAATGGGGTTTTAAAAACCACCATTGATCTTGGAAAAGAAAAAAAAAATCGTCTCGTTTATTATTTTGCTTCTAAAGATAAATTCACTAATGAAAACCTAGAATATCCTGATGCTTACGATAAAAGTCCTAACAACGGTTTAGTCTTTTTAGACTCAGCAGGAAAGGCATGCGTTTATTTAGATTGTCCTCAACCTTATAAAGAACAAGGTGTCTCTTATATGTCTCATATCCACTTATTGGTTAGTAATTCCAAAATGACACAATGGGAAGATGGCCTTATTACCCAGGGAATCTTATGTAAGATTACTAGAAATAAAGTTGCCACTCACGTTTATAATCAAGACCATTTATTTATTAATGCTTTGTCAGCAGATTATCATAATAAATTTCATATCCCAACCTCTTTTAATTTATATTATAAGGATGCTAAGAAAATGACAGTTGGAAAACTAGTTAAATGTGTAGAAAAAATGGCACACGCTCACCCCCATATGAAAAAACTATTAAAGAAAATGACGGTCCAAGAATTACCAATTGTAGTCTATTGTTATGATAAAGCTTGCTCCGCTGGTGCTGATTTGGCTAATGAATTATTCCGGGCTGGATTTACTAATGTAGTAGATTATGCCGGTGGAATTATTGAATGGATGGGTCGCAACTCCCGCCCCAAAAAATGCGATTAGATAGTAGTTCTCATATTAAAATTTATTATTGGTAAAAATAATAGTAATATTTCATATATAATAGTCATATTTCACATAAAATTAATATTATCATTTATAAAAAATAAATTTTATACAATATTCAAAAGACTAAAAAGTAAAAAATGTTTTACTACTTTTTATTCTTTATCATTGTTGTAATTTTCACATTTGTTATAGGGTTAGCCTACTTGCTTTACCTTGTACCAAGATGTACTAAGGAAAAAAATCTGCAGTATGCGGACTACTTAGAAGAGACCAGACATAGTGTTATAGATATTAATTTAGAGTACTCTATATATATTAAAAAAATTTGTAAGGAAGAATTAGGGTGGTGTAGTGGCCCTGTGTCACTATTCCTATTAGAAAAGTTGGTAATGATATATAACCCACCATGAGTGGGGCTGCATCGGGCTTTGGGTCCGAAGAAGCAGTGGATAAAATAGTATGCTCCTTGTTAGAATACCACATTAGAAAGGGAACCTTAGCAAGAATATTTACCGAAAATGGTAAATTGATAAAAATAAGTAGTATATTATCTATCTGTTTATACAAAGAAGATAATAGTGACTACAATATTCAATTCTGGTGGAATTGGCAACTTATCCATCCTAACGGGAGAAAGAGATTAAGTGGAATGGGTCGCTTATTAAAAAAAAATAAAAAAAAGTGAAAAAAAAGTAAAAAAAATATAAAAAAAAAAAAGAAAAAAAAGGGATTTTTTTTTATTCATTTTTTTTATTTTTAAAAAATAAATATATAAAATAATTTTTTTTTAATAAAAAAACAGGCGTCAAAATAGGAATTATGAACACAAAATTAAATTGTATTTATTGTTTATATCTAAACCAAACCAAACCGAACCGAATCATGTCCGAGAATAGCAAAGGTTTGAAATCAGGGCCTGTCTCTATTTCTTCTAAAGATAAGCAGTCGAAAATTCTCTCCTTGACTCCTACTTCTTTGAGCAAACAAGAAGGAAGTTTGAGCCTTAGCCCCCCACCGGGGAAGGGAATATTAATCTTGCATTCGTCTTCTCCTTCTCCTTCTCCTCCTCCTTTGAACAAACAAGAAGGAGAAGAAGGAAGTTTCAGCCTAAGCCCACCACCGGGGAAGGGAATATTAATCTTGCCTTCGTCTTCTCCTTCTCCTCCTCCTTTGAGCAAAGAAGGCAGTATCAGTATCAGCCTCAGCCCCCCCCCCCTTCCCTCCCGACCAAACGGGATAACTGCCACGGCTAGGAACCCCCCCAATATTTACATACAAGAAACTTTTGACGGCTTTAAAGCCCGATTAGATAAGCTTCTGCCTATCTTTCTTATGTGTTTATTTTTTTTATATACAAAAAAAACAGCGCCAAAATAGGAATTTTGAACAAAAATTGATTTATATTTTTATTCTTATAAATTAACATTATCTCCATTAGATATGTCTGACACATTTAATAATCCGAGTATCTTTTCGCTAATATATAGTGGAGAAGAAGAAGAAGAAAAAAAAAAAAAAATAATAGAATATCTCAAAAAATTTCCTAATGCAGCATTTGAGAGGGATGACGATGGCAGTCTCCCTCTTTACTCTGCAACAGTAATTAATCCGTTGGGTCCGGCATTGGTAAAGTTGATTCTCGATGCAAACCCTCAAGCAGCAGATGAAAAAAATGAAAGTGGTTGGTTCCTCCTTCACTCCTTGGTAGTAATAAAAGCGGATCCGAGAATCGTGAAGTTGATTCTTGGTGCACACCTCGAAGCAGCAGCTGAGAGGGATAAGTATGGAAGGTTCCTTCTTCACATCGTGGCGGAACGAAACGATAATTGGAAAGTTGTGAAGTGCATTCTCAACGCACACTCTAGCGCAGCAACTGAGAATGATAAGGATGGTCAATATCCTCTTCACATCGCGGCATCCAATTCAAACAAGGAAATCGTGGAGTTGATTTTCTGTGCACATCCAAAAGCAGCAACTGAGAGGGATAATAATGACATGTTACCTATTCACCTCGTGGAAAAAAACAACTCGGAGTTGTATCGCTCGAATCCAGGAGTAGAACAATTCCTTTTAAAAGCTACTTTGCGAGTTATCAGGTGGCCATCATCGGCGAAAGTTATCCAACGTGCTTGGAGAGAATGCCGTTACAACCCTAAGTACAAGATGTGCAACAAAGTGCAATGCATTAATATAAAGAATGACTTCCCTGATTTACTTGAAGATCTTAATCAGTAATTCTATTTGAAAGAATGTTGTTAATAATTACAAAAATATGCTAAAGAGTTAGAGGGATAAATATAAAGAAAGTTGGATAACATTATTCACCAAAATATAATTAATGTGTAAAAAAAAAAAAAAATTTTTTTATAAATAAATATATAAAATAAATTTCCATTATAAATATAATTACAAATAATAAATTTAACATGTCTTCTCAAAAAGTAAAAGCAAAAGCACAATCAAAAGAAAAAGCAAAAGCATCATCACCAGGTAAAAAAGAGGTAGATAAGCTAAAAGAATTACAGAAAACCTTTAAGCCTAATTTAACACCATATCAGGTATTAAAAATGGGTAGTTTTGGTGGTACATATTGGAGACCTATTTATTCTGGTGAAACCGATAAAAGCCTAAAAAAAAAGCAATTAGAAAACCAACATTTAAAATATAATTGGGATTTACCTGATGAACTATTAACAAAGCCCTTTGGAGAATATGATAAGAATATTAATAAATATAAAGTTAAAGTAGGCCAAACTCTAGCTGATTGGGAAGCAAAGAAATGGATTACTAAGCATGATCCGTATGGTTGGTTTCAATGGTATTGTAATTATTCTCTAGGTAGAAGAACTCCCGATGATTTGCGGCAATTAGAAAGATGGCACGGTCTAGCCGGACCCAATGGTAGATTTAGAAAATATTTAATAACACTAATTGTAAAAAAAAATGGCAAATGGAATGATTACTC
>MDTG01392815.1_pt1 | contig 15088 bp, 14 predicted proteins | sample 811421 | NCBI WGS metagenome assembly MDTG01 (sample SAMN05326645, study PRJNA326480) | marine metagenome | isolation source: seawater | place: Pacific Ocean: South East | collected 2011
AACTCCTGCTACTGAAGAGGCACCTTCTGCTGAGGTTAAGGAAGAAACTCCTGCTACTGAAGAGGCACCTTCTGCTGAGGTTAAGGAAGAAACTCCTGATGTAAAAGATTCTAAAGAGGAAACAAAAGATAATTAGTGTTTAAATACACAAAAACGAAAAGTCTTCATTTCTTTGGAGACTTTTTTTTTATACTTGTTTTAATAAAAGTATGAGATTTTCAAATATTCCAGGTTTAGATTCATATAAAGAAAGACTAATTGATTCATTTAAGTCTAATGAAATTCATCATGCTATTTTATTTAATGGACAACTTGGTACAGCTAACCTATCGTTATCATTAGCATTTGCATCATATATTAATTGTGAGAATAGAAATGAAAAAGACTCATGTGGAAGTTGTTCTTCATGCTCTAAAATGGATAAATTGATTCATCCAGATGTAAATTATATTTTTCCTGTTGCACCAACCACAAAAATAAATAAGGAAGTTGTCAGTGATAAGTTTATAGAAGCTTGGAGAGCCTCTATTATTGACTCTCCTTATCTAAGTGTTGATGATTGGTTTGAGTCATACGGATTTGAAAACAAGCAGCCAAATATTTCTAAGGATGAAGTTAGAAATTTAGTTAAGAAATTAACACTTAAACCATTTGAAGCTAGGTTTAAAATTAATATTATATGGCTTCCAGAGTATTTGCACTTAAGTACATCTAACGCAATGCTAAAAATTTTGGAGGAGCCACCTGGTGAAACATTATTTTTTTTAGTCACTAATAATCACCAAAAACTTATTCAGACAATAAAATCTCGTGTTCAAATGTTTAAAATTAGAAGATTTGAAGAGAGGGAAATGAAAAATTATTTGACTAAGAATAATGAGATATCAGAAGTAGAAGTTGATCAGTCAATATATATTTCTGACGGAGATATTAATAAAGCTGAAAAATATCTTAATATATCTGAGGCAGATGACTTAGAAAATTTAAAGTTATGGATGAGGGCGTGTTATTCGAAAAATTTTTCTGAAATAAACAAACAAATTGATTGGTTTAACTTATTATCTAAAATAAGAAAAAGAGCTTTTATGACATATTGTTTGAAGCTTATGCGAGAAGCTTTAGTTTCAAATATTGACCAGAAACTTTCTAGGATTTCAGATGATGAAAATAAATTTATTGAAAAATTTAAGATGACACTAGACATGCCTTCTTTTGAAAAAATTATATTATCCTTTGATGAAAGTATAAGATTTTTAGATAGGAATGCTAACCCAAAAATTTTATTCCTAGATTTGTCTATTAAAATTTCAGACCTATTTAGTAGTAGGGTTAAAACATAATTATGAAAAAATTTATTTTAATTATTTTAATATTAATTCAATCATGTGCTATGGATAAAGACGTTCTAATAACAATATCTACTCCATATGGAGAGATGAAAGCAATACTTTATGATGAGACACCTCTTCATAAAAAAAATTTTATAGAGTTAAGTGAATCTGGAAAGTTTGACTCTACAATTTTTCATAGAGTTATAGAAAATTTTATGATACAAGGAGGTGATGTTAACTTAATCAGTGAAAATGAAATTGATTATACGATACCTGCAGAGTTTAATGATAATTTATTTCATAGAAAAGGAGAAATAGCAGCTGCCAGAATGGGGGATAATGTAAATCCAGATAAAGAGTCTAGTGGATGTCAATTTTACATTGTCCATGGAAAGGTGTACAAAGAGGAAGAATTAACTCTAGATATTAATGCATTGTACGGGGGTGTAAGGAGACTACTCCAAGAAGAAGAATACTCTGATATGAGACAAAAATTTATAGATGCTCAAAATGATCCAGAAGAAACTCAGAAGCTTGCAATTTCTCTTAGTGAGATTTGTGAAGAGAAGTACGGAATGCAAATAAGAAAAACTATTTCTGATGAAATATTAAAGGCTTACACTACTGTTGGTGGTGTCCCTCATCTTGACGGGGCATATACTGTTTTTGGTAGAATTGTTGAAGGACTTGAAGTAATTGATAAGATAGCATCTGTTAAGACCGGTGCAGCTGACAAACCTGTAGAAGATATTCCTATGACTTTTAAAATCAAGAAAATATCCAAGGAAAAAATAACTAAGGATTACGGATATTCTTACCCTCAATAATGAAAATATTAGTAACAGGGGTTAATGGGTTAGTTGGAAATTCATTAATAAAGATTCTTTCTAAGTCAAACCATGAAATATTTAAATCATCACGAAGGATTGAGGGTTTGGCTGATTATAAGGTTGATGTAACCTCAAAGGATGATCTGGAATTATTTTTTGCAAAATTTGATCCAGATGTTGTAATAAACTCTGCAGCTATGGCAGATGTTGATCTTTGTGAGACAGAAAAAAAATTATGTGATGATGTAAATATTAATGGGGTTAGAAATTTGGTTGATATTTGCCTTAAATATAATTGTCATCTTACTCACATATCCACAGATTATATTTTTGATGGTCAAAAAAAATCTGGAGTATATCTAGAATCTGATATCCCTAACCCCCAAGGATATTATGCTAAAAGTAAACTAGAAGGTGAGAAAATAATTACTTCTTCAGATGTTAAGTTTTCTATATTAAGAACAATTTTAGTTTATGGGCTTCATGAAAAATTAAATATTGTGACATTTATTAAGAAGTCTTTGGAAGAAGGTAATGCTATAAACCTTGTTGATGATCAGATAAGAATGCCAACGTATGTAGATGATTTATCAGAGGCATGTGTTAGCGCCTCTGAAAAAAATGCTATTGGAATTTTTAATATTTGTGGCGCTGAACAGATGAGCTATTTAGAAATTGGTAATAGAATAGCAGATTATTTCTCTTTAGATAAAAAACTTATCAACCATGTCAAGACAAAAGATTTAAATCAAAGAGCTCTAAGGCCTTTCAAGACTGGATTTGATTTAGAAAAGTCCATTAAATTTTTAGGTTATAACCCGATAAGTTTTAATAATTCATTAGATCTCATGTTTAATAAGAACTAGTTTACTATAATTAGTTAAATTTACTTTATGAAATATTATTTTCTATTTTCTTTTTTGATGCTTTCTTACTTTAGTTATTCGCAGGAGGTAATTTCTTCTGCAGGAAAAACATCTGAGGCTGGGGGAATGATTTTAAGTTGGACTATTGGTGAAGGTGTAATTTCTACACTTGGATCTAATGATACGGAAATCACACAAGGGTTTCATCAGCCATTAGTAGTAGATGTTATCCCAACTTCTCTTGAAAAAGGATTGTTACTTGAAATAAAGGCATTCCCTAATCCAACACTAGATAAGGTGATGTTTGAAGGAGGTGACCCTGTAGGGACATATCATATTAGAGTTGTAGATAAATTAGGAAGAGTTCTTGAACAGAAGACTGTACCGTTTTCTGATCTGACTTTAGAAATGAAAAAATATAATAACGGATCATATATTGTTGAGGTTATAGAAGATAAATCAGGTAAGAGAAAAATATTTAATATTGTAAAAAGCCAAAGGTAGTTAGGTATATATATCTTATCTCAACTAATAATGTCCATAATTCGTTAATTTTATTTCATCTAAAAAGTCAATATGCAAACTAAGTCAAAAGAAAAAATAAATATTGTTACGTTAGGTTGTGCAAAAAATATTGTTGATTCTGAAGTCCTATTAACTCAATTGAAAGGAAATGACAAGACTGCATTCCACCAGAGGGACGATGTTAATCCAGACGTAGTGATTGTAAACACATGTGGTTTTATTGATAATGCAAAACAAGAGTCTATAGACACCATACTCTCTTATGCAAAACAGAAAGAGATAGGAGAGATAAAAAAATTATTTGTGACAGGTTGTTTATCACAGAGGTATAAAGAAAATTTAGAGAAAGATATTCCCGAAGTTGATGGATTTTATGGCACGAGGGATTTGCCAGAACTTCTAAAAAATTTTCAAGCGAAATATAGAAATGAACTAATAGGAGAGAGGGTTATTACTACGGACTCACATTACGCATATCTAAAAATTTCTGAGGGTTGTGATAGACCATGTTCTTTTTGTGCCATTCCAATTATGAGGGGTAAGCACAGGTCTAAGTCTATAGAGGATTTAGTAATTGAAACTAAAAATTTAGTTAAAAATGGAGTAAGGGAGATAATGGTAATTGCTCAGGATTCAACCTATTATGGATTAGACTTATACGGCGAGAGGAGATTACCAGATTTGTTAAAAAGTTTATCAGATATTGAAGGTTTAGATTGGATAAGGGTACATTATGCTTACCCTTCAGGTTTCCCTCTAGAAATTATCAAGGTGATGAGAGATAGAGAAAATATATGTAATTATTTAGACATACCGCTTCAGCACGGTTCCACTGAGATATTAAAACTTATGAGAAGAGGAATTACAAGGGAGAAGACAGATGCGCTAATCAAAGATATAAGAGATATTAATCCTGAAATATCAATTAGGACCACATTAATTGCTGGACATCCAGGAGAGACAGATAACCACTTCAATGAGATGTATGATTTTGTTGAAAGGAATAGGTTTGATAGGTTAGGAGTATTTACATATTCGCATGAGGAGGGAACACATTCTCATTCATTTGAAGATGATGTGCCCGAAACCCTTAAAAGGAAGAGATATAATAAGATAATGTCATTGCAGCAGAGTATTTCCCAAGATTTAAATAAAAAGAAAATAGGGAAATCATTTAAAGTATTAATTGATAGAGGTGATAAAAATAATTATTTTGGTCGAACAGAATTTGATTCACCTGAAGTAGATAATGAAGTTATTATTCCTGCTAAGGATTTTCATCTAAGGGTTGGAGAATTTTATGATGTTAAGATAACCTCCGCAAGTGAATATGATTTAATTGGAGAAGTTAAAAAATGAAGAAAGAAACGATAAGTTTTAATGATACAGGAAATTTTTCTAAAAAATTTTTAAACTTCATAAATAGAGATTCAAAAGAAGAATATTTTCCAGATGAGAGAAATATTATTAAGGCGATTGAGAAAGTTGACTTTAGTATTAGTAAAAGAAAAACTCTTCATTCTGAGATTAAATCCCAATATAATTCCATAAAAATAAGTGATAAACTTAGTGATAATATAGATTCAATTTTATCAGATAATACCTTTACAATAACAACAGGTCATCAGCTAAATGTATGCACAGGACCCCTTTATGTTATATACAAAATAATATCAACAATTAAGTTGGCAGATGATCTATCAAAAAAATATCCTAATTATAATTTTATTCCAGTTTACTGGATGGCCTCAGAAGACCATGATTTCGATGAAATTAAATCTTTTCACTCTTTAGGAAGAACACTCGTTTGGGATATAAAAACATCAGGTCCTGTTGGAAACATAAACCCCAAGTCTTTTGCTAAGATTTTACAAAAAGAACCTTCTATCCCTAGTTTTTTTCTTGAAGCTTATAACTCGAGTGAATCTTTATCTGAGGCGGTAATAAAATATATGAACTTTTTATTTGGTGAGAGAGGTTTAATAGTTATTGATCCTAACTCTAAGCTTTTAAAAAAATCTTTTGTTGAAATAATTGAAGATGATATAATAAATAACTCAATTTATAATATTGAAAAATCTTCAGATATTAAGTCTGATGTCTTAATAAGAAAAATTAATTTTTTCTATCAAGATGAAAACTTAAGAGAGAGAATTGAGAAAGAAAATGATTATAAAATTCTTTCTACCTCTAAGTCTTTCGATGAAAGTATGATGAAAAAACTAATACACTCATCTCCAGAAAATTTTAGTCCTAATGTAGTATCTCGTTGTCTTTTTCAGCAGTCGATACTACCCAATATATCCTACGTTGGAGGTCCTGCTGAGATAGTTTATTGGCTTAGTTTCAAAAAATTTTTTATTAATTATAATATTAATTATCCTGTACTTATACCCAGAGATTTCTGTCTAATTATCTCTGAGAAGTCGCAGAAGATAATAGAGAAATATAATCTTACTTCAAAAGACTTATTTAAGGGTAGACATGTCTTAGAGTCCAAATCCATTGGTGCTCTTGAGGATGAAACAAAAAATTTTAGTAATGAAATTCAAAAAATAAAAGATGCAATTGAAAGCCTATCATTCAAATTTGGAGATGTTGATTCAACAATGAAACCGCATGTTTTGGCAACTGGAAAAAAAATTGAAAAAACTGTAACTCAAGTTGAGAGGAGATACGTTAATGCACTAAAAAAAAATAATGCTGATGCTATATCCCACATAAAAGTATTATATGATAATCTAAACCCTAATAATTCGATTCAAGAGAGAAAGGAAAATATGATAACTTTTTATAATTCATCATTTATAGATGACTTATATAAAGAATTGGATCCTCTCGATTTAAATTTTAAAATACTAAAGAGATAATATGAAATTTGACCTATGTATAATAGGTGCTGGTCCGATAGGAATCTGCTGTGCTATAGAGGCAAAAAAAAATAACCTTAGTTACGTTATCATCGATAAGGGATGCCTGGTTAATTCTTTGTATAATTATCCAAAAAACATGACATTTTTCTCTACTTCAGATAAGTTAGAAATTGGGGGAGTTCCTTTCATCTCGCACAATTCAAAACCTACCAAGTCTGAAGCTCTTGAGTATTATAGAAGGGTAGTTAGTTCCTGGGAGTTAAAAATTAATTTGTATGAAGAAGTAAATAAGATATCAAAAAAAGAAAATTTTGAGGTCACTACTTCTAAAGGAAAATATATCTCAAAAAACGTTGTAATATCTACTGGATTTTATGACTTACCTTACAAATTAAATGTTCCTGGAGAGAATTTAAATAAAGTCAAACATTATTATGATGAGCCTCACCCTTACTTCGGAATGAAGGTAGCTGTTGTTGGTGCTGCTAACTCAGCTGTTGATGTAGCTCTTGAAACTTATAGGAAGGGTGCTGAAGAAGTTACCATGATAGTACGTGAACCAAATTTAAGTGAGAGTGTAAAGTACTGGGTAAAGCCAGATGTTGAGAATAGAATTAGTGAGGGCTCAATCAAGTCATATTTTAATTCTAATATTAAAAGCATAGAAAATAATAGTATTACCGTTTCAACTCCAGATGGAGAGGTAATGATTGAAAATGATTTTGTTCTTGCAATGACAGGTTATCAACCTGACTTCTCTTTTCTAGAAAGAATAGGAATTAAAATTGGAGATGATAAGTACACAACACCTTTCCATAATTCAGATACAATGGAAACAAATGTTAAAGGAATATATCTTGCAGGAGTAATATGTGGAGGGTTGAAAACTAATAAGTGGTTTATTGAAAATTCTAGAGACCACTCAAAAATTATTATCGAAGAGATTAAAAAAAACAACTCATAATATAAATTATCGTATTATAATCGTGATGACAAAAATTTTACGAAGTCTGTCTTTTTTATTATTAATTTCAACTCAATTATATTCACAGGATAAATTTACATTAAATGGGTATGTGAGAGATGCTGAGTCTGGAGAGAGTCTCATAGGTGCTACTATCTATATTAATGAGATAAGAGCAGGAACAATAACAAATCCGTATGGTTTTTATTCAATTACATTAGATGAGGGTGCATACAATGTTGATTTTAGATATATCGGCTATAATACAATTTCGAGATTGTTAGAGTTATCTGATAATTTGAAAGTAGATGTTGAACTTTCAAGTTTAGATATTGAGCTACAAGGAGTAGTCGTGAGTGATGTAGCAGAAGATTATAATATATCTAGCATTGAGATGAGCACCTCAAAACTAGATATGTCAAAAGTAACAGAAATACCAACCTTCCTAGGAGAGAATGATATTATTAAAGCTATTCAATTACTTCCTGGTGTAAGTTCAGTGGGTGAGGGTGCTTCTGGGTTTAATGTGAGAGGAGGTTCTGTTGGTCAAAACTTGGTTTTACTCGATGAGGCTCCAGTTTATAATTCATCTCATCTTCTAGGTTTTCTTTCTGTATTTAATCCTGATGCAGTTAAGGATTTGAAATTATATAAAGGAGGAGTCCCATCAAGATATGGTGGCCGTATATCATCAATTCTGGATATAAGGATGAAGGACGGAAATAAAAAAAATACAGTTGTATCAGGGGGTATAGGAACCATTTTTAGTAGGTTAACTCTCGAGTCTCCTATTGTAAGAGACAAGTCGTCATTTATTCTGGCCCTAAGAAGGTCATACGCTGATATATTAGCAAGACCATTCCTTAAAAGTTCTAATTTTTTTGAGGATGGAGCAGCACTAAATTTTTATGATCTTACCGCAAAAACAAATTTTGAACTTAATGAAAGTAACACATTATACATTTCAAGTTATGTAGGGAGAGATGTTTTTAAGTTTGACGCAAGACAAGGTTTTAATTGGGGTAACAGAACAGGAACAGTGAGATGGAATCACCTATTTAATGATAGATTATTTTCAAATTTTACAGCTATATATAGTAACTATGATTACCAACTGGCATTTGGTAGTGACGACAGAAATAAATTTGAGTGGGACTCAAATGTCGAAACATATAATTTTAAGCCAGAGTTCACATATTTTGTAAATGCTAGAAATGAGCTTTCTGTCGGTGCTGAATTAATAAACTACAGGTTTGAGCCAGCTAACGCAATTGGTGTAAGCGATGGCGAAAAGACTGATATTACCCTTCCAATGAAGTATGCTTTTGAGGGTGCTTTTTATATAGGAAATGAGCAGAAAATATCAAAATTAACATTGGCTTATGGGATAAGGTATTCATTATATTCTTATAATGGGCCAGGAAGTATGTATGAGTTTGGGGTCTCACCGTTATCCGGTGGTAGAAAACCTCTAGTCTCGGAGACACCTGTAGATAAAAAGGATAATATTAAGACATACAACAGTCTAGAACCCAGAATTTCTTTGAATATAAAGTCTGGAAAAACTTCAGCATTCAAAGCTAGTTATAATAGGATGACTCAGTACATACACCTACTATCTAATACTGCAGCATCAAGTTCTCTTGATGTGTGGACTCCCAGCACTAATAATATAAAACCTGAGTTCGCAGATTCTTATGTATTTGGTTATTTTAAAAATTTCAGCAGTAATAAGTTTGAGGCTTCCGTAGAGTTATATTATAAAGATCTCAAGAATCAGATTGATTATATAGACGGAGCAGATCTTTTGATAAATAAATATTTTGAGGGTGATTTATTATCAGGAATTGGAAGGGCATATGGTATTGAGTTGCTATTAAAAAAGAATAGGGGAAAATTTAATGGATGGATAAGTTACACCGCTGGAAGATCTGAGCTCAAGATAGATGGAATTAATGAATTTAATTGGTACCCTACTAGATATGACCAGACGCATAACTTTAAGGTAACTTCAACATATAAACTCAATGAAAGAGTTCAGCTCTCAGGAAATTTTGTTTATCTAACTGGAACCCCTGTAACTTTTCCATCTTCAAAATTTGTTATTCAGGGATTTGCTATACCACATAATTCCTCTAATTCAAGACACCAGTTCAGGATACCTGATTACCACAGATTAGATTTATCTGTTACTATTAATGGCAAGAAGGAAAAGAAAAATGGTAAGGTAAGGAAAAATGATAGCTCACTTATAATAGGTGTGTATAATGTGTATAACAGAAGAAATCCATTTTCAATTTATTTCTCACAGGGTACTGGAACTGTAACAGATTCATATGTGCCTGGAGAAGTTACTAGGCTTTCAATTATTGGCTCATTTGTTCCATCTATAACTTATAACTTTAAATTTTAATGAAAAGATATATTTATATATTATTTGTTTTTTTATTTTCTTGTGAAGATATAATCACTCCCAATCTCCCAACAAACGATCCTATTATTGTTGTTGACGCGTGGATAAATAATTTAGAAAAAAATCAAGTTATTAAACTTTCAAAGACTCAGAACTATTTAGACAACAGCTCACCTGTCCCCTTAGAGGGAGCGAGTGTTTTAGTATATGACGAGTACTCAAATCACTTTATTTTTACTGAGTCTAAAGACGGAGAATATATATGGTCTCCTGATTCTACTTTTAAAAACATTGGAGAGGAGGGAACAAAGTTTTATCTAAGTATCATTTTACAGCATGACGGAATAAATATTATCGCGGAATCCCAACTTCATCGCACATCGATAATAGATAGTGTTAATTTTGTGAGAGGACAAGTCCCTGAGGATTCGTACTATGCAGAGTTTTGGTCTAGAGAAGAAGAAGGAGTTGGCGACGCCTACTGGATTAAAAGCTATATAAACGGTGAGCTGCAAACTGGCTTACAGGATATAATAACATGTATAGACGCTGGCGCTTCTTCAGAAGGAGCAGTGATAGATGGTATCCCTTTTATTCCCCCAATAAGAAGGGCCGTGACAAAGTTTGAGAATGATGATGATGGAAACCTTGTGACTCCATTCAAAAGAGGAGATTCTCTATTCGTAGAAATTCATTCTGTGACTTTTGAAGCATTTAACTTTCTTAATAAGACAGCTCTACAAATTAATAGACCTGGTGGTTTCAGCGAATTATTTGCTGTCTCTTTATCAAACGTTCCGACTAATTTATATGCAATTAATATTCCTGATGATTCTGTTAATCCAAATTATCCTGTAGTAGGATTTTTTAATGTATCCTCTGTTCATGGTATGGGTAATACTTTGGATGATGATGAGATTGAGAAGATAGAGCTTTATAATAGAGAGTGGTAATTTACCTTGAGGCTCTTACCATTTCCTTTTTTCCTTTTGGCCCTGGCAAAACCTCGACTTTAAAACCTGTAGTTTTCAGATCTCTCTTAAACTGACCGCTTGAGCAGTAAGTGACAAGGATAGAATTATCTTCCATGTGCGAAAAAACTTTTTCTAAATTTTTTTTTACCCATATACTGGGTTGTTTGCTTGGGGCAAAAGCATCATAATAGATTATATCATAATTATAACTTAACTTAATATTTTCTAGGGAGTTATTTGACTTTAAAAATTTTAAATTTTCAGTGATATTATTTCTTTTATCATTATCATTTGAGTGGGATAAGTTAAAGACTCCTCTATATTCTTCTCCAATCTCTGAAACGTAATTTAACTTTTTTACTATCTCATCAGGTAAAGGGAAGGGCTCGAGGGTATGATAAAACACTTTCTCTTCTCTTTTTTCAAAAAACAAGTGAGTTAGAAGAAAATTTAAACCTGTGCCAAAACCAATCTCTAATATTTTAATATTTTTTTTTTTGGTCTTATTTAGGTAGTGCTCCAAACCATTTTTGATATATACAATATTAGATTCATTAATAGACCCATGTAAGGAATGGTATGTCTCGTTTAATTCTGAATTATATATAGTGTCAGAACCATCAGAAGTTTTGATTATTTTTAGGCTCATTTTTTTATAAGGCATACGCAGTGTGCTGCAACACCTTCCTCTCTCCCCACAAAACCGAGCCCCTCGGTAGTAGTTGCCTTAACCGAAATTGAAGAAACTTCAGAGTCAGTAATCTTAGCAATAGCTTTTCTCATCTTATCGATATGATTTCTAAGCTTTGGCTTCTCTAGTAATATAGTCACGTCAATATTTACTATATCATATTTTTTTTCTTTCATGATACTCACTACTTCCTGGAGAAGTATTTTGCTGTCTATACCTTTGTACTTACTTTCAGTATCAGGGAAATGGGATCCTATATCTCCAAGGCTCATGGCTCCAAGAAGTGCGTCACATATTACATGAATCACTACGTCAGCATCTGAATGTCCGACTGCACCTTTGGAGTGATTTATCTCTATTCCTCCAACAATAAACTTCTTGCCATCTTCAAGTCTGTGGACATCATAACCATGTCCTATTCTGTAATTAGAGTCATCCATAGAGTAAATTTATAATTAAACTATATGATATCGCAAGAAAATTAAATTATTGTCTTCTAATAAATCGAACATTAACCTAAAATAACGCGTAGTATAGTTTGTTATGAAAAATTTATTTTTCTTATGTTCGGTAAAGAGCCACTATAATCATATGGCTCTTTTATTTTTTAGAGTTATCATAAGTGGTGCTCTAATGACCCACGGCTATGGTAAGATGATTAGGTTATTAGAGGGAAATATATGGGGGAGAACACATCTTTTTTTTAATGAAGAATTTTCTATGGCTCTCGTAGCTTTCGCAGAGTTTATATGTCCGTTATTTGTAGCTTTAGGTCTAGGGACAAGACTATTTATTATTCCGATCATTTACACTTTTTTAATTATTGTTTTTGACGTGCATTTTGATGATCCCTTTAGCAAGATGGAGAAGGGCCTACTATTTCTAGCGTCTTATATTCTAATTTTTCTACTTGGTCCAGGTAAGTTTTCATTGGACAACCAAATTTCTAAAAAGTCATAGTAGAAACTAAAATTTATATATATTTACTTTAGTAAACCAAACTATATTTTTTGTACTTTGTACAAAGTAGAGATTCCCCAGTATCCGACATTACTTATATGTTGTTTAAAGACAAAACATTTTCACCCGAAAAACTAAAAGAGATCTATCTCTCATTAGTTAAGCCTAGGCTCATAGAGGAGAAGATGTTAATTCTATTACGTCAAAATAGAATTAGTAAGTGGTTTTCCGGAATTGGTCAGGAAGCAACATCTGTAGGTGTTGCTCTCGCCACAGATAAGTCAGAATATATCTTGCCTATGCACAGGAACCTCGGTGTCTTCACTTGTAGGGGCGTGTCAATGGTTCAGTTATTTAACCAGTTCCAGGGTAAAGTAGATGGATTTACTAAGGGTCGAGACAGGTCCTTTCATTTTGGTTCAAGTGAACATAATATAGTTGGTATGATATCTCATCTAGGTCCACAGCTAGGAATTGCAGACGGGATTGCGCTTGCAAAGAAGATGAAAAAAGAAAAGAGCGCTACAGTAGTATTCACGGGAGATGGAGGAACTAGTGAGGGGGATTTCCATGAGGCTCTTAACGTTGCATCAGTATGGGACTTACCTGTTTTATTTATAATAGAAAATAATGGCTACGGTCTTTCAACTCCTAACTCGGAACAGTTCAAAGGCGAATCTTTAGCTGTGAGGGGAAGTGGTTATGGAATAGAGTCATTATCAATTGATGGAAATAATATATTAGAAGTGCTCAGTACCGTAAAGGAAAAGGTTGAAGATATTAGAAAGAACCCTCGGCCTATACTTCTTGAATGCTTTACTTTTAGGATGCGAGGTCATGAGGAGGCTTCAGGAACTAAGTACGTGCCGAAGAAGGTTATGGATTTCTGGGCAGAAAAAGATCCAATACTAAATTATGAGAAGCACCTGGTTAAGGAAAAGGTTTATACCGAAGATGAGATAAAAAATATTAAGGAGAAGATTAAAGAGGAAATAAATGCTGCGGTGAGAGAATCTTTTGATAATAAAAAATTTGAAGTAGACCAGTCTCAAGAGATAGCTGATGTATTCTATCCCTTTGAACAGAAAGTCATCTTCCCCAAAGAAAAGTCTATATCTGAGATGAGATATGTTGATGCAATATCTGATGGGTTGAGGCAGAGCATGAATAAGTACAGGGATATGGTGGTGATGGGGCAAGATATCTCAGACTACGGTGGAGTCTTCAAGGTAACTGAAGGGTTTGTAGAGGAGTTTGGTAGGGACAGGGTAAGGAATACGCCTTTGTGTGAGTCTGCAATTGTAGGTACAGCTCTTGGTCTATCTATTGAGGGAATTAAGTCTGTAGTTGAGATGCAATTTGCTGACTTTGTCACGTGTGGTTTTAACCAGATAATTAATAACCTGGCAAAGATTCATTATAGGTGGGGACAGAATGCAGATGTTGTGGTGAGGATGCCCACAGGAGGAGGTGTCTCTGCGGGACCTTTTCACTCTCAGTCTAATGAGGCTTGGTTTTTTCATACCCCTGGACTTAAGATTGTGTACCCCTCTTGTGCCGCTGACGCGAAGGGACTACTTAACGCGGCGATAGAAGATCCTAATCCATACCTATTCTTCGAGCACAAGGCTCTGTACCGATCACATAAGGAGATGGTCTTTGATGACTACTTCACGACTGAAGTAGGAAAGGCTCGGCTAGTTAGTGAGGGAGAACATTTAACTATTGTAACGTACGGAATGGGAGTTCACTGGGCTCTTGAGGCTATGGATAAATTTAAAAACTTTACCGCAGATATAATTGATCTTAGAACACTTCAGCCTTGGGATAAAGAATCTGTCAAAAATTCAGTAGAGAAAACGAGTAAACTTCTTATAGTACACGAGGACAGTATAACGGGAGGCATAGGCGCAGAAATATCTGCCTGGGTTACAGAGAATTGCTTCAGTTACCTAGACGGACCAATACTAAGGGTTGGAGGTCTTGATACCCCAATTCCATTCAGGAAGGAGCTGGAAGATAATTTTATGCCGGTCGGAAGAATTGAAAAAAAATTACATCTAATTCTTAATTATTAATAATTTATAATTGAAATTCATTTTCTATTCAAATAATTTTTGAATTTCAATATGAAATCATCTTTTATTTATTTATTTTGTCAACTTAATAATTATTAAACTGTATTGCTATAATGAGAAAACAACAGCTTAACCTAAGCATCTTTATACTACTTCTTTCTACTCTATTAATATCATGTGGTGAGGAAGGTGGAGGAGGAGGTGGAGGAGTAACTCCCGAACCAGAAGACCCACTTGACGCACAAGCAGCTATACTAAATGGTACATGGAAGGTGAAGGATGCAAATTCTGTAACGAAAGACGGAACTATTGTGGACGTTTTCACTACTATGACACTTAACATCTCTGGGGGAACAAAAACTGGAGGAAATTATTCTACTAGTCATAGCGAGGACAGCGGCACAGAAGTTTGGCCGAACTCAGGCTCATGGACTTTCCAGAATGCTGACAGGAACAAAGTGCTAAGGAATGATGGTGTTGCGGTCAGTATATCTGTTACTGAGACTACTCTTAGGACGTCATTTACTGTGTCTGGAGGAATTAAGGATGGAAACTGGGTGTTTAATTTTGTGAAACAGTAATA
>MDTG01432203.1_pt1 | contig 15087 bp, 12 predicted proteins | sample 811421 | NCBI WGS metagenome assembly MDTG01 (sample SAMN05326645, study PRJNA326480) | marine metagenome | isolation source: seawater | place: Pacific Ocean: South East | collected 2011
CGATCGTGAGTTTCATGGGCTGGGCTCCCGGGCTGTCGCGACAGCCTCGTGCGGGGTCGTTTCCAGGCGCACCTGGGCCTGCAGATCAGAAAAATCAGGGGCATCGGCACGGCCGACGCCCACGTGGCGCACCGCCTCGGCGGCCAGCGCGCAAGCAAATCTCAGCGCATCGCCGGTGGTCTGGCCGGACAACTGGCCGTGCAGCAGACCGGCAAACAGCGTATCGCCGGCGCACACGGTATTGACCACGGCCACGCGCGGCGGCGTGACCACCCACACCCCGCCGGCCTGACAGGCATAAAGGCGCTCGCCGCCGCACGAGACGATGACGTGGGCCGCGCCGGCCGCCTGCATGTCGTGGGCCGCGGTCAGCAGTTCGGCTTCATCGGCCCGCGCTATGCCGCTCCATTCGGCCAGCTCGCAGGCGTTGGGCTTGACCCACGCACATCCCGCCGCGATGCCGGCCGCCAGTGCGGCCCCGCTGGTATCCAGCCACACGGGCACGTCGTGGGCCCGGCAGCGCTGCACGATATCGCCGACATGGCTTGGCGCGAGCCCCGGGGGCAGGCTGCCTGCCAGCACCACAGCCGCCGGGCCGGTCGCCAGCGTAGCGTCGAGAGTCTCGACAAACGCCTGCCAATCGGTGTCGTTGACGCCGGCCCCGGGGGTGTTCACATCGCTGACCCGGCCATCGGCCTCGCCGATCTTCACGTTGGTCCGTGTGGCCCCGGCGATACGGGTACAGCGATCCACCAGGCCGTGGGCCGCGAACAGACGGGCATGCGCGCCGTCGTTCTCGTCGCCCAGAAACCCGGCCACGGTGACCTCGTGGCCGAGTGCTGCCAGTACACAGGCCACATTGTGGCCCTTGCCGGCGGCCACGGTGGCCGCCTCCCGGGCACGATGCAGCGTGCCGGGGACAAGCTCATCCACGCCGATGGACAGATCCAGAGCCGGATTCAGGGTGATGGCCAGCACGCCGCTCATGTCTCGACCTCGACGGCTTCGCGCACGGCTTCGGCCGTGCCCAGCGCCAGAAGCTGATCGGCGCGTACGCCCATGTCGCGCTGGGACAGATCACGAATACGCGCCTTGACCAGCGGAATCTGGCGCGCGCTGACCGAGACCTCGTCCACGCCGAGGCCGACCAGCACGCCGATGGCCTGGGCATCGCTGGCCAGCTCGCCGCAGACCCCCACCCAGCAGTCCTGGCCGGCCGCGGCTTGTACGGTCATGCGAATCAGGCGCAATACGGCCGGATGCAGGCCATCGGCCTGGGCCGACAGCCGTGGATGGCCCCGATCGATGGCCAGGGTGTACTGGGTGAGATCGTTGGTGCCGATCGAGAAGAAATCGACATGCGGGGCCAGGGTCTCGGCCAGCAGCGCACAGGAGGGGATTTCGATCATCACGCCGAGCTGGACATCGATATCGTCAAAATCGGCGATCACGCGGTCATAGATGGCCTTGCCCGCATGGAACTCGGCCACGTCCTTGACCATGGGGAACATGATCCGCAGCGGTCGCCCCGCACTGGCGGCGATCAACGCTCGCATCTGGCTTTCCAGAACCGCCGGCCGTGTCAGCGCCAGGCGAATGCCGCGCAGGCCCAGAAACGGGTTGTCCTCGGGCGGCACCGGCCAGTAATCCAGCGGCTTGTCGCCGCCGACATCCAGCGTGCGGGCCACCAACGGCCGATGCGGGCCCAGCGCATCGAAGGCTCGGCGATACTCGGCCATCTGGGTATCCAGATCCGGGGCCTGGGGATGCGCCATGAAGATGAACTCGGTGCGCAACAGGCCGACGCCCTCGGCGCCGCGCTCGACCGCATCGGAGGCATGCGAGGTATTGCCCAGATTGGCCGCGACCTCGATCCGTACGCCGTCGGTGGTCACTGCGGGCTCGTGGCGGGCCGCGAAGGCACGTTCTTCGAGTGCGGCACGCCGGGCAATGGCCTTTTCGGTACGCGCGCGGCGCGTCTCGCTCGGCTGGGCGACCACGCGCCCCTGCTCGCCGTCGATGATCAGATCGATACCATCGGCCAGCGAGAGTATGCCTTCACCGGCCCCCACCACGGCCGGCATGCCCAGGCTGCGCGCCAGAATGGCCGAGTGCGAGGTCGCCCCGCCCTTGGCCGTGACCAGGCCTTTCACACGCTGGGTATCCAGCTGGGCGACGTCGGAGGGCCCGATATCCTCGGCCACCAGAATATAGGGATGATCCGGCGGCTCGGGCATGGCCACGCCGCACAGACGGCCGAGCACGCGCCGGCCGACATCGCGCAGATCGGCCGCGCGCTCGGCCAGGATACGGTCGGCCAGAGCGGCCTGGGCGCGGGCCGAGGCATCGATGGCGGCCCACCAGCCGGCCTCGGCCGAAGCGCCCTCGTTGATCGCCTCGACCGCAGCCTCGCGCAGCTCGGGATCGCGCAGCATCTCCTCGTGCATCGACAGGATTTCGGCCATATCGCCCCCGTCGGCGGTATGGGTGAGATCGGTCAGCTGGCTGTAGGCCGCGCGAATGGCGTCGTCCAGGCGCTTGCGCTCGCCCACCGAGTCGTCGCTGGTCTCGCGATAGTCGAACTCGGGCAGGCGCATGACGAACACCGGGGCAATGGCCATGCCCGGCGACGCCGCCACCGCCGCCAGCGGTGTATCGGCCGCCGGGGCCGGTGCGCCAGCCACCGGGCTGAGCTTGTTCCGGGACGGGCGGGCCTCGCTGGTGTCTTCCAGGGGCAGAACGTCTTCGCCCAGACCGCCGCGCACCGCATCGGCGATCGCGCCCAGCGCATGGGCCGCGCCTTCGCCCTCGGCCGAAAAGACCAGCATCTGGCCGCGTCGGGCCCCCAGGCCGATGACCTTGGTCAGGCTGGCCGCCGAGACCGCATCCGCGCCGCCGGCCTCCAGGCGCACCCGGATCGGCAGGCGTTGCTCCCGGGCGACCTGAACCAGCTGCTTGGCCGGGCGGGCATGCAGCCCGTGGGCGTTGCGCACCCGCACGCGCAGCACTTCGGCGCCGGCGGATTCGCCGGCCAGCCGGCCCAGCAGCTGGGCGACATCCAGCTCGGCCAGACGCCGGCCCTCACCGGCCTCCAGCACACCCAGCAAACGCGCAAGCAGCTCGTTGACGGCCTGCTGCGTGGCCCCGTCGGGCGCGCTGGGCCGTGCCAGCACGAACACACCGGCCACGGTATCGATCTCGGCCGGCGTGGCCAGGCCCAGTGCCGGCTGGCGTGCATCGACACAGGCCTCGACCAGCCAGAGGGCATCGCCGAGTTCGGTCGGGCGGGCCGCCATCGCCGCAGCCACGAAGCCCGGCCCGGTCACCCCGGCGTCATGCAGGCGGGCCGCGGCGATCGCGGTCAGCCCTTCACGGCTGGCCACGGGCACGCGAGCGGCGATGGTGGCCTTGTCCAGGCGGCCGGTCACCGGTGCCCGCGACAACAGCGCAACCACGTCCTCGCCACGGCTGGCCCGGGCCAGCTTGTCGGCCACACCGGGCGTATCCAGCACATGAGTGAGCTGGCGCAGGATATCCAGATGCTGATCCCCGGCCGCTGCAATAGTCACGATCACGGAAATCGGGTTGCCGTCGTGCCAGGTCACCCCGTCAGGGAACTGCAGCACGCGCAGACCGGTCTGGCGCACCGAGCGCGCGGCCGGTTTGGTGCCGTGCGGGATCGCGATGCCGTTGCCGAGATAGGTCGAGGACTGGGCCTCGCGCTCGAACAGGGCATCTGCGTAATCAGTCTCGACCAGCTCGGCCGCGATCAACGCCTGGCCGGCCTGGGTCAGGGCGTCGCGCCAGTCGGTGGCCGCGCGATCCAGCAAAACAGCGTCGGGGGTGAGTTCGAGCATGGGCATCCTGCGGATCGAGACCGGGCCCACAATCAGAACGGCCCGGGCAGCAGATGGGTCTATTCGCCAAACGGCGCATGGCTGAATCGTGTCAGCCTGTCTAGAGTCGCATGCTGTAAGTACCGCGATTCAGAATCAAGTGGATTACCTGCGATTCATACAAAAGTCTGAAGCCTGTCATGAGGCCGCTCCGTCATGACCACGAAACCGAAAACACTGGCCGATATTGCCCGCCTGGCCGGCGTATCGCGCACCACGGCCAGCTATGTGGTCAACGGCCAGGCCGGCGCCCGGCGGATCAGCCCGGCCACGATTGCGCGCGTCGAGGCCGTGATCGCCGAGCACGACTTCACCGTGGATGTCCGCGCGGCGGCTCTTCGCCGGGGTGAAACACGCACGCTGGGGCTCATCGTCCCCGATCTGGAAAACACCAGCTATGCGCGCCTGGCCAAACAGATCGAGCGGGGCTTGCGCGCACATGGCTATCAGCTGGTGATCGTGGATTCCGACGATGACGCAGCCACCGAGCGGGCTCTGGTGGCGGGCCTGCAGGCACGCAAGATCGATGGTTTGATCGTGGCCTCGTGCCTGGCCGAAAGCGATGCCCTCTACCCCGAGATTCAGGCCGCGGGCACCCCCGTGATCGCGCTCGACCGGCCGTTGTCGACGACTCACCTGCGTAGTGTGGCGTCATCCAACCGGGGCGCGGCGACCCGGCTCACGAAGGCCGTGCTGGCCCACCGGGCGGCTCCTGCCCCGCCGGGCGACATTCTCTGGCTTGATGCGGTCGCCGAGCTGTCGATCACGCAGCGCCGCCGAGCCGGTTTTTTCGACGCCATGGCGGATCAGCCCGTCACCGCGCACACGCGGTGCGGCCCACGCTATGACCGGGCGACCGGCGCCGGCCTGCTGCGTGAGCACCTGAGCCAGCACACCTGGCCGGCCGCGATCGTGACCGCAGCCTACCCACTTCTGGACGGCGCGCTCGATGTTCTGCTGGATCCACGCACGACACAGGCCATGCGCGACATGCCCCAGCTGGCCACCTTCGGCGATCATCGCCTGCTCGATTTCCTGCCGACCACAGTGCACACGATGGCCCAGCAGCATGATCGCGTGGCCGAGCGGGCCGTGACGCGGCTGCTGGCAGCACTGACCGGGCCCATCGATCCGGGCCGCGATCGGCTCGAGCGGGTGCTGCGTCAGCGCCCGCCGCGTTGAGTCCTTGGCTGATACAGAGATGTTAAACATTCGTCGTAAAACAGCCTGAAAACGACGATTCGTCGTGGGAATCGGTCCCATGACGCGCTATTTTAGCGCCTTGTCGCAAGCGCTCGCGCTCGCGCCAAGGCTTGAACCACAGCTGCAATCATCGCCGACGCATTGCTCAGGGAGTGTCACATGGCAGGGACGACCGAATCTTCATCCAGCGGTGCGGCACGCACGCCGCCACAGGCCGTGGCTCATGCCGATATCGTGCCCATGGTATGGCTGTCCTGTGGTCTGGCCGCCCTCGCCGGCCTGTTGTTCGGCATGGATATCGGCGTGATCTCCGGCGCTCTGCCCTTCATCAACCAAGAGTTCGATCTCTCGTCGCAGATGGAGGGCTGGGTCGTTTCCTCGATGATGGTGGGCGCGGCCGTCGGCGCCCTCTCGGCCGGCTCGATCTCCAAGAGCATGGGGCGCAAGCGCGCACTTCTGGCTTCATCGGCGCTTTTCATCGTGGGCGCGCTGGTCTGTGTCGCTGCCCAGGGCCCGACGCTGCTGTGGATCGGGCGTATTCTGCTGGGCCTGGCCGTGGGCGTGGCCTCGTTCACCGCGCCTTTGTATCTGTCCGAGGTCACGCCCGAGCGGATACGCGGCACGACCATCTCGTTCTATCAGTTGATGGTCACGGTGGGCATTCTGGCGGCCTTCGTCTCCAACGCGGCGTTTTCCTATATCGAGAGCTGGCGCTGGATGTTCGGCGTACTGGTGATCCCGGCGATTCTGTTGTTCGTGGGCGCGCTGTCGGTACCCAACAGCCCGCGCTGGCTGGCCGCCAGGGACCGCTTCGACGAGGCGCGCGATGTCCTGTCCAAGCTGCGCGGCACCCAGGAAGAGGTCGACTACGAGCTGGGCGAGATCCGGGACGCGCTCAATCGTGAGTCCGAGTCGAAGGGGTTTGCGATGTTCAAGCGCAACCCGAACTTCCGCCGCTCGGTGTTTCTGGGCTTTGCGCTGCAGATCGTGCAGCAGTTCACGGGCATGAACGTGATCATGTACTACGCGCCGCGCATCTTTCAGATGTCGGGCTTCGAGGGCACCTCGGCCAGCCTCTGGGCGACCGTGGTCACGGGTCTGACCAACGTGCTGGCCACCTTCATTGCCATTGCCCTGGTCGATCGCGCCGGGCGCAAGCCGATCCTCTATGCCGGCTTTTTCATGATGGGCGTGACCATGGCCGTGCTGTCGTTCGTACTGCATATCGGCGCCGATACGACCGTCCTGCAATATCTGGCCATGGCCATGGTGCTGATCTTCGTGGTGGGTTTTGCCATGTCCGCCGGCCCGCTGATCTGGACCCTTTGTGCCGAGATTCAGCCGCTGCAGGGGCGCGATTTCGGTATCGGTGTCTCCACCGGCGCCAACTGGATCGGCAACTTCTGTATCGGCTTTTTCTTCCCGGTGATGCTGGCCGGTATCGGCGGCACGGCCACCTTCGGCATTCTGGCTGTGGTCAATATCGCCTTCATCCTGTTCACCCTGCTGCTGGTGCCCGAAACCAAGGGCATTTCGCTGGAGAAGATCGAGCGCAACCTGCTTTCGGGCAAGCGCCTGCGTGATATCGGCACCTGAGCCCGGCATGCCCCACGACCGAGATCATGGTCGTGGGGTGGCTGGCACACTTGCCTGCGCAAGCTGAATCGACCGGTCGGGCCTGCCTGACCGGTCGCTTTCGTTGGAGCCGAGTCATCAGCACGCATTCTGCGTTTCGGCCCGGCCATGGGGCGCTCGTGATCGAACAGGCCTGTCGCGCCGGCCTTCTGACGACTGCGTGAACGACGGTGAAACATGACAAACGCCTGGGATAGCGCTTACGACAACCGCGGGGCCGTGGCCGACGCCGACGCCTGGCTGGCCGCCTGGCAGACCGACGGCGCGGCGTTTCGCCAGACCCATGGCTCGCGCATGAGTCAGCGTCGCTACGGCGCCCACCCACGCGAGTTCATCGATATCGTCGAGCCGGATGCCCCGGCCCGCGCCACGCTGGTGTTCGTTCACGGCGGCTACTGGCGCTCGCTGAACGTGGCCGAGAACCACCAGCTGGCTACCGGCGCCCTGGCTTGTGATCGACGCGTGGCGCTGATCGAATACCCGTTATGCCCGGATGTATCGCTGGAATCACTCTGCGATTCGGTCATCGCAGCGATCGGCGATATTGCCGATGCCACCTCAGGGGATCTCATCCTGGCCGGGCACTCGGCCGGCGGGCATCTCGTCACCCATGCCGTGACCCAGCACTCGGGCCTGCCCGACGCCGCGCGTGCCCGTATCAAACGCGTGGTCTCGATCAGCGGCCTGCACGATCTGCGCCCGCTGGCCCAGACCACCGATATCGGGGCCACGCTGAGCCTGGACATGCCGCGCGCCGGTGCGCTGTCGCCGGCCCTGTCTCAGCCCGATTTCCCCGGCGACCTGCTCTGTGTCGTCGGCGCCGATGAGCTGGCGGAGCTCAAGCGCCAGAGTCATCTGCTGGCCAATATCTGGACGGGCCTTGGTGTGGCCACGCAAAGCCACGAAATGGCCGGAGAACATCATTTTTCTATCGTGGAGGCCCTGCGCAGCCCGGGCACGGCCTTGACGCGATGGTGTGCCTATCCGGCAGCGCGCGTATCGGATCGGTAATCCGGCAATGCCGGGCTGCGCCACAACACGGCCAGAATAGCGGCCACAAGCAATACCTTTCGATAATCGTCTTTTGAAAGCCACGGGACTCGTCAGCCCAACCATCGCGATGGCCGGCACGACGCAATCTGTCGCGCCAAGCGGGTTGCCTTGGGCCCGACCTGAGCTATTTCTGGCTCAACAGCTCACCGGAATCCACCCGCGGCGACCCTCCGGCCGATTTCGGCGACGGCCGCTCCCGAGCCTTCACCGGCAGGATCGGCGTCGCGTTCTACGGCTATCCGGGCACTGCATCTTGTGCAGAGACGCAGTGCCGCCGCGGCGTAAGCGGCTCGCCGCAGCACTTTTTCGACGACAGCTCGATCGCGGTCTTGCAGTTCGATGGCCACACACCGAGGCATCTCACCTGCACGGCCAAAGCAGCTAGTCGCCGTCAACCTGTGGATCGGCCAGAATGTTCGTAACCCCTTGCCCGCTACGCGCCACGTCGCCAAGGGTCGAAACACAATCTCGCGCGACGACTTACAGCGTGAGCATATCGTTGTCAACTAACTGGCCAACCGCGATATGCGGCTACGGATCTCAGCTCGGCGATGTTCAAAACACGTTCGCCAACGGCGCGTCCATGAACGAGCTAGCGCATGCCGCGAATATCGATCCGCTGGCATTACGCTTGAAATATCTCGGCGAGCCGCGGCCTGGCGAGTACTCGAAACCGTCGCTCATGCCGAAAGAAAGCCAGCCCGGGGCGGAGCGGCACAACAGCGCACGTGCGCGGTATGGCACAGCTCACCTATGAAAACAATGCCGCTGCGTGGCCGCGATCATGGAAGCCCTATTTGGCTAAACCGGCATCCGCATGACCCATGCGTAAGTGGCCCACGAATGTGGCCGCATCGCGCCACGCCCGCCCATGATGTGGGAAATCAGATCGGCGGCAATCCTCACTCACGCGATTAACCGGACTCTCAATAAAACTATCACGTCCGATCTTTACGGCATCACCAGTCTGGAATGGAGTGCCCATTCGCTGGCCGCCTCCGCGTCCATTCCCGCCGCGATCGCCAACGCGGTTGATGCCACCTCTGGCCTGCGTCTGTGCGAGGTGCCCTTCACGCGAGCCTTTCTCGAACGCGCCGACGACTAGAGCTATGCTCAAAGCAAGCGAAATCAGCCGGACTGTGCATTGACTGAATTTTCAGTCAATTGCATATTGATCGCCTGACAATACCGCTGAAACGCCCATGACGTCGCCTCTCTCATCATTACACGCCCCAACGCACAATCGCCGAGACCGGATTTTGGCTGCGGCCGCGCGTTGTATCGCCGAACATGGTATTCGCCGTTTTCGGATGCAGGACGTGGTGCGCGAGGCTGGCGTCTCAGCCGGGCTGTTGTATTACCACTTCACCGATCGCAGTGGCCTGCTCGCGGCCACGCTGGCCTATGTCAACGACGTGGCGGCCGAGCCCGCGGCACAAAGCGGCGCCCAAGCCAGCCGAAACGCGCTGATCGATAATCTCGTGGCCGAGATCACCGATAGCGCCGACAACCGTGCACATGCCGCCACTTGGCATGAGATCGGCGCCAGCGCGGTATTCGACGGCGACACAGCACGTCATCTGGCCGCAACGGATGCGGCCTGGCAGGGGCGTATCGCGGCCGCTCTCGGTGAGCTGGGCTGTGCACCCGCCGAGGCGAGCACGCTTGCCCTGTCTGCGGTCGCGCTCGTCGATGGCCTGCTCTCGCGTTGGTTAAGCGCGCGTATTTCTACCGACGAGGCCCGGCATGCCCTGCGCGCAGCTCTGGACCGGCTCTTTCCATCTTGAGGCCATACGTCATGCAATTGTTACAAGCCCCGGCCCTGCCCTCGCCGGCACGACACCAACCCACCAGCCGCCGCCCGCTGCGTGTAGCCCTGGTCCAACACGCCTGGCGAGAAGATCGCGATGCGCTGATCGCGCACCTGTCCGCCGCGATCGCGCAGGCGGCAGCCGCCGGTGCGCGCCTGGTCTGTCTGCCGGAATTGACGTTGATGCGCTACCCCGCCGACGAGCGCGGCGGCGCGCGGGCCAGTGATCGCGCAGAGGATATCGAGACCGGGCCGACCGCGGCCTTCGCGCGTGACATGGCGATGACACACGACGTTGCCGTCCATGCCTCGCTCTACCAGCGCGATGACGTCGGCGACGGCCTGGGCCTGAACACCGCCATTCTCTTTGGCCCCGACGGGCAACGCATCGGGGCCACACACAAGCTGCATATTCCAGTGACCGAGGGTTATTTCGAGGACACGTATTTTCGCGGCGGGCCCGTCGATGATCCGTACCCGGTCTATCGCGCGGGCGTGCTGGACGATGCCGCGTTGGGCCTGCCCACCTGTTGGGATGAATGGTTTCCCGAAGTGGCCCGGGCGTATTCGCTGGGCGGGGCGGAAATACTGGTGTATCCGACCGCAATCGGCAGCGAGCCGGATTTTCCCGATTTCGATACCGCCCCGCTCTGGCGCCAGGTCATCGTGGCCAACGGCATCACCGCCGGCACGTTCATGATCGTGCCCAATCGAATCGGTGATGAAGGCCGGCTGTCGTTTTATGGCAGCTCGTTCATTTCGGACCCGTACGGCCGTGTGCTCGTTGCCGCCCCGCGCGACGAGGAAGCCGTGCTCGTCGCCGATCTGGATCTGGATCAGCGCCGTGACTGGCTGAACCTGTTCCCGTTTTTGACCACGCGCCGCCCGGATACGTATCAGGCCCTCGTGGCCCCGCTGGACCCTACCCGGCCATTAGGGGATAGCCGCGGCGCAGACAGCCGTGGGGACCGCACGTCATGACGACTTGGCGAATGCCCGGCGAAACCGCGCCGCAGGCGCGTGTCTGGATGGGCTTCCCCCCGCCCGGCGAGACCGCGGGGCACAGTGCCACCGCGCTCGACGAGGCACGGCGCGCCTGGGCGGCCGTTGCCCATGCGATCGCTGATTTCCAAGCCGTCAGCGTGCTGGTCGACCCGGCCGATGAAGCGATAGCCCCGGCGTATCTCGGTGCGCATATCCAGCGTCATATCTGCCCGCTGGATGATGCCTGGCTGCGCGATATCGGCCCGAGCTTCGTACTCGGCGATGACGGGCGTCTGGGGGCCGTGGACTGGCGCTTCAACGGCTGGGGCGCCCGCGAGTGGGCCCGCTGGGCACACGATGACCGGGTCGCGGCCTTCGTCGCCGACGCCGCGGGCGCTACCCGGATCGCCTCCACGCTGGTCAACGAAGGCGGCGGCATCGCCGTGGACGGGGCCGGCACGGTGCTACTCACCGACAGCGTTCAGCGCGACGCGCGGCGCAACCCATCCATCTCGCGCGCGGCCGTCGAGCAGGAGATGGCACGCACACTGGGGGCAGCGCATCCGATCTGGCTGGCTCGCGGACTCTATCGCGATGCCCAGCGTTACGGCACGTTCGGCCACGTCGATCTGCTGGCCGCGCTGGCCAGCCCGGATACGGTGCTGGTTCACGATCAGCGTGATCCGGCGCACCCCGATCACGCGATCACCCAAGACGCGCTGGCGACGTTCGAGGCCGCGCATACCGCACACGGCTGCGCCTGGCAGATTCGTCGGCTGCCGGCCCCGCGCTGCCTGCGCGATGAAGCCGGCTTCGTGGATTACAGCTATATCAACCACCTGCCGATCAATGGCGCCGTAATCGTCGGCCTGTTCGATGACCCGATGGACGCCGAGGCCGTGGCGATTCTGGCTGAGGTCTATCCCGACCGGCAGATCGTAGGCGTGGATGCGCGCGCGCTATTCGCCCGCGGCGGCGGCGTGCATTGCATCACCCAACAGCAGCCGGCACTGCCCGGCGCGCGGTGACGGTTGATCCGCGCTGTCGCATAATGTGATCACAAAAAATTGAAGCGTGAGGTATCGATATGCCACAGCCATGTCCGCGTATCGGCATTCCGGCCGACTGCAAACTAATCGGCACCGATCCCAGCCATACGGTAGGCGAGAAATACGTTGCCGCCGTGGCGCATTCGGCCGGCGGCCTGCCGCTCATCCTCCCGCCGCGCGCGCCGGGGGCCGAAATGGCCGACCTGCGCGGGGTGATCAGTGCCGAAGACCAGCTCGTCGGCCTCGACGGGCTGTTTCTGACTGGCAGCGCCTCGAACATGTCGCCCGAGCGCTATGACAGTGACGCGCCACAGGTCGGCGCCGCTGATCCACAGCGCGATGACAACACGCTGGCCCTCATTCACGCGGCACTCGCGATCGACCTGCCGATCCTCGCGGTCTGTCGCGGCTTTCAAGAGCTCAACGTCGCCTGTGGCGGCACGCTGCATACCGCGGTTCACGAGGTGGCGGGCCTGCATGATCATCGCGACGATAACGCAGCCCCGCGTGACACCCGCTATGCCGATAGCCATCCGTTACAACTGGTGCCCGGCAGCCTGCTCGCACGCCTGACCGGCCAGCACGAGATCCGCGTGAACTCGCTCCACGGCCAGGGTATTGATCGCCTGGCCGATGCGCTCGTGGCCGAGGCGCACGCCCCGGACGGGCTCGTCGAGGCGGTAGCACACCGCAGCGCGGGCTTTGTCTACGGGGTGCAATGGCACCCGGAATGGCGTTATGCGGATAACCTCGTCTCGCAGGGCTTGTTCGCCGCCTTTGGCGAGGCGGCCCGTGGCTATGCGGCGCGCCGTCGCTAGGTCGAGCTATTCGGCCGCCTCGAGCCGTTGCCAGTCGGCCTCGGTCAACGAGCCTAGGCCTTCGCGCACGTCAGCCTCGATGGCAAACCGCAAGCTCTGGGCATCCTGACCGGCCACGGCGCGCAGTGCCTCGGCGTGCCGATCGACGATGTAATCAGTGCCGATATGACCGATCGCAAGCCGTAGAAACGGCGAGAACTGCAGCCACAGCGATTCGATCAGCGGCATGACCGCCGAGGCCGGACCGCTGTCGTAGAACGCGAAATGAAACGCGCGATGGCGCTGTAGATACGCGGTCACATCGCCGTCTTCGATCGCCTGATCCACCGCGGCATCGAGCGACCATAGATGTGCCAAGCGCGCGGCATCGATCGCGGGCATGGCGCGTTCGGCGGCGAACGTCTCTAGGTGGGCGCGCGTAGCACACAGATCGGCCAGCTTGACGCGCGTCATGCGCGGCACCGATACCCGACGATTCCCGTGGGCCACGAGCGCGCGCTCGGCGACCAACCGGCGCAGTGCTTCGCGCACGGGCGTGAGGCTCACGCCCAGCATGTCGGCGATGCCTCGCAGGGTGACGCTGCGCCCTGGCACGAACTGCCCCGTGAGCAACGACTCCCGAAGCTGGCGATAGACCCACTCCTGGCGCGTCATTGTCTCGGCGTCGAGCCGCAGCGGTGGCCCCAACGAGGGCGCGGATTGCACGTCAGACTTGGCCACGCCGCCTATCCATCAAGAGCTAAGACTCAAAGCCTAGGGCCTGTTGCCGTTTCATGCGAGCCCGCGCCAAGCGCTCCATATTGTGACTATGCGCGGCAAGATGAAGCATAGCCCGCGCCGCGCAGTCATTCTGCGCCAGTGGGCTAGGGACTGTATTGCCGACATGTCATTAATCTTCGGGCGCTTGCCCCGACGGATTGGCCCGCCCTGAAAGATTGAAGATGGGCGCCCTGCGGCTGGCGAATCTTGATCGTGGTACCGCCAGAGCCGCAACTCGTGCCAAGCGGTACACACGGCGGACTCTCGACGAAAGCGGCGCTCGCATGAAACGGGAACACGCCCTGGCAGTGTCATGCATGAGCCTCACAACCGGCGCGACGTCTGCGATTTGCCTCGCGGCATCGGCGTTGCTAGTTTGTGATCACATTATTGATTTATGTGTGCCATGCCGTCAGCCGATCTACCCAGCGAAGTTCAAGCCATATTGTCCGACGAGCCGGAGTTGGCGTTCGTCGAGGCCTATCTGGTGGATATCAACGGGCTGCTGCGGGGCAAGCGGCTGCCGGCGGGCATGCTCTCGCGGCTGTATACCAAGGGCATCAACCTGCCGGCCTCGACCCCGCTCCTGGATATCTGGGGCGAGGAAGTCGAGGGCACGGGGCTGATTTTAAGCACGGGCGATGCCGACAAGTGTTGTCACCCGGTGCCGCACAGTCTGCGGCCAATGCCCTGGACTCGCCGGCCCGCAGCACAGTTATTGCTGGCGATGGTCGACGATGACGGCCGCGGCTTCGCAGGTGATCCACGCGCCAAGCTGGCTGCGATCATCGAGCGCTTGGCGGCCCGCGGGCTGCGCGCCGTGGTGGCCACCGAGCTGGAGTTTCGGCTTTTCGAGGCCGAGCCGGATGCCACCGGCCTGCCGGTGCCGGCCTATCGCGCGACGGCGCCGGGCCGGCGCTCCCAGCTGTTCGGCCTGGACGAGCTGGAAGGCCTGGACGACATGCTCGGCGAGATCGAAGCCGCCTGTGCGGCCCAAGGCCTGCCGGTGGATACGTTGATCTCAGAACAGGGCGAAGCCCAATACGAGATCAACCTCGAGCACGTCGATGACGCCTTGCTGGCGGCCGACCAGGCGCTGCTGCTCAAGCGCACAATCAAGGCTGTGGCCCGCAGACATGATCTGACGGCCAGCTTCATGGCCAAGCCGTTCGGGGATTCCTCGGGTAATGGCATGCACGTTCATATCAGCTTGATCGACGACGCCGGGCATAACGTCTTCGCCGACGACACCGGCCCCGACTCGCCCCTGATGCAATGCGTGGCTGGGTTGATCGCCACAATGCAGGAATCTACGGCCGTGTTCGCCCCGCACAACAACTCCTATCGGCGGTTTCAGCCGGGTAGCCATGCGCCCATGGCGGCCTCCTGGGGCATCGATAACCGCACGGCGGCGGTGCGCCTGCCGCTGGCCGAGCCGGCGGCCACCCGTATCGAGCATCGCGTGGCCGGGGCGGATGCCAACCCGTATCTGGTGCTGGCGGCCGTACTGGCCGGCATGGAACACGGCATGGCCAATCGCCTGACCCCGCCACCGGAAACCAAAGGCGATGCCATACGCGACGATGCCGTCTATCTCCCCGATGCCTGGGGGACGGCGATCGATGCCTTTGCCGAATCGGCGTTCATCGAGGACGCCTTCGGCACGATGTTTCGCGATTGGTATGTCGCGGCCAAACGCCAGGAGCGCGAGCGCCTGCGCCGGGTGGTGCCCGCCGCCGAACACGATGCGTATCTGCGCTCGGTCTGAGCGCGTTTTCTACTGCCCTACATGCTATGAGTCGTAACCCGAACAAACAGCGCTTTCCCGCCCCGCACGCGCCCTCGTATTACGCCCAGAGTGCGAATACGGCCCCCGAACG
>MDTG01015791.1_pt1 | contig 15086 bp, 11 predicted proteins | sample 811421 | NCBI WGS metagenome assembly MDTG01 (sample SAMN05326645, study PRJNA326480) | marine metagenome | isolation source: seawater | place: Pacific Ocean: South East | collected 2011
AGCCGGCGGGTGATCGACAAATCCATCAGGCCGCGGGCGCTTTCGCCGCAGACATAGTCATAATGGCTGGTTTCACCGCGAATCACGCAGCCGAGGGCGAGAAACCCATCATAGCGTCCGCTGTCGGCGGCCATCGCGATGGCGCCGGGTATTTCAAAGGCGCCGGGAACCGCGATCCGTTCATGGCTGGCGCCGGTCGCATCGAGATGGGCCACCGCGCCGGTCGCCAACTCATCGGCAATATCGGCGTAAAAACGCGCCTCGACGATCAAAATATGGGTCATGTCTACTCTCCCTGTGGCGGCGATCCGAAAGCCCGGCGCTCAACCACGCGCAGGCCATATCCATCCAGGCCCACCACATTACGCGTCGAGTTTGTCAGAAGGGTCATTTCGCGCACCCCAAGGTCAAGAAGAATTTGGGCACCGACGCCATAATCGCGCAGCTCGTTGCCGGGATCGTCATCGCCGTCACCATCGCCGCCCGCCTGGCCCAAGCGCCGCCGCACCATGTCCGACAGAGCGGTCGGCGTGGGTTCGCGAATCAACACCAACACGCCGCAACCGGCGGCACTGATCTCATTCATCGCCGCCTGCACATTGCCGGCCGCGCCGCCGCTGGAGGTTTCGCCGAGCACATCGTCCAAGACATTGATCGCATGCATCCGCACCAACACCGGTTCGCCGCCGGTGATGTTGCCTTTCACCAGGGCCACATGTTCGGCGTAGGTCGCCTTGTTGACGTAGACGATCATCCGCCATTCGCCGCCAAACCGGCTGGCCAAATCAGATTCCACCGCCCGTTTAACGATGCTTTCGGTGCGCCGCCGATAGCTGATCAGATCGGCGATCGAGGCCACTTTCAGCCCATGATATTGAGCGAAGGTGATTAAATCCGGCAGCCGCGCCATGGTGCCGTCATCTTTCATGATCTCGCAGATCACGCCCGAGGGGTTCAGCCCCGCCAGCCGTGCAATATCGACCGCCGCCTCGGTATGCCCGGCGCGCACCAGCACCCCGCCGCGCCGCGCGCGCAGGGGAAAGACATGGCCCGGCGTGGCAATCGCCGCCATGGTGTTCTGCTCGTTGATCGCGGTGGCGATCGTCAGCGCGCGGTCTCCGGCAGAAATCCCGGTGCTCACCCCCTCGCGCGCCTCGATCGAGACGGTAAAGGCGGTCTCGTGCCGCGAGGAATTGTTGACCGCCATCATCGGCAGGCCCAAGCGGTCGATCCGCTCGGCGGTCATCGGCAGGCAAATCAGGCCGCGCCCGTGCAGCGCCATGAAATTCACCGCCTCGGGCGTGGCGAATTCGGCGGCGATCACCAGATCGCCCTCATTCTCGCGATCCTCGTGATCGACAAGGATGAACATCCGGCCCTTGCGCGCCTCGGCAATGATCTCTTCGGTGGGCGCGATGGCATGGCGCAGATCGGCCTCGACGGGGCCGGGTTTCTCGAACGGGACGGTCTCGGACATAGGCGTGTCCTCCGGGGGTGTTGCAACCCGGCCCGGATATCGCAGGCGCGCGGCAATGGCCAGAGGGGATCAGCCGGTGACGCCGCGGCCCGCTCAGACAGGCGCGCGGCGGATCGTCACCTGACCCGGATCGGATAGCGGTCCGGCTCGGCAAAGACGTCGATCACCCGGGTGCCCGCCTTGATCATCGCACCGTGCTCGACGCCTGCGGGAATGGAATAGCTGTCACCGGGGCCATAGATCCGCGTCTCACCGCCGATGGTGAATTCAATCTCGCCCTCCACCACGCTGCCCCACTGCGCGCCATGCGCGTGGGGCGGCAGCTCCATATCCTGCAGGAAGGTGAAAAACACGCACAGCACCTGATCCGAGCGGATCGCGCGCGATTGCACGATCTCTTCGGGGAACGGCAGGTCAAGCGCGGGCAGGCTCATGATGAAATCTGGGAAGGGCATCGGCATCGGCTCCATTTGATGCCGCAATGATGCCCCGCGTGGGCCCGCCCCGCAGGTGCGCTCAATGCAGCTTGTTGCGGATGCGCTGCACCATCCACCAGACAATCGCCACCACCGGCAGGGTCACGGCGGCGGTCACCATGCCCTTGCTCACACCAAGCGCATCGGACAGCGGATAGAGCAGGTACCCCGCCAGCGAAACCGCGTAATAGCTGATCGCTACCACCGACAGCCCTTCGACGGTGCGCTGCAACCGCAATTGCAGATCGGCGCGCTTATCCATGCTCTCCAGAAGCGCCTGATTCTGCGCGCTGCGCTCCACATCGACGCGGGTCTGCAACAGCTCGCCCGCGCGCATCGCCCGGTCCGCCATCGCCGACAGCCGGTCCTTGGTGGCGCGCACGGTACGCATCGCCGGATCATAGCGGCGCATCATGAACTCGGCAAAGGTCTGGCGACCCTCGAACCGCTCTTCGCGCAGGACCGCGATACGCTGGTTGACGATCTGCTCATAGGCTGCCGTCGCACCAAAGCGGAACGAGGATTGCGCGACCAGCGATTCCAGCTCTGCCGAAACACGCAAAAGGCTCTGCAAGGTTTCTTCGGCGGGCTGCGTGCCGCCGGTCATGTCGTCGATCAGGCGGCTCAACTGGCTGTCGGTCTCGCCCATCTGGCGGCCCATCTCGCGCACCCGGGCAAAGCCCAGCATCGACATCGCCTTGTAGGTCTCGATCTCGCAGATGCGCTGCACCACGCGCCCGATCCGCCGTGCGCCGGTCGTCGGCGCCACGTGCAGGGAAAACCGCAGGTGCCCCGCCGGGTCGACGCGGAAATCGCCCGCCATCACGGCGGCATCGTCGAGCACGCGCGCCATGGCAACGCTTTCATCCACGAACCAGTTGTCGATATCGGAGCGTGTGGCGTCCTTGCTCTGCCACGGCACCACCCGGATCATTGCCGAGGTGATGCGCACCCCCGGTGCCTTGGCGAGCCAGCCCTCCGGGAACACCTCGAAATCCGCCGGATCGAAGGGGCGCGAACTGACGCCATCGGTAAAGACGGTGTAGGTGACCATCTCGGTATGGCTTTCCCATTTCAGGCTGTGCCGTCCGATCTCTCCGAAATAATGCGTGGCACCGGGCTGCGGATGTTTGGCCCCGTAGCGATCCAGCAGCGCGGTCAGATGCGCCAGATCCGCCGCGCGGTCGCGCTTGGCCGCGTCACTCGGCTGCTTGATCGCCAGAAATACCGCGGTGCAGGGCGCGCTCAGCGACGGGAAGGGCCGCGCATGCAGCTCGTTCGCCAAGTCGTAACGCAGCGGATGATCTTCGATTGGGGGCATGCGCCGGTCTCCTGATCCTTGCCGCTGCTTACCGCGCCAGGATTGCGCGTGAAAGCGTTTTTTTTATTCATTCCCAATGATTTAGCGGGACACAATCGTATACTGCACATCGCTTGGGCTTCTTCTTGGTCAAAATACCCGAAATCCGCCAGCCGCCAAAGGCGAAACCCACGCAAAAGGGGCGCAGCCTTGCAGCCACGCCCCCGTTTGCACCTGCGCTCAGGCTCACTCCACCTTGCTCAAGAGGCTCGAGATACTGTCCTTGGCGTCGCCATAGAACATCCGCGTGTTGTCCTTGAAGAACAGCGGGTTCTCGATGCCGGAATAGCCGGTGCCCTGACCGCGCTTTGAGACAAACACCTGCTTGGCCTTCCACACTTCCAGAACCGGCATGCCGGCGATGGGCGAGTTGGGGTCGTCCTGCGCCGCCGGGTTGACGATGTCGTTGGAGCCGATGACGATCACCACATCCGTATCCGGGAAATCCTCGTTGATCTCATCCATCTCCATGACGATGTCATACGGCACCTTGGCCTCGGCCAAGAGCACGTTCATATGCCCCGGCAGACGCCCCGCGACCGGGTGGATGGCAAAGCGCACGGTCTTGCCCTTGGCCCGCAGCTTGTTGGTCAACTCGCTGACCGCGCCCTGCGCCTGCGCCACCGCCATGCCGTAACCGGGCACGATGATGACCGAATCCGCCTCGTTCAGTGCGTTGGCCACGCCGTCGGCGTCGATGGCGACCTGCTCGCCCTCGATCTCCGCCGCCGGGCCCTGCGATCCGCCAAAGCCGCCGAGGATCACGCTGACGAATTGCCGGTTCATCGCCTTGCACATGATGTAGCTCAGGATCGCACCCGAGGAGCCGACAAGCGCGCCGACCACGATCAGCAGGTCATTGCCAAGCGAAAAGCCGATCGCCGCTGCCGCCCAGCCCGAATAGCTGTTGAGCATCGAGACAACCACCGGCATGTCCGCGCCGCCGATCCCCATGATCAGGTGATAACCGATGAAGAGCGCCAGCAGCGTCAGCGCCACCAGCGTCCAGATGCCTGCCCCGCCCAGATACATCGCCGCGAAAAGCAGCGACAGACCCGCGGCGGCGGCATTGAGCAGGTGCCCGCCCGGCAGCTTCTTGGCGGCGCTGTCAACCTTGCCCGCCAGCTTGCCATAGGCGATCACCGAGCCGGTAAACGTCACCGCGCCGATCCACACGCCAAGCACCAGTTCGACCCGCAGGATGCTGACCTCGACGGCGGTTTTCTTGGCCACGATGGCGGCAAAGCCCGAGAAGGTCTTGGCAAAGGCCGTGGCCTCGGCCACCGCCGTTCCCGGGCGCGGGAAGGCAAAGCCCTCGGCGGCAAAAGCAGCCGCGACCCGGCCCAGCTCGATATCTGCGTTGAAGCCCACGAAGACCGCCGCGAGGCCGACCAGCGAGTGCATGATCGCCACGAGTTCGGGCATCTGCGTCATCTGCACCCGCGTGGCCAGCTGATAGCCGATAAGGCCGCCGCCCGCGATCAGCACCAGCGACAGGAGCCACAACCCCGCGCCCGGCCCGATCAACGTGGCAATCACCGCGATGGCCATGCCGGTGATGCCGTACCAGACCGCGCGCTTGGCGCTTTCCTGCCCGCTCAGACCGCCGAGGCTGAGGATGAAGAGAATTGCCGCGACCACGTAGGCCGCAATGGTAAATCCGTAATCCATTGTCGCCTCCGCTTCAGGATTTCTGGAACATGGCGAGCATGCGCCGTGTCACGAGGAAGCCGCCGAAAATGTTGATCGCGGCCATGAACACCGCCGCGGCGGCGAGGATGGTGATCAGGATCGAACTTGACCCGATCTGCATCAGCGCACCGAGGATGATGATCGACGAGATCGCATTCGTCACCGCCATCAGCGGTGTGTGCAGGCTGTGGCTGACGCCCCAGATCACCTGGAAGCCGACAAAGACCGACAGCACGAAGACGATGAAATGCTGCATGAAGCTGGCAGGGGCCACGAGGCCCACGGCCAGCAGCAGCACCGCGCCCACTCCCAAGAGCGTGACCTGTTGCTTGGTCTGCGCCTTGAAGGCCGCGAGTTCCTGCGCGCGCTTTTCCTCGGCCGTGAGTTCCTTGGCCTTTTCCTTGGGCTTTTGCGCCGCGATTGCCGCGACCTTGGGCGGTGGCGGCGGGAAGGTGACCTCGCCCGCATGCGCGACCGTCGCGCCCCGGATCACGTCGTCCTCCATGTTGTGATTGACCTTGCCGTCCTTCTCGGGGGTGAGGTCGGTCATCATGTGGCGGATGTTGGTGGCATAGAGCGAGGAGGATTGCGTCGCCATCCGGCTCGGGAAATCGGTATAGCCGATGATCGTCACGCCGTTGTCGGTGACGATCTTGTCGTCCATGACGGTGAGCTTGCAGTTGCCGCCCTTCTCGGCCGCGAGATCGACGATGACCGAGCCGCGCTTCATGGATTGCACCATGTCCTCGGTCCACAACTCGGGGGCTTCGCGGTTGGGGATGAGCGCGGTGGTAATGACGATATCCACCTCGGGCGCCAGTTCGCGGAACTTGGCGAGCTGCGCCTCGCGGAATTCGGGGCTGGAGACCGACGCATAGCCACCCGAAGCCGAGCCGTCCTGCTGCTCTTCCTCGAAATCGAGATAGACAAATTCGGCACCCATCGATTCGACCTGTTCGGCCACTTCGGGGCGCACGTCGAACGCATAGGTGATCGCACCAAGGCTGGTCGAGGTGCCGATGGCGGCCAGACCCGCCACGCCCGCGCCCACGATCAGCACCTTGGCCGGGGGCACCTTGCCGGCGGCAGTGATCTGCCCGGTGAAGAAGCGGCCAAAGTTGTTGCCCGCCTCGATCACCGCGCGATAGCCCGCGATATTGGCCATGGAACTGAGCGCGTCCATCTTCTGCGCGCGGGAAATGCGCGGCACCATATCCATCGCGATGACCGACGTGCCTTTCTCGGCAATCGTCTTCATCTGCTCTTCGTTCTGCGCGGGCCAGAAGAAGGAGATCAGCAATTGCCCCTCGCGCAGCCGCTTGGCCTCGGTCTCGGTGGGCGGGCGCACCTTGGCCACGACATCGGCAGCCTTGTAAAGCTGCGCGGCGCTCTTGATCACCTCGACGCCAGCCTCCTCATAGGCGGCATCCGAAAAGCCTGCGGCGGCCCCGGCTCCGGCCTCGATAGCACAGTCATAGCCGAGTTTTTGCAATTGCAGGGCCGAGTCGGGCGTCATCGCCACCCGGTTCTCGCCCTCGAGCACTTCTTTTGGCGTTCCGATCTTCAATTCTGTGTCCCCCCTTGGCAGATCACGTGTTCTGTTGGCTCCGCTGTCGCGGGTGCCGGTTTCCTTATCCCGAAGGTCGTTATTTCACACTATTTCATGAGTGGCACTATCAAGATTGTCGCGGTTTCTACACCCAACGTCTGGTTTTTTCGCAATATCGGGCGAATTCCATGCGGAATGTGCGGCGCATCCGGTCCTCTTCGGGAATGACAAAGCGTTTTTCGATCACCCAGACGAAGACGGGAATCAGTGGCAGGGACAAAACCGCATCCCATCTCAGAATGAGACCGGCGAGGATCAGCGCGTCCCCCAGATAGATCGGATTGCGCGAGCGTTTGAAAATACCGGACTGAATGAGCCGCTCGGGCGTCTCATGCGGTACGATGGTTGTCTTGTAGCGCCGGAATTCCATCGCCGCCATCACGATGAGCAGCAGACCGCCGCCCACCAAGAGCCCCCCGAGAAGATCGGCCCATGTGTCGCCAAAGCCAAGTCCCATGGGGTACTGCGTGGCCTGCACCCACGCGACGACTAGAAACGCCAATAGCCAGACCGGCGGCATGTCGATCCATCTGAGCATTCGCACGGCATCCTTTTCTCTGCGGTTGTCACCCTCGGGCGCGTCGCTACAGTAGCGCCTGAGATAAGGGAGGCAACATGGCACTTGGTGGCAAACACGCGCTGGTCACCGGCGGCGGCAGCGGCATCGGTCTGGCGATTGCCCGCGCGCTTGCGTCCGACGGTGCCGAGGTCACGATCACCGGGCGGCGCGCCGGGGTTCTGGAGGATGTGGCGGGCAACGGCTTGCACCCGCTGGCGATGGACGTGACCGACGAAGCGCAGGTTGTCGAAGGCGTCGCCGCCGCCGTCGCCGCACGCGGCCCGGTACAGATCTGCATTCCCAATGCTGGCATCGCCGAGGGCCGCGCCCTGCACAAGACCGACGCGGCGTTCTGGCGGCAAATGATGGCCACCAATTTGGACGGGGCGTTCTACACGGTGCGCGAATGCCTGACCGGCATGCGGCAGACCGATTGGGGCCGGGTCATCGCGATTTCCTCGATTGCCGGGCTCAAGGGGTTGAAGGGGGCTTCGGCCTACTCCGCCAGCAAACACGGCATGATCGGCCTGATCCGGGCGCTGAGCGAGGATTACCTCGGCACGCCGCTGACCTTCAACGCGATCTGCCCGGGCTATGTCGATACCGAGATCGTCAACCGCAACGTCACCGCGATTTCTGAACGCGCGGGCGTCTCAACCGATAAGGCCCGCGCCATGATGGTCAGCGCCAACCGTCACAACCGCCTGATCGCCCCCGAGGAGGTGGCCCGCGCCGTACTTTGGCTTTGCGGGCCGGGATCAGGCAGCGTCAACGGTCAGGCCATCGAGATCGCGGGCGGGCAATTCTGAGCGGCTCAGCCCTGCGCCAGCCACACATAGGCGCCATAGCCCGCCAGCATCATCGCACCGGCACCGCGCCCGATGACCGGCAGCATCAGCAGCAGGCCAGCCAGCAACAGCGACACCGCGATCATCACCGGCAGGTCGAACGCCAGAAAGCGCGCCGAAACAGGGATCGGCGCGATCACCGCTGTCGCCCCGAGAATGCCGAGGATATTGAAGATGTTGGAGCCCACGATATTGCCGATGGCAATCTCCGACTGCCGCCGCAGCGCCGCAATGAGCGATGTGGCGAGTTCCGGCAGCGAGGTGCCGACGGCGACGATGGTCAGCCCGATGAAGGCCTCCGAGATGCCATAGCCCCGCGCGATGGACACCGCGCCATCCACCAGAAACCGCGCGCCCAGCATAAGCGCGACCAGCCCGCCCAGAACCGTCAGCGCCGACATCAGCCCCGAGGGCATGGTGCCGGGCAGATCAGGCGCAGCCTCGCCCGGTTGGCGGTAGGCCCAAACCAAATAGGCGACCAGACCGGCGAACAGGATCAGACCGGCGGGCCGCCCCATCTGCCCCAGCGCAAAGATCGGCACCAGCGTCAAGGCTGCGGCCAGCATCACGGTAAGGTCGCGCCGCAGGCTCTTGCCGGTCACCCTGATCGGCCAGACCAGCGCCGAGACCCCGACGATCAACAGGATATTGGCGATGTTCGAGCCGAGAACGTTGCCAAGCGCGATATCCGGCACACCGCGCAACGCGGCATCCACCGAGACCAGCAATTCCGGGGTCGAGGTGCCGAAGCCGACCACCGTCAACCCGATCAGCAAGGGCGGCATTGCGAGCCGCCGGGCAATCCCCACGCTGCCCCGCACAAGTGCCTCGCCACCGATCAAAAGACCGGCAAGACCGGCAAGAAGATAGAGATAGTCCAATCCGTACACTCCCATGGGCGACACTACGCCGTGACGGGGCAAGTGGGCATGTCCGCGGCGACCCGCAAGACACCTGACAGGTTTATTTGATCCGGCTGTCGCGAGGGCTCGGCGCAGGATCCACTCTCGACTGCAAAGTGCGGGCGCGGCACGGTGTTGACTGCCGGGCCCTCTCGATTTTCCATCGGTATGCGGCTAGATGCGACCAGAAAACGGACGACGATGACAGATTTCACTGCGACGCGCGCGATGTTCCACCTGCCCAAGGGCGTGGTCTATCTCGACGGAAATTCTCTCGGCCCGCTGCCGCGCGCCGCAATGGAGCGGATGCAGGGCACCCTGCGCGACGAATGGGGCGAGATGCTGATCACCGGCTGGAATCGCGCCGGTTGGATGGCGCAGCCGCGTCAACTCGGGGATCGGATCGGTCGGCTGATCGGGGCCGAGGCAGGCCACATGGTGCTGGGCGATACGCTGTCGATCAAGGTCTACCAGGCGCTTGCGGCGGCGCTCGACATGCGCCCCGACCGGCGTGTGATCCTAACCGACAGCGGCAATTTTCCCTCTGATCTCTACATGGCCGAGGGGTTGATCCGCGCGCTCGACCGGGGCCATGAATTGCGCATCGTCGCGCCCGAGGAGGTGGCAGGCGCGATCACCGACGAGGTCGCCGTGACGTTGATCACGGAGGTGGATTACCGCACAGGGCGTTTGCACGACATGGCGGACCTGACCGCACGCGCGCACGCGGCGGGGGCCCTAACGGTCTGGGATCTGGCGCATAGCGCCGGGGCAATGTCGGTCGATGTAGCGGGCGCGGGCGCGGATTTTGCCGTGGGCTGCACCTACAAGTATCTCAATGGCGGCCCCGGCGCGCCCGCCTTCATTTATGTCGCGCCTCGTCACGCAGAGACAGCCTTTCCCGCGCTCTCGGGCTGGCTTGGCCATGAAGCGCCTTTCGCGTTCGAACGCGCCTATCGCCCCGGCGCGGGCATCGAACGGATGCGCGTCGGCACGCCGCCGGTGCTGGCCATGACCGCACTGGAAGCGGCGATTGATGTCTGGGACGGTGTCGACATGGACGATCTGCGCGCCCGCTCGATCGAGCTGAGCGAGATGTTCATCGCCGGGGTCGAAGCCGCCTGCCCGATGCTGCGGCTTGGCAGCCCGCGAGACCCGAAACGGCGTGGCTCGCAAGTCTCGTTCCATTTCGACCAGGGCTATGCCGCAATGCAGGCCTTGATCGCGCGTGGTGTGATTGGTGATTTCCGCGCACCGGATATCATGCGCTTCGGCTTTACCCCGCTTTACATTACGGAAGCCGAGGTCGAAACCGCAATTCGCATCGTGACCAACGTGATGCAGAACCGTCTCTGGGATGCGCCAGAGTATCGGACACGCCACGCGGTCACCTGAGACACGCCGACACAACCCTGAGCTTGAAAAGCCAGGGTTTCGCCTCAATCTGTCTCAAATTTACCAAAAACCCCGCCAATTGCCGCCGCAGACGCTGTGTATCCATTTTGGAAACAACGGGATGCAATAGCAAATGAAACGCATCCCGACTTAGCGAAGCAAGGCCATCAAAGAGCCTTGGCGCGTCTGACGCAGAGGCGGGAGGCACGCCCCCCGCGAGGCAGGAGTGACGGGTATGCCCGACGGGTATCTGGTACAATTGGGCAACGGATCGCTTGACACGAACGACGGCATCGTGGATCCGCTGGTGACATTCACGACGGACACCCAGCTAGGGGCCGGTCAATGGATCTGGTCCGGCACATGGAACGGTCAGCCGTTCAACAACACCTCCGAACCGGGAGTTTATTTCCTAGCCACCGATGGAAATGTCTATTTCGTGCCGGATTTCGGCCCGGTGGACACGATCAGCAGCGCCACGGTGCAGAGCGCGCCGACCTTCTCGCTCTCCAATGGCCCCGTCGATGGAACCGCCGGGGCAGACGTGATCGACGAAACCTATACGGACGGGGATGGCGATTCCGTCGATACCGGTTTAGGCAGCGGCCCGGACGGCAATGACGATACGGTCAACGCAGGCGCAGGTAATGACAGCGTCGCGTCGGGTCTCGGCAACGACCAGGTGCAGGCAGGTCCCGGCGACGACACCGTGGATGCAGGCGATGGTGACGACGTGGTGATCGGCGGCAGTGGTCAGGATTCGATCCTCGGTGGTTCCGGCAACGACACGCTCTATGGCGGCAACGCTCCCGCACAGACCACCGGCACCGGCGGCACGAACACGCTCAGCACGTCGTTTCAGGTCATAAACCTGGGGAATTTCGCTGATATCGATCCCAACGAGGCCAATGGCATCTCCGAGAACATGGCCGATCTCTTCGGCACCTACGGCTCTCTCGACGCACCGCTCTATGAAAACCTTCTCGACATGACGACCGCCGATCCAAACGGATCGGGCAATGTCGACGACAATGATAATGGCAACACGCCCGAGACCGTGAGCATCGGCGGGCAAAGCGTCACGCTTGACAGCGTGCAGGTCTACAACGCCACCCTCACCTATGCCGATGGCAGCACGGCGAACATCACTGCGGTGGTGTTCCAGACCACCACCGGTGACACGTTCCTTGCCCCCGAACTCGCCATCAACGCGGATAACGCGGCGCTCTCGGCGCAGCCCATTGTCTCGATCTCGCTGAACTCGACCAGCGCCGACAACGGCTCGCTCGCCGCGACCCGTGTCGATACCGATTTCAAGGTGCCGATCGCAGACGAAACCGGCGATTTTATCGATGGCGGCGCGGGCAACGACCAGATCTTCGGCAATGAAGGCGACGACACGCTCATAGGCGGCCTCGGAGCGGACACGCTCTATGGCGGCACCGGGAACGATACGTTCTTTCTGGCCGAAGGCGACATAGCGTTCGGCAGTGACGGCGACGATCTCTTCGTAATCGGCGATCTCGGCGAGGCGGGCGCAGGCACGATCGACATCGTGGGTGGCGAAGGCGGAGAAACGGCGGGCGACACGTTGCAACTCAATGCCGACGTGACACCGGACGACATCACTTTCACCAACACGGATGACGCGGCGGGGGGGCTCTCGGGCTCTTTCACACTGGCCGATGGCACGCTGGTCACCTTCTCGGAAATCGAGAACATCATCTGCTTCACCCCCGGCGCACGCATCTTGACGCCGCGCGGTCTGCGCCGTGTCGAGAGCCTGAGGCCGGGCGATCTGGTCATCACCCGCGACAACGGCCCGCAACCAGTGCGCTGGATCGGCGGCCGCACGGTCCCGGGGATCGAGCGATTTGCCCCGATCCGCGTGGCCGCGCATGTGCTTGACGGGGCGACCGCACCGCTTCTGGTCTCGCCGCAGCATCGGTTTCTCTTCACCGGCTACAAGGCCGAACTGCTGTTCGGCTGCGACGAGGTGCTGGTCTCGGCCAAACACCTGTTAGACGGGCGCGACGTAATCCAGGCACCACAGGCCGAGGTCACCTATATCCATGTCATGCTTGATCGCCACGAGGTGATTTATGCCAACGGTGCCGCAACCGAGAGCTTTCACGCGGGTGATATCGGTCTGGCGGCGATTTCCGATCAATCCCGCGAGGAAATGTTCCGCATTTTCCCCGAGTTGCGCAGCCACCCCGAAGCCTACGGGCCCACGGCCCGCCCCTGCCTGAAACGCCACGAAGCACGGCTTTTGCAGCCCTGCAAATGAATGGGAAATGGGACTGAAATATGCCGATTGGCTGCCGTTAAAATGATTGAATGCCACCACAGACGTGCCAGACAGGCCAGTTAATCCAATGGCTAGTAATTTTGCCTACCATCGGGGCGCTCCGCTGTGTGGCGCAGGCAGGTACCCGTTAATGAACGAGTGTGAGATTTAGCATGGCGAACCATATCACCAACGGTGTCTTTGAAACCAACACTGCCACGACTGGGTCGCAGCCTCCCTCTGGCTGGACGATCACCTCGGGTTCGCCCGATCTTCAAACCGACGGCAGTTTCGAATGGGCAAATCAGGGCTGGATGCCCGTCGATCTCAACGCCTCGGGCGGTAGCGGCTACATCACGTTGTTCGCAGATGGCGTGACAGCGCGTGAGACGCTGTCAACCACGCTCAACACGACTGTTGTCGCAGGCCGGAACTATACATTTTCCTTCGATTTTTACGTCAACGATTCGAACGGCACCAGCAATCAGGCGGGCGCCACGAACCTGAGTGTCACCATCGGCACGCAAACGCTGACAATCCCGATCGACAGCACCGGGCAAACGGCTCCCTACTGGCAGACCGCGACCCTCAATTTCACCGCGACCGAGACGACCAAAAGCCTGTCACTGTCCACCACCAGCGACGCTGGCGCCTTCGGAAGCCTGACAGGTATTGCCCTCGACAATCTTATTCTCGATGTCGCTCTCAACGGGATCGTCGAAGGTACCGCATCTGGCGAACTCATTGATATCGACTATACCGGCGACCCCGAGGGCGACCGCATCGACGCTAGTGACAACCTTGCCGAAAACAATGACGACAGCGTCGAAGCAGGGGCAGGTGATGACACGATCCTGGCCGGGGTCGGCAATGACACGGTAAACGCCGGTGACGGCAACGACCTGCTGGATGGCGGCGCAGGCAACGACGTCCTGAACGGGGGGGGCGGCGACGATACGCTGATCGGTGGGGTCGGCGCAGACACGCTCAATGGCGGCGCGGGGCTGGATGTGGTGGATTACTCCGCCTCCGGCGCGGCGGTGACTGTCGATCTGTCGACGATGACCGCCACGGGCGGTGATGCGACCGGCGACGTGCTGTCTGGTGTGGATGGTATCACAGGCTCGGATTTCAATGATATGCTGACCGGCTTTGACGGGGTGTTTGATGGCGGCATGACCACCAACTTCATCGACGGCGGCGCGGGTGACGACTCGATCAGCGGGCTTGGCGGCGGCGACACATTGCTTGGGGGCGCGGGCGATGACAGCCTGTCTGGTGATGCCGGGGACGACACGATCTTTGGCGGGGCCGACCACGACCTGATTTCCGGCGGCACCGGCAATGATCAACTGTTCGGGCAAGACGGCGACGACACGATCAACGTGAGCCAAGGCGACAGTGCCGAGGGCGGCGACGGCGACGATGTGTTTATCGTGACGGATCTCGGTGAGACCGACACCGGCACGATCACGATCATCGGTGGCGAGGGTGACGAGACGGCGGGCGACACGCTGGTCTTGACACCTGATATCGGGCGCGACGACATCACCTTCACCAATACCGACGACGCGGCCGAGGGCCTTTCCGGCACGTTCAACCTGAATGGCGCAGTGGTGAATTTCTCGGAGATCGAGAATATCATCTGTTTCACCCCCGGTGCCCGGATCCTCACCCAATGGGGCGAGCGCCCGATTGAGATGCTGCAACTTGGCGACATGGTGGTAACCCGCGACCATGGATTGCAGCCGGTGCGCTGGATCGGCGAGCGAACCGTCCCTGCGACCGGGACTTTTGCCCCCATATCCATCGCCTCAAGCGTGATGGGCGGGCATGAAGCCCTGTTGGTTTCGCCCCAGCACCGGTTGCTGTTCACCGGCTATCGCGCCGAACTTCTGTTCGGCGAGAGTGAGGTGCTCATCGCGGCCAAGCATCTGGTGAACGGGCGCGATGTGACGGTTTCGGAACGGGATGTGGTGACCTATATCCACATCATGTTCGACCGCCACGAGGTGATCTATGCCGGTGGCATCGCAACAGAAAGCTTCTATGCCGGAGATACCGCTCTTTCATCCGTGGCTGCCGCGGCCCGTGAGGAATTGTTCAGGATATTCCCGGAATTACGCAGCGCGCCGGGGCGCCATCGCGAGATCGCACGCCCCTGCCTCAAGCGGCACGAGGCGGCATTGCTATGCAACGAGGACGAGATTGCTCCGGCATGGTCGCGCTAGGCCGCGTGTCGATCAGGCGCTGCGCAAGACCGGGGCCAACTGCCCCGCCGCCCAGCCCCGCACGGCATCGCCGAACGCGGTGAACAGCGGGCGACTGACCGGGTCGTTGGCGGCGTTGTATTCGGGGTGCCACTGCACCGCGAGGGTAAAGCCGCGCGCGCCCTCAAGATAGAGCGCCTCGGGCGTGCTGTCCAGCGCCCAGCCGTCGATCACCACGCCGTGCCCGGGCCGGACGATGCCCTGCCCA
>MDTG01114973.1_pt1 | contig 15086 bp, 7 predicted proteins | sample 811421 | NCBI WGS metagenome assembly MDTG01 (sample SAMN05326645, study PRJNA326480) | marine metagenome | isolation source: seawater | place: Pacific Ocean: South East | collected 2011
AGAAGAAGAAGAAGAAGAAGAAGAAGTACTTGCGAATACATTCAACATGAACGCGACGCACGTGGACGTATCGGGGAACTTGATGAAGTCTTTCGTCGAGCTCGGTAAGATCGGGAAATATTTTAGGAACCTTGAGATTTTAGACGCGTCGGATGCGTATTACGACGAGGACATTTGTAATATCGAAAGCAGCGGTGACGCACCAGCGTTTGTGAAAGAAATCGCACTCGCAGCCTCGCAGTTCGGGAATTTGAAAACGTTAGCGCTGAATAAGACGCGAACGAGCTGGGAAAAGGCGCTTTTGATTATCGAGCAGATGCCAAATTTAGAAGAGTTGAGGTTGGATAGGAACGGTTTACAAAATATTGCATTGGTGGACGAACGTGCTTCGCTGAAATTCCCCAAGCTGAAAGTGTTAAGTTTGGATGGCAACAAAAGCATCAAGTGGGAGGATATCTTGGCTTTGCGCTTTCTGCCAAAATTGGAAACTTTGTACGCGTCGGATTGCTCAGTCGAGCACATCTTGTACGAAGGTGATAAAGACAACATTAAGAGCTGCTTTCAAAACCTTCGAGGCTTGTTTCTCGGGAACAACTGCGTGTGCTCGTGGCATTCCGTGGACGTGTTGGACAATTTTGCAACGCTCGAGTGCGTTCGACTCTCGCACAATCCGTTTTGTGAAAACGATAGTGCCAGTCGGCACGAAATTGTTGCGAGAGCGGGGAAGTTACTCTCCTTGAACGCTTCGGAAATTACGGAGAAAGAACGTAGGGAGAGTGAAATTCGATACTTACGCAACGTCGTGGCGGAAATTTCATCGTCGAGTGGTACTAGACTCGAAGATATGGAACTTGATGCAAAGATATCCTCGGATGAAGTGCTCGCGAAACACCCTCGCGCGAAAGTATTGAAAGAAATGCACGGCGAGAGAGCGTTAGCAGGCGTGCAAACGACGAAAACGACGCAGTCACAACAGCAGCTCGAATCTAGAGAATCTGACAACGGTACTAAAAACGAAGGCGTGAGTTCGTCGATATCGCTTGCGCTCACGCTCACGCGCGAAGGTAAAGGTTCGAAAGACCGCACTTTTCCAAAAAATGTCACCGTAGCTCGCGTGAAGACGACGTGTGAGAAGTTGTTTGGCATGAAATTAGGCACGAGTACGCTCGCGATTCACGAAGGCGATGCTGCCAAAGGGAACTTCATAGAACTCGAACCAGACCAGGACACGCTCACTTATTTAGGCATAGAAAGTGGGGCGGAGATCTTCATTTTATAAATAGTCATACGCGGAATAATTGGCCGTTCAAAAAAGTGTGTACGCACGTACGCGTTTCTCACAACTCTCCTAATTCCTCCCTCACAAGTCTTTCTCTTTTCATTTGAGACCCTAAATATTTTAAGAGAGGGGGGGAACAAAAAATGGAAAAACCGCCAGAAGCGCGCGCACACCGAGAAGATCTCCGAGGCGCACCCGTCGAGAAGGCATGCGAGGAGGCACGCCAGTGAAAGCATCGCCGCGCGTCGCGTCGCGGCACACGACCGCGGACACTCCCGTTGGGGCGGTGAGCGCCGGTGGTCAAAAAACCTTGGGGTCCTCTTTAGTGCCTTTGATTAACAAATTGCAAGACATATTCGCCTCCGCTGGTTTGGAAGAACTGGCGGACATCGATTTACCGCAGATTGCGGTGGTGGGAAGTCAATCGAGCGGGAAGAGCAGCGTTTTGGAAGCGCTGGTGCGTGTTCTTTCGTTCGTTTCTGTGCGCGTTTTGGAAGCGCGTTTTTGCGCGAAAGAGAGATACAGATTTCCTTTGTGCTTTTCTCTCCCCAATAGAAACGAACAAACTCTACCTTTTGCGAAACGCGGACGAGCGCTTCGGATGCCAAACTGACCAACCACGTAATTCTTATCTTCTTTTGTACGCGCGATAGGTTGGGCGAGACTTTCTACCGCGAGGACCGGAAATTTGCACGCGCCGACCGCTCCTCTTGCAGCTCGTGCACACGCCTTCCAATCCTCGCGTAAACGCGCCGACTGAATGGGGCGAGTTTCTCCATCGACCAGGAGAACGGTTTACAGATTTCGAAGAGATTCGCAGGGAGATTGACCGAGAAACGAACAGAGTGACTGGAACGAATAAAGCGGTATCAGACCAGCAAATTAGGTTGAAAATATGTTCGCCGAACGTGTTAACAATGACGTTGGTAGATTTGCCAGGTATAACAAGAGTTCCGGTTGGCGATCAGCCGAAAGATATCGAGAAGCAAATAAGGAATATGATTTTGAGCTACATTAAAAGAGATTCGTGTTTGATTTTGGCGGTATCGCCAGCGAACTCGGATTTAGCGAATTCAGACGCGTTGACGTTGGCGCAGTTGGTCGATCCCGAAGGGTTGAGAACTATTGGAGTGATTACGAAACTAGACATAATGGATCGAGGCACAAATGCGAGGGCGTATTTGAAGAATGAGGTGGTGCCGTTAAAATTGGGATACATTGGGGTTGTGAATCGATGTCAAGCGGACATTACGGGGAAAGTAAGCATGGAAAAAGCGAGGAGTGCGGAAGGAGATTTCTTCGAGTCGAGGAAAGAGTACGCGGATATAATCGGCCGGTGCGGTATGAAGGCGTTGGGGAACACAGTGTCTCGATTGTTGTCCGAACACGTGGCGAGACTATTGCCGGTTCTACACCAAACCGTTTCGAAGAAACGGGATAAAGCTGCGTGTGATGTCGCGGAGTTTGGCGAATGCGTTCCGGATTCAGACTCGGCACAAGCGAGTGTTGTTTTGCAGAAAATACACACGTTTTGCAATGCTGTCGATGGCGCTGTGCAAGGTAAATCAAAAAATTTAGCCACGGATTCCTTGGAAGGTGGCGCAAGAGTGCATTACGTTTTGCAAGAGATTTTCGTCAAAGGTTTATGTTCGTTAGATCCAACGCAGCAGTTATCGGAGGAGGATATTCGAACGGCCATTCAAAACGCAGCTGGGACGAAAGCGGTGCTCTTGTTGCCCGAGGAACCGTTTGAAATTTTAGCGAGAAAAGCCATCGAAAAAATGTCCGATCCGTGTCACGAAGCCGCGAGGTTGGTGTACGATGAGTTGACCACAATGATGTCGAATTGCGTGCGAAGAGAAGTGTCGAAGCAGTTTCCAAAGTTAGCTGATGCTATCGAAGAAGCGACGAGAGAATTTTTGAAGAACGGGTTGGAACCGGCAGAATCGATGATTACGAATTTGGTCGATTGTCAGTTAGCACATATAAACACCACGCACCCTGACTTTATTGGCGGAGCTAAAGCACTTGGCGTGGCGCAAGCGCAATTGGAAAAGAGGCGAGCAAAAGAAAGGGCTATATTCGAGCAACAACAAAAGCGAGAAGATATGGAGATAACGGAAAATGAAGGAGACGACAAGCACGACCTGACGCCGACTAAGAAAACGAACACGATGAAATCACCTTTGAAAATAAAAAAATCATCAGAACTTAATAAGAACAATCACGGCGAGCATAGTCGGGCAGATTCGACGAATGAGGTGTCAGTAAATTTAGAGGACAAAGAAAACGGCGCTTCGGAACCGAAAATATCGTGGATATCGAAAGGTTTGTGGGGCGGAAGCACGCCCAAAAAGGAAGACGCGAGAAGCAAAGGATCAACAATGAACGGTACGAAAAGACGAAGCGACTCGCTGAGACAATCTATCCAAGATCTCAACGCGTCGGATCACTTCAAGCATAACTCTTTAGGGGTTGTATCTTTGATGTCTCCGCCGGGAATCTTATTACCCTCGGATATCGATAACGACGAGGAGCTTTTGCAAGTGCTCGTCACGCGAACACTGCTTTCGAGTTACTTCAAACTCACGAGATCCGTTCTCGCCGATATGGTTCCAAAAGCTATCATGCACTTTTTGGTCAACTCAATCGGTCGAGGATTGCAGCAACACTTAATTTCGACTTTATATCATCCAAACGCTGTGAAACAGTTATTGGCGGAAGATCCGGATTCGGCGAGGATGCGAAGAAATGCAACGGATCGATTGGCGGCGTTAAATAAAGCAATGTCGGCAATATCTGCATTTCACGCAGAATTGGTTTAGTTGCTCTCTTTATTATTGTTACAACATAAACACATTACCTATCAATATTATAAATGTGTAGTCCGTTTTATTTCTATGTTTCTCTGAAGCATTTTGTTCTATTCATTAGTATCTTTCGCCCGTGCGTTTAGTACCTCCATGCCGTATGCGTTCGTCGGCATCTACAAATGTTACGTACGGATCTTGTAAACCATATTGAGATTCTCTCGTTGAAGATTTTCTACCTCTCTCTCTCTTCTCCTTCCCGAGCGTTTCGAACATGACGCTACACGCATCGCGCAGAATGGCAAACGCGTGCGCCAAGACCGCCGATGATACTACAGCTTTACTTTCCGTGGATGAGACTACTTTTTTCCACGTCAATCTTTCCTCGTCCGAACGCCAAATCTGTTTACAATTGCTTTTCGCGAGAGAATCGTGCGCGGCATCGTGGGGAGGTGCTAAAGTTTCCCACCATTCTTGCTGTTGAAGCTCTACGTCGTCGTCATTCTTCGTTCCATTGGCAGCATCGCCCTTCATTTCTTCTTCTTGTTCTTCATCATCATTTGCTGCCAGTGTGTGGAAAGAAACGACATCTGTTCGTCCCATCGCGCCAGGTTTCGGTTGTTCACTAATGAAGAATGCAGATTCTTCAATCTCGTTCACAAACGACGCCATTTGAGACAAATCAGAACCCGCTACTTTCGTCGCTGTTCGCGTCCAATCGTGCCAATTCAAAGCGCTTTGTGGAACCGGCGCGCCGTACAATTCACACGTCGACGCAAGAATACCGATCTCACGTTTCACAAAAAGCGTCGACGCATCCTCGTTTGATAAGCGCGTAGATTTTTGTTCGACTTGTGCAGCGTTTTCTTTTTCTCCAGGTGAAGACGTCGTCGTGGATTCAAGTACCACTGCGTTTCTCCTCTCTCGTTTCTCAAATGCCAAACGTAATGACCCATAAATTCCCAACATCTTGTCTTTCAACTCCGACTCCTTCTTACCTTTCTCGTTTAACGTAGCGATAAAATTATCAACTTTCTCTATGGATTTCATCGAACTCCACGCTTCTTGTTCCGTGCTTGCCTTTGGATCGAAGATTAAAAAGATGGGAGCTTTCGAGTGCACGTCGCGAAGCCCGCCAATGGAAGTGTAATAGTGCCGTCCATCGCGATCCTTTCCAAGCTCTGGCGCGCGAATATACGACTTCACCAGTGAGGATTGTATTTCACGATGGAATCTATTCTCATCTTCCTCTTTTTTTCGTTGAATTTCGCGTTCTTCGTCTAATTTTCGCTTCTGGATGAGACTTTTCTGTCTTTCTGTAACTGCCCGCGTGCGTTGTGCCCAGCCATCCTTGCCTTCGCCACCATGAGCGGCATTTTTCTCGTCTTCAGCGTTATTAGTCGTATCATTTTGTGTATTTGCGTCTTTATCAACAGTATCAGCAGTAGTGTCGATATTCTCGCGCTGTCGCACTTCTTCTCGCTTTTTCTGCCACAACTTACTCTTAGTTTCGTCCATCATTTGCACTCTTCGCTCGATGGCGTTTCTCACCAGCTGTGAATCCAAACAATCTTCACACAGTAAACGCAGAACGCTCACCAGCTCTGTGCGAGAAACGTGTTTCCATCGCGTTTCTGAAAGTTTCCGCGCGATGCTCAACATTTCTTCGTGCGGGGAAACAACTGATGTGTTGACAACCAACTTCGACTTGTACGTGAAATACTGCGCTAATATCTCTTGCCAACTTCCAATATCTAACGTCCTGTCCCATAACTCAGCTAAACGCTGGTACGAAGTGGTAATGGCCACTCGTAGGATGCGCTCAAACAGTGCCCCTAATTTCAAATCCGTTGGATTCGAAAGTTCGTAAGAAAGCGTTTGAAACGACGGCGGCAATGCGTAGGTGACATCTCGACCGACGTGGTCCATAAAGGCTGAAATTTCAATCTCAGCAAACGTAATCTCATCCATCTTTGTACTCTCTCCAATATAAACGTCCGGGAACGGTTCTCTCCCTTCTTCATCGGCTAACAGCTTGTCTATTCTCCTCAAAGCCCCATCCGCAATGGGATTCTCTTTGCTCGCCTTTTCCCACCTTGTCCGAGCCGCTCGCACTTTGATTTTCAGTGCCTGCGCTTCAGCTTTCGCGCGTTCTATTGCCGCAATCTCTTCCTCGGTGAGTTTCGGTTTCATCGCTTCTTTTGCTGCCAGGGCTTCCATCTTTTTTTGCCTCGCCTCTTCTTTCCGTTTTTGACTACTTTCTAGTCTGTTCGCGTATCTCATTGCTTCTTTGTCTTGGGAGTAATCGTACTCGTTCTTTCTCACCAGGTCTAATTTTTGTCGCAAACTCTCCATGACTTTAATGGCCTCCACGGCGATGTTCGCATACTTTAAAACGTTGACTCGTTCGTTTTTTATGGATTTGGGTAACTTGATCGGTTCTTTCAACGTCAGATTGGCTTTTTTACGCTTTGCGCGCTGTTCTTTCTTCCACTTCTCTCGTAACGCATCCAGCCGTTTCCTCTCTTCTTCAAGCCACTTCCGATGTTTCAGAAGCGCTTTTCGATCATCCGCGTCGCCTTGGAATATCTCTCGCTCTTTCGGTATATCGAAATTAGGTTTGGGATCCTCCACGAATTTCCGTTTCTTTCGGTCTTCTCTTATGTACTCTTCTTCCTTAGCAAAGAGTTCGTCTTGCATGTGCTCCGCCTTCTCCTGGGCCTCAAACGCGACCGCGATTTGTTTCTGCAACTCCTCCGCCGTTCGTTTTTCTACGTTATTTTTCAACTGCTTCTCATCTACGAGCGCGGTCGGCAGTCGCGTCGATGCAACTTCGTGCACATCTTCTACCACGTTTGCATTTCTTTTCGTTGGCGTTTCGTTATATTCCTGTTGACGTTTCTTCAGTCGAGCCTGAGACAAAGACGTAGTATTCTCATCTCTATTATTCTCACGATCGTTCAAATAACACGTCAACACGTACACCCCTCTAGCAATCCTAGTAAACGTTTTATCTCCCATCATAGACACGATAGTATTCTTCGGAATTGTACTTTTCTTCCAACTCCTTGCTAATCCATTTTTCTCGCTCGTCTTCATGATTTCTTCCACGCTCACGCCATTAGGTTTATCTCTCATGGCCTCAAGTAGGGCGTGTCTGCACGAGCCATATCTAATCGCTTTCGTAAACCCGAGAGAAATGGCTAATCGTTGCGTCTCTTCGTCTGCGAGGTCACCGTCTCGGATTTCAACTGCTGTTTCTTCTTCTATTTCTTCCTGTTCTTTCTTCCGTCGATGTCGCATCTCTCTCTTCGAAGGCACCTCAACAACAGGAGACAATTCTTTATTCACCATTACCTTCTGTTTCTTCCTCCTCTTCTTCTTGTTTTCCTCTTCTTCCTCCTCCTCCGGATGCATCATCTCCGCGTAGTTCCTTCTCGACGCCTTTCGAGACTCTCTCTTTGTCGTCGTAACACCTTCTTCATCACCATCAGTCTTTGTCGCGGAAGCAGGCACATCTTTCGCGCCACGAACGAACGAGAACGGCAGAGCAAACTTATACACGAAGTCCGCGTCCATCTTCCACACCTTGTCTTTCCTCGCGTCGAACGTCGCGTGTTTGTTGACGAAGTTTTTCGCTCTCGAGCGATACGCGTTTCGGTTCTCCTCCGAAAAAAACATCCCTGGCGAGAAGGAATCCATCAACTGTTCGAGCAACGAATCGACGTTTTGGTTGGGATTATGGTGGACGAATCGGCAGATTTCTTGGAGGATTCCGTCGGGGAGCATCGCGGTGGTGCCGGGTGCGTTCGAGGGGGTGGCGTGTTCACGCGAAGATCATCTTTCCTCGCTCGTCGTCGTCGCGCCGTCGTCGTCGTGAAAGTGCCGCCCTCAAAAGTTCTCTCTTTCTTTTTGTCTCTTTATTTAGGGTATCACGGGGTCTCTCTCTCTCTCCCTTGCCTTCTCTTTTCCTCTTCCTCCCCGGAGAGAGGAAAGAGCGTGAGAAAAAGGCAGAAGAGAGCTGCGGAGATAGAACGCGAAGGTAGAAAATGTCTCGCAATCGCGCGTTTCGATTGCTCAAAGACGCGCGCGCGCGCGCATCGGCGACGAGCGTCGGTGGGGCCAGCTCCAGAGTCGGAGGACACGCGGCGGTGAATGCGACGAATTTGACGAGGTATGTATACATTTGCGTGCGCTTCTTTCGAAAGAGGCGGATTTGTTTTTTTGCGCGTGCTACTTCAAAAAACGCGAGGATATCCGGGGATCCGGAATTCGTCGGGACGGTTTTGGGTGAAAAGTGCGCGCGAAAAGTATTCGCTCGCGCGAATAACGGGTCGGCGAACGAAGATAAATCGGACGGGGGCACGTTCGAGCGCGATTTCCGCGCGATGTTTCGATCACGCACCTTTTCGGTCTTCTCTCTTTCTCCGGTGGGGGGGGGCTTCCGAAGTTTTCAATCGAAAAGGTCTTTTTTTTCTTTCCTCGATGCCGATCTGTTTCTACGTCGAAATGCTCATCTTCGGATCGAAACTTACCTTTCCTTCTCTTTCTTCCCTGCTAACAGTGCACATCCGGAAGGCGTCCGTCACGTTTCCTTGCAAGTTGTGCAACAGCGCATGAAATCTGTGTCGAACATTCAGAAAATCACGAAGGCGATGAAGATGGTCGCTGCGTCGCGTTTAAAACCAGCTCAAGATAAAGCGATGGCCTCGAGAGGAATGGTGACACCGTTTTTTAAATTGCTTGGAGATTTGCCCGGCGTGGAGACCGCGAAGACTTTAATGGTGCCGATTTCCTCGGACAAAGGTTTGTGCGGCGGCATCAACGGGAACGTCGTTAAAACGTCGAACGTGTTGTTGGAGACAGCGAAGGATAAAGAATCGGAGGTTTCTATGGATGTTATTGGTGATAAGGCGAGGGGGTTGATGCAAAGACAAGTGGGGGATTTGTTTGGGACCGTGATGACGGATGCGACGAAGCAACCATTGACATTCGGAACGGCTTCGGCCTTGGCGGAGCAAGTGGCGAAGGACAACGAAGGTAAAGCGCTCATTGTGTACAACAGATTCGTTTCGGCTATTTCGTTCAAGCCGACTATTGCGACTGTGTTATCGGGGGAGGAGTACGAGAAGGCAGCGGAGAACTTGGAGAATAAATTTGATTCGTACGAGGTTGAAGGACCGGATCGTGCAGAGTTTTTGCTCGACTTGGCAGAGTTCAAAACCGGCGCGGTTATGTACAATGCCTTGGCGGAAAACAACACGTCGGAATTGGGATCTAGAATGCAATCTATGGAATCTTCCTCGAAGAACGCGTCAGAGATGTTACAAAAGTTGACCCTCTTGTACAACAGAACGAGACAAGCGGCGATTACCACGGAGTTGATTGAAATTATTTCTGGCGCTTCCGCCTTGGAAGACGCCAAGTAATAACATGCAGAGGAACAAATAAAATATTAAGTAGTTGAATTGTAATTATGTAGTCATAAAATCCAGTAGAACAAAACTTAATGTCTCGCTTGCTTCATCGTGTGCACTCCAGCGCCTGTCGTCGCTTTTTCTTTCAACGCGTGCAAGCCCTCTACAGTATCTTGGACCACTCTGCTCACGCCTTCCTCAATGCTCGGCTCTGCCACCGTCGGCGGCGCTTTCCCGTCTAACGCTTCCTCTATATTCCCGCTCAAAATCAACGCCAACGGATGCATCACCTCCACGGATTCGCACAGAATCTTTAAACTCGCCGTAATTGGAGCGGCTAAAACCATCCCGGGAATCCCCCACAACATACCCCAAAAAATCAAACACAAAAGAACCGTTATCGGGTGCAAATCTAAATGGCCTCCCATCAATTTCGGTTCCACGACGTTCCCAATCGTAAAATGTGCCAAACCGGGCAACACTATCACCAACATCACGTGCAAAAAATGAATATCTTTCGACACCAACACGACCGGCAACGGCAATACGGTCGCGATAATCGGCCCCACGTGCGGAATAAAATTCATCACAAAATGTAACACGCCAAACACCATCGCGAGTTCTACGTCCAACGCGTAATAAATGCTGGCGGCAATGAATCCGTTCAAAGTGCTCACGAAAAATTTTAACATAATGTACCGTTTAATCCGCGTCTCAATTTTTGTCCACACACCACCAGGCACTCTTCTTTCTGCTTTCTGCCTTCGTCTACCTTCCAACAAATACACAACGAAAATCAAGACCAGAACGACATTGCTCAACAAATCCAAAACCGCTTGCAACATCGCGTGCGTCGATTGCGCGACCATCTTTGCTAGAGGGATATCTTGCAATTGCGCTTCGATTACGTCCATGTCGATGTTTTTTCTCGATAACGTCTCCCCAGCCCTGTTCGTCAATTTTACCACGTACCGCTCGTATTTCTTCGCATCTTGTACCAAGTCCTTCACTGAGTGTGAAATCTGTGACGCATGAAGTAGAACAAATTGAGAGACGAGGAATGTCATTCAGCACGATGCGTGCGTGTAAAAATTCCCCCATCCAATCTGAGAGAATTGAGAGGGAGAAAGTGCGAGACAAAAGACAATAAACTCTTACCAAAAACAACAGAGAGCATAATATTCCTAAACCGAAGAATAAAGCAATCGTAATCGAGGCGCCGTGCGGGACTTTCGCCCTGTGCGTACAAAAATCTACAAGAGGCGCTAACGTATAGCTCATCATGACCGCCAAAACTAAAGGGACCAGGACTCTTTGCAACCAATACAACGCGGCAGAGGACATGATGATGGCGATGAGAAGAAGGCACATGGTTCGCACTTTTTCAGCGCTGGCGAGAGATTCTCTCTGCTCGAAGTCCTCGTCGTCTTTGAAACCGTGCGAATATCGAGGAGAGGATCGCGCGTTCGTGCCATCGCGCGGGGATTTCACGCCAAACACGTTTAACATTATCGCTTGTTGTATGCAAACGTTTTGGAAACAATTGAACTTTTCGTTTTGGCGTTTAACTAATTTTTGAGTGCAAAAGAGGAGTAACGAACGGTAAAGAAATATCTCTTTGTGTGTGTGGTGTCTCTCTCTCGTGATGGTATATAAAGGTGTTTGAATATCTATTCGATCGTTTCTTTTTCTTCTCTTCTCTTTCGTGCGTATCTTTGACGATTTTACTACCCGGACGCTCTCTCTCGCTCTTGCTCTCGCTCTCTTATCCGTGTGATTTTAATCGTACAAGTCGTCGTCGTCGTCCTGCGCTGCGGCGGCGAACGCGTCGCCGACGGTCTGGGCGCCGCCCGCCGCCGGAGCCGCACCGGCGCCATCACCAGCAGCGACGCCGCCTTGGTTCGGGAATCTAAAATCGCCCACATGGCCCCTGCTTTGTTGTAACGTTTGCGAGAACGCTTGGTACTTGCGAATGTCCGCGTCGGAAACCGAACGGCGGGCATACTTCATCGCCTCTTCAAAGTGCGCTTTGGTGATTTCCGGTACTGGATCGACGTAATTTTCTTCGTCTTCTTCCATGGCGCCTTCTGGTTTTTGCGCCATAGCGCGTTCGCGTTCAATATCTTTCTCGATGCTTTCGCGAATGGCGTATTTGCACGCGCGTTGGCAGATTTCCGTGATATCAGCACCAGAGTAGCCGTGAGTAAACTTGGCCAAGGTTTCGACGTCGACGTCGTTGGCAATCGGGGACTTTCTCAAGTTGGCTTTGAAGATGGAAATTCTCGATTTATCGTCCGGTAACGGGATGTAAATCAACTGGTCCAAACGACCTGGCCGCATCAACGCAGTATCGATGATATCTGGTCGGTTTGTCGCTCCGATGATAAATACTGTCTTCTTCGAGTTCATGCCGTCCATTTCCGTGAGCAATTGGTTCAAGACACGATCGGCGGCACCGCCGGCGTCGCCGGCGGACGAACCTCGCTGGTTCGCAATAGAATCCAACTCGTCGAAGAACAGGACGCATGGGGCGCTCTGCCTAGCTTTATCGAAAACCTCTCTGACGTTGGATTCAGACTCACCAAACCACATCGTCAACAACTCTGGGCCTTTAATAGAAACGAAGTTCGCTTGGCACTCGTTCGCGATTGCTTTCGCCAACAATGTCTTACCGCAACCCGGCGGACCGTAAAACAGCACTCCTTTACTCGGCGCCATGCCAAACTTTTCAAACTTTTCTGGGTGTTCAACCGGGTATTGAACGGTTTCTTGCAATTCTTGCTTGACCGTTTCTAAGCCACCCACGTCGTCCCACGAGACGTTCGGCACTTCCACCACCGTTTCTCTCAACGCAGACGGATTTGTTTGCGCCAATGCTGTTTTAAAGTGGTCGTTACTGATAGCCATAGAATCTAAAATCTCTGCGTCGATTTCGTCGTCTTCCAAATCGATGACGTCCATCTTTTCGCGAATGCATTGCAACGCCGCTTCCGTACACAACGCCGCCAAATCCGCGCCGACGAAACCGTGCGTGTCCTTCGCCACCAACTCTAAATCCACTTCCTCGTCCAACTTCATATTTTTCGTGTGTATTCTCATCACTTCCAAGCGTCCAACTTCATCCGGAACACCGATATCAATCTCGCGATCAAACCTACCAAATCGTCTCAACGCCGGATCGATGCTGTTTGGTCTATTCGTCGCCGCCATGACGATAATGTGCGATCGAGCTTTCAACCCATCCATCAACGTCAACAATTGTGAAACGATTCTTCTCTCCACTTCGCCATTCGTCTTATCTCTCTTTGGCGCGATTGAATCGACTTCATCGATGAAAATAATCGCCGGCGAGTTCTTTTCGGCTTCTTCGAACGCCTTTCTTAAGTTTGATTCGGATTCACCAGCCAACTTGGACATGATTTCCGGACCGTTGATTAAGAAGAAAAATGCGCCAGTTTCGTTCGCTACCGCTCTGGCGATCAACGTTTTCCCAGAACCCGGTGGGCCATACAACAGAATACCTTTCGGTGGTTTCACCCCGATCGTTTTGAACAATTGTGGATGACGCAACGGCAACTCGACCAACTCTCGAATTTGCGCCATTTGCTTCCTCACGCCACCGACGTCGTCGTAGCCAACTTCATCCAAACGCTCTTCGTCTTCGCGGTTAATCGGTTCGCCTTCACAAAAGATCTCCGTGTCCGGCGCGACGATGCAATACTCTGCCGGATCCGTTTCTACGACCTTAAATTCCACCGCTCTCATCCCGCCTCTTGCCAAGAACGTATCGCCTTTCCTCACCGGTCTGTACGCCTCCAAAAAGTACGGTTTCAAATACACGTCGAACAAGTTCCCAGACACGCCTTCAATGGTATCCCCGAATGGTAAAACGTGAATTCTCGACCCATATTTCACGTCCGTGCACTGATGAATCGAAATCACGTCCCCTAACCTCACGCGTAAATTTTTCCTCACCACTTTGTTCATGCGAACTTTCCCGTCGTCGCCCGCGTCGTCCGCCAACACGATGCACACCGTATCCTTGCGCTTCTTCCCTTTCACCAGGACCGTATCGCCTCGAAACAGCTGCAACTCTTCCATCTTCGCAGGAGATAACGCGACGACCGAGTTGTCGTCGTTCACCGCCTCGTCTGTTCGTCAAATGTCGGTGAGTCGTCAGATTTTTTTTCGCGTGAGTCAAACGGTGTGTTGTTGTTTTTACTCCTCCTCTTTTCGCGATTTTGATGCACCACAAAAAAAGAGGTCAAAAAGAGGTGCCGCTGTGGTGCGTCCAAGCGACACGAGAAGCCAAACACACACACACATGCGCGCGCGTTATGTCGATCCCTTCGATCGAAGGAGTTCTACAGAGAAACACAAAAGAAGAGACTCTTTGTCTTCGATGACGAGACGAAGGCCGCGCTCGTGTCGGGCGACGCGATACAACGGGACGACGCACCCCGCGAAACGTTTGGACGACACGATTCAAAAGAAGAAAAGCGCGATCGATGATGATGATTTCGACGCTTCGAGATCCCGATGAAAAAAGAGATGAAAAAAAGAAGACGCACCGACGACGAGTCTGTTCGGCGCTTTCTTCCGCTCGAGAATGGCCGTCGCGACGTCTTTGGCCTTGTCTCTCTTCTTCTTCTCCTCGATGTTGTCCGAGGCGAACGCGGCTTTTTCCGGCGCTTTGTCGCCATCACCGCCCCCTTGTTGCGCGTCGTCGCCCGAAGATGCCATGATGATGTCGTCTCTCGATGAAGATGGATTCGACGATGAGGAGGAGGGAAAAAAAGTGAAGAAGAAGAAGAAGAAGAAGAAGAAAAAACGGTTGGAAAGACTCATACGAAGAAGACTCATCGAGCGACTTTTTTTGCGAGTCAAACCCCACCCCCAAAACAACACCACCCAAACAAAAAAAAAAGTCTTTCAAAAATGATGTCGATGAGAACCTCTTACAACACAACTTTGGGTTCCCCCTCGACGGACGAGCGAAGAAGAGCGCAAAGAAGAAGAAGAAGAAGAAGAAGAAGAAGAAACAAAAGAAAAGGAGACCTTTACGAATAAAACGAGTGACCACGTGCCACCACGACACCGCCGTTGGACACGCTGTCGTTTTTGAATGTACAAAAGTTTGATTTTGATGGAGTGGTATTAAAAGAGCGATTCTTCTTCGCTCCGCGTTCCGTACGTGACGGCGGCGCTCCTATTTTTGGTGTTCTTTTCCTCTTCTTCCAACGGAGAATACACGTAGGATTCAATCGCGCGGACGAGCGATTCGCGCTTCGTGCGAATGACCACGGCAACCATGGCCATGCCAACGCAAACGTAGAGCGTTGCAAATCCGGCACCCTCGGTGGGCGAAGACGCTTCTTCTCTAGGAAGGTTCCAACCCAAACGAGGCAAGTTTTGCGACGAGCCGAGTTCAGCTTCCGATTTAGCACTCACCTTTGCACTCGCCTTTGCGCTCACCTTTGCACTCGCCTTTGCGCTCACCTTTGCGCTCGCCTTTGCGCTCGCCTTTGCGCTCGCCTTTGCGCTCGCCTTTGCGCTCGCCTTTGCGCTCGCGGCCCTGGC
>MDTG01310906.1_pt1 | contig 15086 bp, 15 predicted proteins | sample 811421 | NCBI WGS metagenome assembly MDTG01 (sample SAMN05326645, study PRJNA326480) | marine metagenome | isolation source: seawater | place: Pacific Ocean: South East | collected 2011
TCCTGTTCCTGCTGGTCCTGTTCCTGCTGGTCCTGTTCCTGCTGGTCCTGTTCCTGCTGGTCCTGGTCCTGCTGGTCCTGGTCCTGTTGGTCCTGGTCCTGCTGGTCCTGTTCCTGCTGGTCCTGGTCCTGTTGTTCCTGCTGGTCCTGCTGTTCCTGCTGTTCCTGTTGTTCCTGTTGTTGCTGCAGCTCCTTCAGGAGTCGATGCGCCAGCTCGGCATTACGGCGAGCATCACGATGATTCGTGGAGGCGGTGATCGCATCGCGGTAGTGTCCGATCGCCTGGTTCAATGCCTCGATGGGGTCCTGCAACACTTCGGGGTCGGGAGTCACGCCGTCCGCTTGCTGGGCATTCTGTCGGGCCTGGGCTTGCCGGATCGCGTCCAGCGCCGCTCGATAGCTGACCGTCCCCCGGTTGAAGAGCGCGGCCTGCGTCAGCGCCCGGTCGGAGCTTGCGGCCGCCCGGTCGAAGGCCCGAGCAGCTGATTCCAGGTCGCCCGCCCGATAGGCCGCGACACCCCGGTTGTACTGGACACGCTGGTCACCGGGCAGGCGATCACTGGCTTCCGTGTAGAGTTCCACCGCCTCGGGGTATCGGTCCCCCTCCAGGGAACGCCGGGCCTGCTCCAGCAGTTCCTCCAGCGACCGTTCGGACAGCTGCCGGTCGGGCCGGACGATCGGTTCGGTGGTCTCCACCTCGGGCAGCTCGGGCAGCTCGGGCAGGGTGATCTGCGGGGGCTGGGTGTCGGTGGCCTGCCCGAGGAGGAGTTGTGCCGAGATCAGTGCGACGTGCATCATCACGAGAGCACCTCCCCCGACTCCCGGTCGCCCGGTGTCCTCCGGCGTTCCGGCAGCACGCAGTCCGCGCACAGCAGCAGCAGGGCGAGGCCCGCCAGCCACTGGAAGCGCGGGGTCGCGATGCGGATCTCGGTCGATTCGAGGTCCGCTCGCTGGTCCTCCGCGACCACCTCGTCGAAGATGCGACCGAGGTCGAACCGCTTGGTCCCGGCCGGGATGAACGCGCCCTCGCCGGCCAGGGCGGTCTCCTCGAGGATCTTCGGTTCCATCTTGGTCCAGACCTGCCGTCCCTGGTGCTCGAGCCACCCTCTTCGTCCATTCCCGACCACCGGGATCCTGGCACCTTCGCCCGAATCACCGATCCCCACGGTGTACACCCGGATCCCATGCTCCTCGAGCGCGGCCTTCGCCATCTCGACCGGCATGCTCTCCTGGTCCTCGCCGTCGCTGAGTATGACGATCGCCTTCCCGCCGGACTCCTCGTCGGTGAACGAGCGGGCCGCGAGCCTGATGGCCTCCCCGAGCATCGACCCGCCACGAGCGCTGTTCCGGGTCGAGACGTCATCGAGCACGAGCTTGAGGGAACGATAGTTGAGGGTCAGGGGCGATTCGACCTGGGCGTCACCGGCGAAGCTGATGATTCCCGCCCGGTCACCCGCCAGCCGGTCCACCGCGTCGCTGATCGCCTGCTTCGCCCGCTCGAACCGGTTGGGCCCGGCATCCTCGGCCAGCATCGATCGGGAGGCATCCACCACGAAGAAGACGTCCATGCCCCGCCGTTGGATCTCCTCGTAGCGGACTCCCCATCGGGGATCCATGGAGCCCAGCATCAGCGAGACCATGGCCCCCAGTGCGAGCGCGAACTTCACCACCGGCCGCACCCTGCTCGAGGACGGCGCGATGCTCCCCGCCAGCGCCGGATCCGCGAACCGCCTCAGCCTCGCCGCTCTGCGGGCGAGGGCCCAGGCGGCCACCAGGCAGAGACCCAGCGCGATCCAGGCGAGGCTCATCATGGTCGGGTTGACGAAGTGAAAGTCTGACATCGGTTCCTTTCCCGGTGGTTCAGCTGAGGGTCCTGAAGGCGACGAGTCCCAGGAACTGCTCCACTGCCAGCAGTCCGAACGCCACCACGAGCAGGGGGGGGAACGCCCAGCCCCCGAACCGGATCGGCTCGACCGCGTAGTCCACGTACTGCAGGTAGCGACGCTGCTCGGTCTCCGTCTTCTCGAGCTCGTCGATCGTCTCGTAGATCCTCTGAAGGCTGTCGGTGTTGGTCGCTCGGAAGTACAGGCCGCCGGTGAGTTCGGCCATCTCGGTCAAGGTCTCCTCGTCGATGCTGACCCTGATGGGCGCCATCTCGATGCCCCCGAACATGGTGGGTACCGGGGCCATCGCCATGCCCCGGGTCCCCACGCCGATGGTGTAGATCTTGATGCCGTACTTGGCCGCGAGTTCGGCGGCCATGACCGGCTCGATCACCCCCGCGGTGTTCTCCCCGTCCGTGAGCAGCACGATCACCCTGCTCTTGATGCGTTGCCCGCCCGTCTCCGCCGCACGTTCCCCGACATCGCGGAGTCGCTCCACTGCCAGCGCGACCGCGTCCCCGATCGCGGTGCCGTCCTCGTAGTCGTTGCGCTGGGAGGCGGGCTTGAGCCCGTCCATGGCGTTGACCAGGCTCGCATGATCCAGGGTCATGGGCGAGAGACCGTCGGGATTGCCGGCGAAGGCGATCAGCCCGATGAGGTCGTTGGGCCGCCCCGCAAGGTCGTCGCTGCCGGTGATGAACTCGCGTCCGACCTGCTTGACCGCCTCCAGGCGGTTCGTGCGCCGGCCCTCGAGTTCGAAGTCCTCCGCGGTCATGCTGCTCGACCGGTCCACCAGCATCTGCATCGCCACGCCCTCGACCGTGACCTTGGTCTGCTCGTTCGCCTTCACCGGCCGGGCGAGGCTGACCACGATCAGCAGCAGCACCACCACCCGCATCGCGGTCGGGACCCATCGGAGGCGGGCCCGGAGCGACCTGCCCGCCGACTCCGCGGCCACGATGCTCGAGAACACCACCGGTGACCGATTCGACTTCCTGCACATCGGCCACAGGACCAGCGGCACCCCGAGGGCCAGTGCGATGAACCACAATGCATCCGGGTGGAAGCTCACGCGACCTCCTCCTTGGCGGGGGGGACGGTCATGCGCACGAAGGTACAGGCCGACTCCAGGGCCCGGTCGCAGTCACCCCGGCTCGCCACGCCTCCGGCGAACTTGATGCGGTCCCCGTCCCGGACCAGGCGTTCGAGGACCGCCCGGGCATCGTCGATGATCCTCTCGTGCCCGGTCACCGCCCCCAGCAGCTCCTTGGAGGTCCGGTCCGGCGCATCGATCCCGAACTGGAACGACAGGTACCACCTCAGGACCCGCTCGATGCGTTCGTACAGCTCGTTCAGGTCCCTGCGCGAGGAGGGATCCTCGTCTCGAATGCGAGCGAACTCCGCAAGCGCCCACTCGTGGGGGATCCTCGGCCGGGGTCGTCGCCTCCTCGCCACCAGCAGTGCAATGGCCAGCGACAGCAGCAGCCCTCCCCCGGTGGTTGCGATCGTCACCACCAGCCATCCAGGCGTCCCCCCGGGCAGGGAGTCATCGACCGGCCCCCGGATCTCGGCGAATCCGGTGGGATCGAACTCACCTTCGATCAGGGAGGTGATCTCGAACTCGATGGGTTCGGTGACCAGGACCTGCTGGTCGCCGTGGTGCGCGCGGATGGGGGGCAGGGTCACGGTCCCGCTCTCGAACGTGGAGACCAGGAGACGTCGCCGTTCCGCCACCATGAGGACGTCCTCGGAGGCGGGGGCACGCTCGAGGCCGAGTACGTCGAAGTCGCCCATCGTCGTCGTGTCCTCGATGAGGAATCGTGCTCGTGCCGACTCCGGGGCCTTGAGCGTCATCGTGATCTCGATCGGCTCCCCGGACTCCGCCTGGAGGGACCCGGTCTCGACCTCGATGCTGACCCCTCCGGACTCGACGCTCGAGACGATGGTCGGGGGGCGGTCGACCGCCTCCCCGGGGCCCGGCCCCGAATCGCATCCGGCGACGGTGATCAGGATCACCGCGAGCAGGCACTGCCCCCGTCCACGGTCCGTCATCGCCTCTGCCTCCGTTCCCGCCTCTGGAAGTACCTGGTCAGTTCCTCCACGAACGAGTCACCGGTCTCGACCTCGATCGGATCGAGCCTCATCCTCCTGAACGTCCGGTCCCGCCTCGCGACCAGCTCGGAGGCGAATCGGGCGAATCGGTCCCGGACCCGTCGCCGGGAGGTGTCGAGGAAGACGCTCCGTCCGGTTTCGGCGTCCTCGAGCTCGACGAACCCGACGTCGGGCATGTCCAGCTCTCGCCGGTCGCGGACCACGACCGGTATGAGGTCGTGACGAAGCGCCGAGTGCTTCATGGACGTGCTCCAGTCGTCGGGATCCTGCTGGTAGTCGCTGATCGCGAAGACCACCGCCCGGCGCTTGATCGCCCGATTCAGTTCCTCGAGGGCTCCTGAAAGGTCCGTGCCGCTCCCCTCGGGCTCGAAGGCGAGGAGTTCCCGGATGATCCGCAGCACGTGCCGGACCCCCTTGCGGGGCGGCACGAAGCACTCGACCCGGTCGGTGAAGAGCATCAGCCCGACCTTGTCGTTGTTCCTGATCGCCGCGTAGGCGAGGGTGGCGGCCAGCTCCGCGACCAGCTCCCGCTTGAGCTGTCCCCGCGTCCCGAAACCCAGCGATCCGCTCACGTCCACCGCGATGATCACCGTCAGCTCCCGTTCCTCCCGGAACTTCTTCACGAAGGGCTCGCCGCTCCTCGCGGAGACGTTCCAGTCGATGGTGCGGACGTCGTCGCCGACGGCGTACGGACGGACCTCCTCGAACTCCATGCCCCGTCCCTTGAATGCCGAGTTGTAGCGTCCGGCAAGGAGATCGGTGACGAGGTGGCTCGTCTTGATCTCGACCTTCCTGATCTTGTTGAGCAGCTCGCTGGAAATCATCACAGGTCTCTTCGGGTGGGAGGGCAGCCGCCGGTTAGGGGACCGGCACGTGGTCCAGGAGCCGATCGATCACGTCGTCCGACGTAAGCTCCTCCGCCTCGGCCTCGTAGCTCAGGATCACGCGGTGCCTCAGCACCGTGTGTGCAACGTCCTTCACGTCCTGCGGCAGGACGTAGCCCCGTCCGGCCAGGAACGCATTCGCCCGTGCGGCGAGCGTCAGCGCGATGGTGGCTCGCGGCGAGGCGCCGAAATCGACGAGTCCCTCGATCGGCACCCCGTGGCGGGAGGGCTCACGGGTCGAGACCACCAGCTCCACGACGTATTCCTTGATCCGGTCGTCCACGTGGATGAGGTCGACGGTCTCCCTCGCCTGCATGATCGACTCGGGGGTGGTGATCGCGCTGGCAGTGGGGGTGCCGCTGGTCCGCGCCATCCGCTCCAGGATGAGTCGTTCCTCCTCGGGAGTCGGGTAGTCGACCTTCAGCTTCAGCATGAAGCGGTCCACCTGGGCCTCGGGAAGGGGATAGGTGCCCTCCTGCTCGATGGGGTTCTGGGTCGCCATGACCAGGAACGGTTCCGCCATCCGGAACGTCTCCTCGCCGATCGTGACCTGCCGTTCCTGCATCGCCTCGAGCATCGCGCTCTGCACCTTCGCCGGTGCACGGTTGATCTCGTCGGCCAGAACCAGGTTCGAGAAGATCGGCCCCTTCTTGATCGTGAACTCGCCATCGGATGGTCGGTACACGAGGGTGCCCACGATGTCCGCGGGCAGCAGGTCCGGGGTGAACTGGATTCTCTGGAATCCCGTCGAGATGCACTGGGCGAGCGTCGAGACCGCCGTGGTCTTGGCGAGTCCCGGGACCCCCTCGATCAGGACGTGACCGTTGCACAGCAATCCCATGATCATGCCGTCCAGGAGCTCCTCCTGGCCGACCACCACCTCGTGGATCTGGTCCCTGAGCAGTTGGAACGGCCTCGCCCGCTCCGCGACCTCCTGCTCGATCGCGCTGATGTCCGCCTCATGGGAAATGGTCATGCTGTCCCGTGCTCCTTCAGGTGTTTGTCTTCGGGACCCCAGTTTACGGGTTCCCGGCCATGGGGTTGCTGGCCAAGGGCCATGCCTGCACGGTACGATTGGATTCCCCCCCGGGTTCGTCGGTGCTGCAGGCGGTACTCCGAATCGGGGGCATCATGGCCCCAACGGAGCACGGTTCTCATGAAAATCGCTTTTCTCGGTACTGGAATCATGGGTGGCCACATGGCTGGACACCTGCTGGCGGCGGGACACGAACTGACCGTGTTCAATCGGACCCGGTCGAAGGCCGATTCCCTGGTCTCAAGGGGGGCCCGCTGGGCCGAATCCCCGCGCCTGGCCGCGGAGGGCCAGGACGTGCTCATCTCCATAGTCGGCATGCCGGATGACGTCCACGAGGTCTACCTGGAGGAGCAGGGGGTCTTCGCCGCCTCCAACCCACCCGGGGTGGTGATCGACATGACCACCAGCACTCCCACCCTCGCACGGACCCTCGCCGAAGCGGCCGCCGCCAAAGGGATCGCGTCCATCGACGCCCCGGTGTCGGGGGGGCCGGTCGGAGCTGAATCGGCGTCCCTCTCGATCATGGTGGGTGGAGACGCGGACGCGGTCGCCAGGGTCTGGTCGCTCTTCGAATCGATGGGGAAGACCGTCATCCACCAGGGTGGGCCGGGATACGGACAACACACGAAGATGGTCAATCAGATCCTTCTCGCGGGCAGCATGATCGGCCTCGCGGAATCGATGGCCTACGCCGAGGCAGCCGGGCTCGACCCCGCCAAGGTGATCTCCTCCATCAAGGACGGTGCGGCAGGATCACGGGCCCTGACCGACTTCGGCCCCAAGATCCTCGAGGGCGACTTCACCCCCGGGTTCTACGCAAAGCACTACCTGAAGGATCTCGGGATAGCCCTCGACGAGGCCGGTCGCATGGATCTCAAGCTGCCCATGCTTGAGCTGGTCCAGGGCTTCTACGACCGAATCTGCCGGGAGGGGCTCAACCAGTGCGGGACCCACGTGCTCTCAGCGGTCATGGCGGCCGATCAGGGCTCGGAACAGGCCTCCAGGGCCTTGTCCGGGTTGAAGTCGGCCGGGCACTAGCTACACTGTGCGACTCGCCCCGACGGGGCCGAAGGGCGGAACAGAACCATGAGCACCAGCACCGAACTCGATCCAACCGGAACCTACACCTTCACCGTCACCCGGATGCCGCAGCGCTCGGCCCAGGTCAAGACCGTGAAGCGGCTCATGGAGATGCAGCCCGAGATCCAGAAGGGCCTGTCCGGGCTCGCCCGTCGGCGCGCCCAGACGGACAACGATCCCCGACGGCGTGCCGGTCGGATCTGGGTCCACCGCAAGCGGCGGACCAACCTGGTCAAGGTGGATGAAGGCGCCTCCTTCACCCTCCGGATGACCCCGCAGATCCTCCCGGACGTCCGGAGCGTCCTCGAGTTCCTCGACATCAGCTCGGGCTGATCGACCGTCCCCGTTCGAATCGACCGACCGGCCTCAGGGCTCGGCCAGTATCGCGTGTCTCAGGGGGGTGACGATGTTCGGGAGCACCCGCTCCTCGGCGAGTCGTTCGGCGCAGCCGGCCAGGGCCGCGAATCGCGTGTCGAGATCGCCCAGGTCCTCGATGCCCCCGGTGTTCCGGACCGTGAGGAACACGCTGATCGGTTCCCGAGTGAAGATCCCGCTGTTCCGCTCCCGGGTGGTGGTCCGGGTCTTGACCTCCACGAAGGCCTGCATCCTCGAGGTCGGTTCCAGCGCGATCCCCAGGACCGGCTGGGACTCGATCACCTGCTCGTCCTCCCGGATCATCTCCCCGAGCGGTCCGTCGGCCATCAGGGCCCGGAAGACGATCGCATCCCGGTCCCCCTGGGCCTCGAGGTCGAATCCGAAGACGAGCTCGAGGTGCTCGATGTCGATCGGGCTGATCGAGAGGAACCAGGGCGCGACCTCCAGCACCTTCCGATGCAGCTCGTAGGCGTCCCCGAGATCGTCGGGATTCACCGAGCCGCTTCGGAGGGTGGTCCCCTTCAGCGAGAACCAGGAATAGGCACGCTGGAGCTCGTCCGACTCGAGAGCGAGCTCGTCCTCGAAGCGACGGAAGTTGGCGAGGCCCGGGAACTCCTTCTTGAGTCGGCCGAAGAGGTCGAGCACCGTCTCCCTCGACTCGGGGAGGTCCATCTTGAGGGCGAGTTTCTGGTTGACGTAGAAGTCCGTCACCAGGGTGTCAAGCGCGTCGACCATGACCGTTGCTTGGCTTCCTTGCCTGGATTCCCGTGGACTGCCGGTCCTCACGCGCGGACCGGTACGTGAAAGGTTAGCCGTTGTCCTCCGCCATCGACCCGATCCGCAGGTTATCCACGCTGCCGGGACGGCCCGTAGGTGAGCCTGCGCCACAACCACTCCAGCGGTCCCTGCCGGAACACCTTCAACCACGCCACGCTCCCGAACGCCAGGAGTCCCCAGGTGCCGAGCGCGATCGGTATGAGATAGATCCGCTCGACCGTGCCGAAGAGTCCGAGGCCGTAGTAGTAGAACACGCTGGTCATGACCACCGTCTCGAGGATGTAGCAGGTCAGTGCCATCCGGCCCACGCACGACAGGCCACGCATGAAGAAGCACAACGCCCCGGTGCGGGCGACCACGACCACCGCCGCGGCGTACCCGACGGAGACGAGTGGCACGGAGAACTCGTGGATCATCACCGGCCAGACGACGTGCAGCGACTGCTCCCCCGCGTAGCGGGCGGCCAGCCCGGTGCAGGCCGCCTCGAGGGCCAGTCCCAGCGGCAGACCGACCAGCATCGCCAGCCGCCTCAGGCGGCCGCCCTCGGTCGTGAAGAAGCCGCGCCGGAACAGGACCACCCCGAGCATGAACATCGCCAGCACGTGCCAGCCGGTGCTGAACGCGACCGTCGCCAGGTAGATCAGCCAACTGGTGATCCTGAACGCGAACAGGTCCCCGACCGGCCCTTCACCGTATGCCAGCTGTTCAGCCTGGATCCAGACCGCGGACATCGGGTTGAAGTCCGAGGACCAGATGGCCCCGAGCCCCCGCAGTGGCTCGTCCGCCACGGGCGCCTCCGCCGCCAGCGACGCCTCGAGGGCGAGCATGCCCGCCGACGTGATCGCGGTGAAGACCAGCATCAGGGACGCGAACAGGACCAGCAGCCGGTTCGACAAGCCGATCAGCAGCAGCAGGATCAAACCGCAGCAGGCGTAGATCGCCAGCACATCCCCGTACCAGAGCAGGATCGCGTGGAGGATCCCGAAACCGAGCAACACCACCATCCGCCTGGCGAAGAAGCCGGTGAAGCTCCTCCCCGCCCGGTGGGCGCGCTCGAACTGGATCGCGGCCCCGACCCCGAAGAGGATCGAGAAGAGCGTCATGAACTTGTACTCGAAGAGCAGGTTCACGATCCACCACGCCAGCCAGTCCTCGTTCCCCGACGGGGTTCCCTCGGGGCCGGATCCCGGGGTGGACAACCCCACCCCCATCGGCAGGGCGAAGAAGAGGGTGTTGACGACCAGGATCCCCATGAGCGCGAATCCGCGCAGCGAGTCGATGGACTCGATCCGGTCCCCGGGGACCACCGAGCGAAAGCCCATGGCGGGAGGTGCCGGCTTCCCCTCGTTCAACGCCGCTTCATCCAGTCGATGATGAGCTCGTGTTCGACCAGCGAGTCCACCACCAGTCCCGCCCCGCTCTCCTCCAGGGTCTCGCGGGAGGACATTCCGGTGCTCACGCCGATCACCCGGCAGCCGCAGTGCAGGGCGCAGTCCACGTCGTGCGGGGTGTCACCGATGATCACCGCCCGCTCCGGGGACAGTTCCTCCCCCCTGGCCCGCCGGTAGCGATCGAGACCGATCGCCGGAAGCTCCCGACGGTGGGTGCCCTCGTCCCCGTACACCCCGAACTCGAACCAGTCCTCCTCGAAGCCCGCGTCGACCAGCTTCAACCTGCAGGTCTCCTCGATGTTGCCGGTCAGCACCGCTGAACACAAGGTGTCGTCCTCGTGGACCCGCCGCACCAGCTCGTGGGCCCCTTGCAGCGAGTTCGACCAGGTGTCGTTCCGGAAATGGTGCCGCATCCGGTCGATGTAGACGTCCTGCAGTCGACCGACCGCCACCGGGTCGGCGGGCAGGTCGCCCAGCTCGAGCAGCTCGCGGAAGAGGTGGTGGTCCAGCCGGCCTCCGGTCTGGAGCCGACTGGGGTCGACCTCGGCACCGTGGATGATCCGGATGGCCTCCTGCATGGACTTCAGGCCGACCCCCCTCGACCTCAGCAGCGTTCCATCCACGTCGAACAGGACGAGTACCATCGAATCAGCCCGCCACCAGCCCGCAGACCATCTTCGCGGCCTCGGTCAGGTCCTCCGCGCTCCTCATGGTGGGCAGTTCGGACTGCCTGTCCCGCAGGATCGTCCGGGCGGCCTCGACGTTCGTCCCTTCCAGCCGGACCACCAGCGGGACGTCGAATCCAACCTCCTGCGCCGACTCCACGATCGCCTCCGCGATCGTGTCGCACCGCATGATCCCGCCGAAGATGTTGACCAGGACTCCCTTGACCTTCCGGTCGGACAGGATGATCCGGAACGCCTCGGTCACCGCCTCGCGGTCCGCGCTCCCGCCCACGTCGAGGAAGTTGGCCGGATCCCCCCCGTGGAGCTTGATGATGTCCATCGTCGACATCGCGAGTCCGGCGCCGTTCACGAGGCAGCCGATGTTCCCGTCCAGCGCCACGTAGGAGAGCCCGAACTTCTGCGCGTGGAGTTCCGCGGGGTCCTCCTCCCCGGGATCGGCCAGCGCGTGGATCTCCTTCTGGCGGAAGAGGGCGTTGTCGTCGAAGTTCAGCTTGGCATCGATGGCGAGCACCTGCCCGTCGGGGTGCGTGGGGGAGGCGGGGGTGACCACCAGCGGGTTGATCTCCACCAGGGTCGCGTCCTTCGACCTGAGCAGGGATTCGACCGCCATCATCGCCTTGACCGCCTGGCCGACCTGCTTGCCCTCGAGCCCGAGGCGGAAGGCCATCTTCCGGGCCTGCCACGCCTGCAGCCCGAGCAGGGGATCAAGCGGCTCCTTGAGGATCAGTTCGGGGGATTCCTCGGCCACCTTCTCGATCTCGACCCCGCCTTCGGCGGAGGCGATCAGGGTGTAGGTGCTGCGGGCCCGATCGACGGTGATCGCGAGGTAGAACTCCGACTCGATGTCCACGCCCGACGCCACGAGGAGCCGGGTGACCTCGAGACCGTCCGGGGGGGTCTGGGGGGAGGTCATCCGGTTGCTGAGCATGAACTCGGCCGCGGACCTTGCCTCCTCCCGGCTCCGAACCAGCTTGACGAAACCCGCCTTGCCCCGGCCGCCCGCATGCACCTGGGCCTTGATCACCACCATCTCCGAACCGGCCTCGAGCAGCTCGGTCGCCTCGGCCACCGCCTCCTCAACGGTCTCGGTCATCGCCCCGGGAGGCACCGGGGCCCCGGCTTCCATCAAGAGTTCGCGCGCCTGGTATTCGTGGATCTTCATGTATCCCTCACGTGGTCTCAGTCCAGTTTCTCTGACTCGATGCTCGCGGCCTCTCCGGCGAGCTTCTTCTCGGCGTATCGCCTGACCCAGCCCTCCCATGACTTGCCCGCGGCGGGATCCCTGCCGTCGAAGTCGATGTGGCTGATCTCCGAGGCGAGGATGGTCCGTCGGCCCCCCTCTTTGGGCAGATCGAGGCGGAGCGACAGGTCGTCCGGTCCACTGCCCCCGACGTCGAAGACGAAGCCGGCCACGGCCTCGCCGTCCTTCAGGTGCAGGGTCGTGTCCCCACGGTAGTCCCTGGTCATCTCGAAGGCGGCGGACACCTGTTCGTGGTCCCCGAGGTGGATGGTCATTCCCTGCCGGGGCTCGTCGCCATCCGGAACCCGGGCCACGGGATCTTGCTTGTTCTGCTGGGGCATGACCGGGAGACCTCTCCTACTCGTCCAGGAACTCCTTGATGTCGAAGAACTGGCCGGTGTCGTCCGGTGTCTCCTCCTGCGGCTCGAAGGCACGCTTCCACAGGGGGAACTTCTCCTCGATCCGCTCCAGCGAGATGTTCGCCAGTTCGGACTCAAGGTCATGGGTGCACTGGACGTCGACCATCCGGACCAGGTCATCCTCGTCGGTGAGCTCCCGGTTGGACTCGTCGAGAAAACGCACCGAGATGCCGGGTCCGAACAGGACCGTGCCGTCCTCGGATTCGGGCATGGTGTTGAGTCCCGCCAGCTGCCGCACCAGCTGGGAGCGGACTCCGAGTGGCTTGTCGTCTGCAGACTTGTAGATCATTGAATCCATGGTTCTCGACCTTCCCCGGCGGGCTGGTCCATGGTACCGGGCCTGCCACCCCCATGTGGTTCCGTCCGCTCCCGGTTTCCGGGGGTCCGGGCCCGCGACAGCAGGCTGCACGCGGCGTCGATCGTCCCGGGGATCGGAACCGTTCCCGCGAGGCAGGCGGCCACCCCCGGCCCCGTCATGCGAGCCCCGCGTCGATGAGGCTGTTCCCGCGTATCCGGTTGAGTTGCTCCTGCGTCATCCAGGGAAGACGCTCCAGTTTGCCGACCACGCTCGAGGGCATCTCCTCGCCCTGTCGCTCCCACCGGGGGCGGCTCTTCCAGCGACGGTGGACCCAGAAGTACTGCTCGGGGTTGATCCGGACCATCTGCTCCATCGACCGGTTGAATCGAGCGGTGATGTAGAAGAGCGGGTCCGGCTGGTCGACCCAGTCCTCGGGATGGATCACGTCCGGGGTCTGCAGGCGATAGCGGAACTGGTCCTTGACCCTGCGCGCGTACCCGGTGACGATCGGCACCTCGTGCCGCATCGCCAGGAGCCCGATCGACTTGTAGCTCGACGCCATGCGGCCGAAGAAGGGGACGAACAGGCCCTTGTCACCCGCATTCTGGTCGGCGATGAATCCGACCTTTCCGCCCTTGCGGATCAGGTCGTCCACCTCGCTGGAGGCCCCGAACTTCGTGATCACCTTCATCCCGTGGGCCTCCCGGAGGCCGAGCAACCAGTCGTTGATGAGGGGGTTGTCGATCGGCCTTGCCAGCGCGGTCATCGGGAAGCCAAGGAGGCTGAGCAGGTAGCCCAGCACCTCCCAGTTGCCGATGTGCCCGGTCAGGAAGAGCGCCGGCTTGTCCTCGATGAAGAGGCGGATCACGTTGGAGAGGTACCCGAGCTCGATCCGGTCGTGCCAGTTGTCCCGCTTGAGCAGCTTGGGCATCGCCAGCATGTCCACCGTGATCAGCTGGAACATGTTCCGGATGGAGGTCTCGGTGATCCGACGGACCTCTGGCCGTGGGAGCCCGGGGAAGGACCTCTGCAGGTTCCCCTCGGCGCGCTCCCGCCGCTTCTTGCTGAGGCGGTAGTACGCGGAGCCGAAGGCTCCGGTGGTGCGCATGTTCTCCTCGGGATCGAAGCAATGGACAAGCGCGCTCAGCGACCTGAGTGCGAGGTACTGCGACCAGTGAGCTGCCGTTGCCATGGTGACCTGCAGCCTCTCTCAGGAACACGAACCTGCGGAGGAGGGAGCGGGGGGGACCGGCCTGGTTCGGTCAGGAATCCTCATCGCCGGTGAGCAGGCGGAACCGATTCCAGTTCAGTACCGGGATCTGGGCGTTGATCGCCTGCTGGAAGAGCTCCTCGTACCGCTCGTAGGCCTCACGCTTCTTCACCATGGCGTTGATCTCCTGCTCGGTGGCGTTCTTGGAGATCAGCTCGGTGAAGACGTATTCGGGAACGTCCCCCAGCACCAGGAAGTCGAGGTCGCCGGTCAGCTGGTCGCCCTCGACCACCTCACCGCCCCATTCGATGATCCGACTGCGGATGTAGTCGGCCTCGTTGTGGGTCGGGGTGCCGTTGGCGTCCACGTCGAACTGGCCGTAGACCAGGAACTTGAATCGGTGCTCGGGGTTGAAGACCGCATTCGCGATCACGTCGCCCCGGACCACCGGACGGGCGGTCGAACCGTTGGTCACGCGGGCGGTGGCGGTGTTCTCCGCGACCTTGATGACCTGGATGCTTGCCTTGCCCTCCGAGTACTTGCCGGTCCTCTGGTCGACGCGGATCTTTCCGGCGTCGTCGTACACCCTGAAGGTCATGCCGGGTCGGATGCGGTCGGTGCGACCCAGGTTGATGAACACCTGGTCCGAGGACCCGAGGACGTCGACCACTCGACCGTCGACCAGCTCGGCCGGGTTCCTCGGCCGCACGCGGATGGAATCGACGACCTTGCGGAGCTCGTTCACCCGGCTCTGGAGCACCGACTGGTCGCCGGTGAGGCTGGCGATCTCCTCCTCCAGGGCATTGACTTCCTGCTTGTGGCGGGTGTTGCTGTCGTCGATCGCCCTGAGGTAGTCGTTCTGGGTCTTGGACATGTTCGTCCGGTACTCCTCCGCGGCCTGGGCGTACTTGGAGATGTCCCCCATGACCGAGTTGACCCGGTCGTCGGAACTCGATCGCAGAGCCTGGAAATCCGAGCCCATCCGATCCAGGTTCGCCTGGGCGTCCATCAGTCGCTGCTCCGCCGCCTGCACCTTGCCGTTCAGCAACCGGTTCTCCTGAAGCAGGGCGTTGTACGCGTCGGCCATGCTGACGTTCTCGTCGAGGTTGAACCGTTGCCGGGTCAACGCGACGTCCGAGGCCGGATCGCCGGTGACGAAGGTCCTGTAGTCGTTGGAGCGCTCGACCAGGAAGCCCACCAGGGACTTGCGGTTGTCCCGCGCCTCGTTCTTCAGCTGCGAGATGTCGCCACGATTCGCCTCACTCTCCCGGATCAGCTCCATCCGGAGCTGCTGCTCCTGCGCGAGCCGCTCGTTGGAGGTGTTTCGCTGTCCGTAGAGCAGGATCGCGGCGGTCGCGCTCCCCACCGTGAGGAAGATGAAGATGATCAGAGCGATCAAGACACCATTGCCGCCATTGGAACGCATCGCCATGATGGGTGATTCTCCTTCGTGCCTCGGGGTCCGGATCCGGTCGTTCGTTGGCCGGAGCTGGGCCCAGGGTGTGGTTCAATATAGTGCCTGAGGTGCGCTAAAGCACGATCAGGCGCCCTCCAGGGGCCAATTGCCCCGTCAATCGAATCCTTCGTTCGAGGCGGCCCGTCGGTTTCGATCGACCCTCGTGAAGCCTGCACAGGGCCGTGGATCGATCTTCACCCCCATTCTGGAGCCTTCCGGTCGGGGCGCCACGGGCGACAA
>MDTG01034785.1_pt1 | contig 15085 bp, 13 predicted proteins | sample 811421 | NCBI WGS metagenome assembly MDTG01 (sample SAMN05326645, study PRJNA326480) | marine metagenome | isolation source: seawater | place: Pacific Ocean: South East | collected 2011
TCTCATAAAGTTTCTAGCCTGATAATTTCGAATTCCATCCCAGAGAGTTTCTTGTTCATTTTTTAAATCTTTAATACTGTAAACATCTGGCTCACTTTTCATTAGCCAATAACTGATTTCTTTATCTGACATAGATCTTGGGAAAAACGTAGGGTTTGAATAAAGTTTGAATAAACTTGGTTCTAGTCGCTCACTAGATTTCTCAATCAAATCAAGTCTAACTCAGTTTTATATACTTTTACAGATCGCATCTGACGTATTCTCAGCAATAAATGCTATTGAGAAATCAGTGTACGGCTGATACAACATAACTAATACTTAACCCCTAAGAGCCACGCTCTAGCTCCTGTCTCTTGAAAATATATAGGTTGGAGTCAGCACCAACTAAGCGTGAAAGGGGGTGTTTATTTGATCACCCCTTTTCTACTTAAAACTATGTCCAAAATCGTGCATAACTGTTATCTTGACAGTTATTCCGCCAAGAAATCTGCTTCAAAGATCTCAGTAATAATTTAAATCCTCAAACTATCTAATCGATTTATCCGTCCATTCGCCTCAAGCTAAGCCAAATTGGACATCGTATGGACCGATTAATGGAAACTCCCTAAAGCCCTGAAAAGCTAGTAATAACTAGGTTCTTGGTGTCTTGTTTGTACCACTTATTGGGACGAATGACCACTCTTTTATAAAGCAATGAAAAAAGATAGATATCTTGTGACATACGACTCTAGAAATACATACGAAACCCAAACTGTTGAATTTGTGAAAACGAAAGCTGCTTTCTGTGGTTCTGACTAAGTAAGAGGAATAAGAGGTGAAGGTACATTAAAAGTCTTCAACCCATATAAAACAATGAAAGTCCAACTGATTCCATGCTCAGATAAAATCACAGTTAAATTGCCTGATGGAGTTCTTTATTCTATTTCAATCAGGTTTCAATTACTAATAACTAACGTATGTGAATGGGTAGAAAGTTATCTCCTTTCGTGATGATTCTTTTATGTGTTTTACCAGGATCTATATATAGCTCTTCCTAAAAATTCACGTAAAGCATTCGAACTTCTATTCAGACTTCCAGAATTGGGTATCCATTGATAAGGTCCTTTCCATGGTGAAGAATGTGTTGTTTTGAAATCAACTGGAAAAGGATGAACGATCAAACCTTGACGTTCAAATTGCTTCTTTGCTCGTTGCATATGAAAAGCACTAGTTACAAGAAGAATTTTAGAGGGAGTGTCATTCTTCTTGAGCATTCTTCTTATCTCAATAGCTTCTTGTGAAGTATTGACTACTCTAGTGGTAGTCGTTATGGAATCCGAGGGAACACCAAGGCTTATTGCATACTCTTTGTATAAAGTTCCTTCATCTTTTGATTCTTTTTCATATGGATTTACTCCACCCGTGAAAAATAGTCTTGGGGCTTTTTCCATTTGAAAAAGCTTTACTCCAGCAAAGAATCTGTCTGGATCTCTCCATTCGATAATATTTGCTTTTCCAGGAGCTTTGTTTAATCCGTTACTACTTAATACAACTATTGCATCGGCAGTTGGCGCAGACTTCTCATCTACTCTTTGCCATGGATATTCTACTAATTTCCCTAGTAAATCCGCAACAAAACCAATACTGAATGAATAAAGAAATAAAATCACAATAATAATCTTGTCCTTTGTTGGTTTCTTGAAATTTAGAAGTAGAAAAAACAAGCTAAATCCAAGCGGCATTAATAACAGTGGTAATATCTTGCTGAGTAAGTACGTTTTCTTTGAAAGCTAGTTTTTAATAGTTTAATAAATAGAGTCGCAGAATGTTTTTTGTTAATTCACTTATGATTTATATTTCATTAGCTAGTAGTTAATCTTCTTTTGTACCATGGGATCTAAGCAATATTACAATATTTGGATGGCTTAATATTCTCACCTCGATTTCTTTATTCTATTTCAATTAACTTCCTATATTAATAGCTAATAGACTTATTCATTTTAAATTTGATAGCTCACAAAAAAATATACTTTAGTGATTGCTCTAACTATTCTCAGCAAGTGATTTAAAAGAACTTAATTAGCAGTGATCTGTTTCTTCAGCTCCTAGTAAAGAGTGATATGGGGGGTTAACTAACTTCCGAAACTAAAACGTTAAAAGACGATATATAAAGAGTCTACACCCCTATAATTGCACTAGATTGTCTTGTATCTTGTCTTTTATTTTTAAGTTTTTAATGAATAATTTATCAAAATACTTTTTAGTTGCTGCTGCTGCTGCTTCTTCCTTTTTAACGTGTCCTGTTTTAGCTAATGAAGCAAGTCAGGGTTCTTATTTCTCCGGCAGTATTGGTGGAAGTCAAATAGGAGATATTGATGTTCAGGGAATTAATTCTGATATCGAATTTGAGGCTGATCTGGGCCTAGATATTGGGATTGGATATGATTTTGGTCGTACTCGTCTCGAAGCATCTTGGGTAAGAGGCCAGTCTGAAAAAGTTACATGGCCTGGATATTCGATTGAACCAGATTCAAGAATAGATTCAGTCTTGGCTTCTTATTATTATGACTTCCAGGATGATAAAAAATGGAGTCCATTTATTGGTGCATCTATTGGCTCAACAAATGTTGAGATTGATGGTGTTGAAGACAGTGGTTTTACATATGGAATTGGATACGGATTAAGTTACAAAACTTCTGAGCTTATGGACGTTTTCGTTAAAGGGCAAACAATGATTATTCCTGAACTTGATTTTGGAACAATTTCTAATGAAAATGGTATTTATAGTAATGGAACTATTGGTATACGATATAGATTATGAAGAATATAAATCAACGCATTTTAGACTTAAAAAAAAATGACTATGAATATAAAAGATAAAGGGATCTTACCCACATTTAATTTGCTAGTAGTTAATCTCAGTCATAGTCTTTGATTTTAGAGTTCAAGTTGCTTGTAATGGAGTTGGAATGAAACCTCATTATTCCATATCTTTATTTAATTTGAGTTTCTCGGTCTCTTGTCGAAACTTTTCAAGTCCTTCTAGGCCACATTGCCGACTCGATTAAAGACCCATTCGAGGTTCTCCATGAATCGGTGGTCGATACTTCCATCTTTGTTAGTTGGAGTAAATATTCTTTTTAGATCTGACATTATCTATATTCGTTAGTTGTTTTCCTAAGGAAATAAAGACGTCTTCCTTCCAAGATTAGTAGCTTGTCCTTACATTCAGAAGAGACAAAAAACTTAGCCTTAAACCTGAGCTAATAAAAGTATTTACTTGGTCGTAGGGAAAAAGTTTCTCGAACCTTCACCCACACCGTGGGTAAAGGTTGGCTCCACCTTATACATCCTGTGTTTTTATCTTCTGAGTTGTCTTCACTTAGGAGAGCTTTGTGTATCCGCCGTACTAAATGCGTCTAGCTGAAAGGGTTGAAATTATAGGTATAAACTGAGTTGCTATATGTCTCAGTTCCAAGGATTCAACCAACAAAATTACGAAATAATTCTTTCGATATTCGCAGTAACTCATTTCATTATTCTCGATCCCAATCCAGTTCGAGATAGTGTAAATGCTTCTTTTTCTATAAAATTGTCGATTTGGTGTTGGTCTAGGGAGTGACTGGAGCATGGTTCTTTGTAAGGTAGAAGTGTTGTTGCTTAGTTAAATCTTTAAAAGTATCCCATAACTATTCATAATTTTTGAAGTAAAACTTCAATATCATTTGATTATCTTTTCATATTTAGATTTAAAAATATCAATTAATGAAAGATTTAGTAATTTATTAGTTGTAAACATATAACACCATAAACGTTCTAGATAATGTCCCTCTATAGGATTAGTTGATTGACTCATTAAATATAATAAATGCTCATAAAAAGATTTTTTATGGATTAAAACTCTCTCTCGGGATACGGCAAAACATCCGCCATAACTTGTAGCGATTAACCAGGGTATTTCAGGAAATAATAATTTAGAAAAATTTCTAAATCCAAGAGAACTCCTTGTAATATTGAAATTATTCCATTTTTTACTGTACTTTTTATCGTATGGAATACCTAAATCATCTTTCCAATGTAAAGGGCCAAGCATACCTAGTCTTCCAACTGAAAACTGATACTTTTTTAATCTTGGTAAATAATCTTTAGGATGATAAAATGTAATCGGATATAAATCATCTATTTTCCCTTGAAGGAAAATTAAATACTGATCTAAAGAATCATAATTATTAACTATATGAGATAAAATAGTATGCGACTCTCTCCCGACATTAGGAAGTTTAATAACTTTATTAAAATTAGAGTTTGTTAATTCTGAGCCTTTATTATAAACTGTAATTTTAAAAGTAGAAACGAATGGGGTGAGCCATGATAAGTCTTCATCGTAACGGGAAACCACAATGTTGATTTTCTTGATATCATCAATTTCCATATATTTATAAATGAAAAAAGCAAGTGATGAGTGCTAAAAACAAAGTTTTAGTAGTTGGAGCAGGTCTCGCTGGATCAAGCATAGCAAGGGTGATTGCAGAAGAAGGAATAAAGGTTGACTTAATTGAGAAAAGAAATCACATAGCAGGCAATGCCTTTGATTACTTAAATGAAAAGGGAGAAAGAATACACAAATATGGACCACACTTATTACATGGTGACATTAATTCTAAGGCCGTTAGATTCCTAAGTAGATTTACTGAATGGGTACCATATGAACATAAAGTTAGAGCACTACTTCCAAATAATCAAACAACTCCTCTTCCTGTTAATATAACTACTTTAGAAGATATTTATAATATAAAGCTAGAGGATGAATCAAAGGCAAATAATTTCCTAGAAGAAATAAGAGAAAATAAATTAATCCCAACTAATAGTGATGAATTATTTTTAGCTAGCGTTGGTGAGAAAATTACAAATATTCTCTTTAGACCATACACAAAAAAGATGTGGGGTGTCGATCCTAAGGAGCTTTCAATTAAAGTTGGAGCTCGATTATCAGTAAGAAAATCACGAGACGAAAGATATTTCGAAGATACATTCCAGGCTTTGCCAAAAGAAGGTTATACAAGTATGGTTGGCAATATGTTAAAACATAAAAATATAAATATAGAATTAAAAAAAGAATTTAATAAAGAAATAGAAAAAAATTACGATCATTGCTTCTTATGTTTACCAATAGATGTTTATTTTGATAATCAGTATGGGAAGTTACCCTATAGGTCAATAATATTTGAAAACAAGTTGAAAAATGACTCTTTTCAAAATGAACCTGTAATAAATTTTACTGATAATTCAAGATATACACGAGTTACTAAATGGAAATGCTTCCCTAATTGTAAATTAGCTAAATGTAAAGACTATACATTTACTTATGAAATACCTTGCCCCATAGAGGATAATCCTGGTGAATATTATTATCCTATACACACTAATAAATCAAAGAAAATGTATATGAAATATGCAAAATTAGCTAAATCAAAAAAAAATATAGTTTTTTGTGGAAGAACTGGTCTCTTTAAGTATATAGATATGATACCTGCTGTAATGATACATATTAAAATAGCCGAAAATTATTTAAAAAATAGAAATTAGTCTTTAGAATTCAAGTATATTGGATATAAAAATTCGCAACCAGCACGACCAACTATTGTTGCAATATAAGATTTATATCTCTTGAAATCAAATCTTATAAAGATATTTATTATAGGATAAACTAAATTCAATAAATAATAAATCAATCCAATCTTATTCTTTTTTATTAATCTATATCTACCTAATCCATAAAAATATGATTTACTAGGGCTAGGATATGTTATTGAATGATAAACAAAAATATTCTTATGTACGATAATGTTAGTACTTTTTTTTAATAGCCTTAAAAGCAGATCAGTTTCTTCCGAAGATCCATATATTGTACCTGAGCCTAATCCCATATTAATATCAAATACTTCTCTGGTGGTTCTAGAAAGTATATTCGATTTTAAAAATATAGAAATACTGTTTGCCTTTGAAATAAACAAATCATAAATAGAATTTAATTTGTAAAAGTTATTCTTGTGTTTCATATAATTTGAAATACTTTTTTTATTTTCTTTTGTTTGACAAATTAATATTTCAGTTTCTTTATTATTATTTAAATGATCAAAGACATTTTTTAATGTATTAGATTCATAATAACAATCATCATCTGGGAAAGCAAGTATGTTTGATTTAGCAATTTTAATTCCATAATTTCTTGCCTTGGAAAGACCTTTGAATGGAACATTTTTGTGTATTATGTTTAACTCTGAATCCCATCGGGAAATTATATCGATTAAATAATCAGAAGGATTCTGATCAATAATCAATACTTCAAAATTCTTATAGGACTGATTAGCTAGGCTACCTAAAAGTCGACTAAGTTTCTCCTTCGTGTTAAGTGTAGCTATAATTAAAGAGAAATTTATAATCATTTATAGATTTATTAATATGTTAAATTTTTATTCTAATAATTTTATTAATCAAAAATAATATATATGTAACATAAGAAAATAAATATGAAAATTAAACTATTTATACAATAGTTAATCTAGTAGAATATGTAAAGTTCATTTGTATAGGGATTTTCCTTGAGCTATCAAAAAAACTTTAGGTCTTGAATCTTTAATTACCATACAATAATATGAAAAAATTTTACTTTAAAATCTTCATTTTTATTCTACTTACTACCGGATTTGCGTATGGAGCTAAATTATCACTAGAAAATGAGGTTTTACTGAAGAGTTATGTTAAAAAAATAATTCCTTATAATTTTACTAATGAATTAGCTAAATTTCTTCTACCTTATAGAGAAATAAATAAGTTAGAAAAAGAAAATTACTTTTTAAAAAAATTAGTAGAATATGGAGTAGAAAACGATATAAGGATAAAGAATTCACTTGTTAATATAGATTTTCTAAGAAAATCTTCTGAATTGAGTGTTTCGGGAAGAAGAATTGAGTTTGATAAATATTCGCCTAATAAAAAAATTATTATGCGAGGTATTTACAATAAAATACCTGGTAGTGCATATCTAGAAAAAAATAAAAACAACATATTCCTACTTTCATCAACAGGAATATTAGGTTATTCTAATTATAATAGTACAAAATTAAGTTTCAAGCAGATTAAGAATAATATAAATGATTATATTGGTGAAGAACAGTTTTTGAAATCTCAAAAATTTGCTGTAAGAGATATTTTAATATTTGACAATAAGATATTTGTATCTTTTACTAATGAAATTAAAGAAGATTGTTGGAATACTAGTTTAATTTTTTCAAATCTAAATTATAATAATATTAATTTCAAGCCATTATTCATACCTGATGAATGTGTTAGCTCTACTGATAATAAAGATAAAGTATTTGAAGCACTGCAGGTAGGAGGTAGAATTGTTGGCTTTGAAAATGAACAAATACTACTTACTACTGGTGAATTTAGAAGTAGGTTTAGAGCTCAAGATAAAAACAGCACAATGGGTAAGATTATCAAGATAAATTATAAGAGTAATAATTATGAAATAGTCGCTATGGGTACTAGAAATGCTCAAGGTTTATATTTTGATCAAGAAAACAAGCTACTTCTCTCAACGGAGCATGGACCGGAAGGAGGGGATGAAATTAACTTAATAAGTTCCGAAAATTTAACTAACAATGAAGTAAAAAATCTTGGATGGGCTATTTCATCTTATGGTGAACATTATTTAAAAGAACATTATAGATTGCCTGGTTGGAGAAAAGAAGTACATGATCCATATATAAAATATCCTCTCTATAAATCACATGAAAAATATGGATTTATTGAACCAATTAAGTATTACACACCAAGTATTGGGATTTCGGAGATTATCGGTATAGATCCAAAAAATAAAATCTATGCACATGCCTCATTGGTTGATCAATCATTATATTTATTTAAATTAAATAATGAAAATAGAATGATTAAAAGTATACGAATAAATATAGGTGAACGAATCCGAGATATTATTAAATATAATAATAAAATAATCTTATTTTTAGAGGAAACAGCTTCATTAGGGATGATTGATATAAATCAAATTTACAGTTTAATAAATAAATAAATAAATAAATAAATAAATCAAATAGCTATATATGTGAATGGAACAAGTACCTGAACTACACTTACAATAAGTACAATGATTATTAATAATATAAATGCAGTAATCAAGGCAGCCTGCATTGGGGTTGCATTTTTCCAGACAGAAACTATCAAATGTTTTAACAGACTGAAGATCTTCATTCTATAGACTCCAATAAACCGAAATTAGTTATTATATACATTAGTGGGTTACGAGCACTTATCATTAATGCATCAATCAAATCAAAACATGTAGGATCTCCACTTAGGTTAAGCGAAGAATTTGCTAATGTGTCTATGTTGTAAATTTCCAATTGATCTAAAAGTTTATCAAGAAAATGTCCTGATTCCACTATCTGCAATCTAGCGGTTTTATCTACATGGGTTGTTGGAAAATCACGTGATATGCTTCCTTCCTTGCATCTGCAAGTAGAACCCATATACCTATAAGAATTCATCAGCTCTTCTTTTAATAAATAATATTTTTTTGCTGACTCTAGTTTCATACATGGTGCTGTGGGACGGAAAGGACTTCTATTCTTTATGACTGTATTTAAAGTATTAACTGCTTTATTATTCCTACCATCACAGATTAATGAACGGTTACCCAATGCTCTTGGACCTGTTTCTGCATTATCAATAATTGTACCAATAACAAAACCTCGATTGATTAAGTCAGCAGATATCTGTAAAACCTCATTTTCATTTTCAGCAATCAATTTAAATTTAGTATTAATTATTTTATTAGCAAGCTTTTGTTGTTCATTATGTTTATACCTTGAAGGGTATAAAGAGGGTTTTGACAACCTTTCTATTTTCTTAGAATTACTCTTTAAATAGGCATAATAAGCTGCGCCTATAGAAGAACCTGAATCTCCAGGACTTGGTGGGATAATTATCTTATCAACAAAAGAAAGAGAAGCAATCATATCTAAAGAAGCACTGTTCATTGCAACACCGCCAGAGAAAAGAAAATTTTTTGAGCCTGTAAGTGAATTTGCATATTTAAAAATTTGAATAAGTATTTCAGTGACAGCAAGTTGTGCCCCTTTTGCAATATCTGCATAATATTGAAAATCTTTGTTCTCTGGAAGAAGAGGTATAAAAGGATTTCGAGGTTCACCTAATAACGAAACTAATTCTTCACTAAATGAATTTTTTAATGAAATATGATAACTAAAATATTTCATATCCTGATTTATTTTGTTCTCTTTGCTATTCCATTTTATTAAGTTAAATACCTTTTTAGTAACATCACTTTTAGCGTTGCCATAAGAGGATAATCCCATTACTTTGAATTCACCTTCATTGACTTGAAAGCCTAGAAAATCTGTAATTGCAGAATAAAAAAGGCCCAGTGAGATAGGATAATCGCAAGACCAAAGTTCCTTAATATCGTAAAGGTTGTTAACCTGAGAAATAGAAGTTGTACTCCTATCTCCAAATCCATCGACAACTATTGAGCAAATATTATTTTGTATATCAGAATAAGGAAGAGATGTTAAAGTATGTGATAGATGATGATCTAAATATATTAATTTTTTTTCTAGACCAGGATGCAATTTTGCTAGATCTAAAAAACATGAAACGGAGCTTTTATCAAAATTTCTACATTGATGAGAAATAAGAGGTAAACTTTTAGGTAAGTTTAAAGCTGCTGTCTTTAGGGTAGTAACAAAAGAACTTAATGGCCTTTCGTAAAATGCAATTGAATTTATATCATTTAAATTTATATTATTCATATCAATAATCCTTTTTATGGATCTTTTTGGAAAAGACTTGTCTCCTTTTATACGACTTAAGCACTCTTCTCTATAGTAATCAATCAAATAGCCTTGTGAATTTACCAAAGCAGCAGAGGATTCATGATTATATCCAGTAATTCCTAAATACAATTTTATATTACCGATTTGGTTTGTATTTCCATAAGATTTTTACCTGTTCTATTAAATTCTTTTAAATCAATAAAAATAAGAATTTTCCCAATAAGATAAGAGAGTGAATAATATACAGGTTTTAATACCTTGTCTAAAAACTTTAGGTTCTTATCATAGAATTTTCTTGTACGATTTTGAAATATTTCTCTAGTTCTATACATCATAAGCTGCCAAGGCTGTAATCGAGGATAATATTTTAAAAAATACTTTTCTGCTAATCCGTGATGTCTGAGTTCGTCATCCATAATCTGAATGATCTTTTTTCCTTCAGTAGTATTTGGTTTTACTAGCTTTAGGATTCCTTCAAAAGATTCTTTTGCTAACAGTTCATTAGTATAAACATATGCAATAAAGTCTTTAAGATTCATAGTTTCAATAAGATAGCCTTTCCTTGATAAATAACCTTTAGTAATTAAAGAGTTTGAATTAAACCTATATTCTCTTGCAATGAAGGAAGATACATACTTACCATAATTTGACAAGATTGAGAGGAAAGCTTTCGTGTGGTTGTATTCATCTTTTGCATGTTCAAAATATCCATACGCGAATCTTTCTTTTTCAGAAAGTTTGCATGCAATTAACATTTCTAGTGCTGAGCCAAATTCAGCACAGGAAGTTTCAAGCATTACATTAAGATAATGAATATCTTTTTTTGATTTAATTGTTTGTATTTTTGATGATTTCATATAAATCTAGTCTAAAAGATACTCAAAGTTTGATAAGAGTTTTTGAGCTATTTCTCCATGCCCCTTTGCCGAATAGTTACTGATATTAGTAAACCAATCATCATTTCCCATCCCAGCCATATTGATAATTCTAAAATTCTTTAATAGAGAAAGCTCCTCTATTAGTGATTTTCTATAATCATTTTCAAGGATTTCGATTTCCATAAGACTTAAATTCTTATATTTGAATTTGTTAGGAGGTTCACTGCCCCAACTTTTAGAAGTGATCATAGTAGGTAAGTAAACATATATAAATTGTTTATCTTCATTCATTGATGACATTGACTTTTTATTTCTTAATATAGAAGCTATTATATTATTCTTTTTTTCTTGGTACTCTTTATAATTAATCTTAAATTTATCTTGCAGGATTATATCAAGACTAATCTTATGATTTTCAGTACTTGATTCATTGTTATCAATTGATTGAATCATACTGAGATTAGAAATCTTTTTGTTTTCTTTTAATCTCCTTAATATTTCAACAGTAGAACTATTCTTCTTGATATTAGATACTATAGAGTTTAAGAAAACTTTTGTCCCTGATTTTATATTTCCATGCATAGCTTCGTAAGAATTATGATGAAAATTCTCATATTGTTTATTGGTATCTTTCCAGGACATTAATCCATTGGCTTTATAATAATTATTATTATTATTTTTATCATATAGTAATTCCACAAAATCCCAAAAATCTTGAATTCCTCCTGCGCTCACGACTAAATCAACTTTTGGTAAATCATGATGATTTTCATGAGAGTTTAAATATCTTGCTAATTCTACGTTCTCTTGCCATGAATTAAAACCGTAAAAGGATAGGTTTACAACGTCTATTGACTTATCTTTTTCTCTAAGACCCTTTTCTAATAAATTAACAAATGTATTTTTATAATTGCCTTGCTCAGCGATGGGATGTCCTAACGCGGCACTATTACCTGTTATGACTATTCCTTTGATCCCGTTGTTACTGTTTGAATTTGAGCTGTATGCAGTTTTGACTAAACCATGCCTGTTAATATAATTACTTGGATTATTAGATTCTTTAAATCTAACTCTATTTGTCATGTCTGGAGTAACTGAAGAGTATCTGAATCTATGTATATCTTTATCTGGCAATATGGATTTTCCAAATTTTAATAAACTGGCTGAAAAGAGTTCGCTGCAAACAATTAAGATCGGTAGAGTAACGATCGTGAGCGTGAGAAATTGTTTTTTATCTTTTGATGATTTTATGATTTAAACTCGACTTTATAGACTATGTAATTGTACTTCAAAGGCTGAATTTCATCAAAAGCCGTAGGCTTGAATTTCTATTTTTCGTACAAATATAACATTGTCAATTAACTTAAAGCCATTATTGGCCAAGTATAAGGACGTGCTCTAGATACTCTCAATGCAACGAATTATTTATCAAAGTATGCCTTTAGACTGCAGTTTTTGGTACTAATATCGCACCAGTGACAAGGTGTTAATCACAAATGTTTATAGAGAAGGGCGCACATTAGATTTATTTGATGAATGGGGGTATTTGGCGAGTCAAAATGATTTACTCAACGTCTTTGATAGTGATATAACTTCTGCAGTAGAACATTTTTTTTTTATGTTAGAAGGCAGTGGAATAGATGGATTTAAATGCAAGTAGTTAATTAAATGGCTATGCAGGTCCAGGGAATCTCAATTGTAGCTATGGGATTTTTGGAAAAATATTGTACGTGAATAAACTTGTATCTATTGGATTGTCTTTTTACATTATCCCTTCTATGGAGATTGAGGTCTAGCCCTATTAGTGATTTGCCTTTAAATGTTTCTGTCAAAAATTGATAAAACAATAACCACTATTTTTATGATTAGCTAATAAGAAGTTTTTATATTTAGTGTTCAGTGTTGATATCAGTTGCTTTTCTTTTTCCGAAAACTACGGTTAATTAATTAGGAATTATCAATTGGCCGATATGGACTTGTTTGATATGAGAAAATAAATATCATAAATTTATTCATCTATTACTATCTTGAATAATCGGAAAGGAGCGTTAATTCTTTTGCTTGACGGAATAAAGCAGTTCAACTATTTAGTTGAGAAAAAATCTTTCTGGATCGCATATGTTCTTTGTCTTGGTTTTTTTGATGTTATATCAGCACTCTTTGCAACTACTTATCCGAATTTGATCTCAAGTCAATTAATGCTAGATATATCTATTGGTGGTAATTTATTGATTTTCTTAGGAGTATTTATTCTTCTTATTTTAACAGGAAAGGAAAAGGTTTTTGGACCCCGATCAATTGGAAACCTTTGGCGGGTTTGGTCTACTGAATTCGTTGCAGGATTATGGGTATCACTTGGATTCCTCTGCTTTATTATTCCAGGATTATTCTTAGCTATAAGATATATCTATGTAGCAGAAGTCGCTTTACTTGAAAACTCACGTATTTCCCAGACTTTAATGAAAAGTAGAAAGCTTTCCTCTGTTAATGGAGGGAAAGTCTTCCTATCATGTACTGTTGTCTTGGTCCTATATTTTCTACTTGTCTTTACCCTAGTTTTTATAATTGGATTGATCAATACGTCAACACTCAACAGCTTTGCTATGAACTATTTCCTTACAGTGACTAGCACTTTAATGGCTACTTTATGGTGCACAATTGTTTATGCGGGGTACCTAGATGCATTGTCTTTTGAATCTTCTTCGGAATTAAAGGCTGCTGAAAGCTAAAGAAATATTGCTAAAGGTTTATTAAGGGTTTAGCTTTCTCAGCTAGAAAGAAAAAAAGAGGAAAAGGCGAATGATTTTTGGAATGTTTCTGGTGGCATTTTTTTTTCTCTGGTGGAATAGCTCAACTGTTTTGATTTATTGCGGGAGTTTTTAGAAAAAAGTCTGCACGAGTTGGATTTACAGCAATACGGCTTGGTGTGTTGATTTACTTTGTAATGCAATTATTAGTTGTTGCTGCATTCTGTCATTCCCTTGATTTGGATGCCTTTACAGCTATTGGATCTATCAGGAGAGGGGCTCCTCAATTTTTAGCTGAATGGTTTGGACTATTTTGTGTACTCATTAGTTATTACACCTGTTTAGTTGTTCGAACAGCTCCTTGGAGGATTTTTTCGTTGCGTTTAACTCTTTAACGGATAATGAAAAGTATGCGGTAACAAATGGAAATTGGTAGGGATGTCTATATATTTTTAAAGGGAAGATTTAAAATCAAAAGTGTGAACAGAGTGTGAACAGATTTTTCTGTTTTCATTAGATCTCATTCATTTACTTAAGTTAAACTTTTCATTAGCGAGTAGTTAATCTTTTTTAGTGCAATGGGATCTTAGCGAAAAGGCAAGGTGTGAATAAACTACATTAAAATAGCTCTTACTTATATTCTCTCTTGTATGGAAACATCTAAGTGGAAGCAGTAGATGAGGAAAGAGAAGGAATGGAAACTGTTTGGATGCAAATCAAAGTAGCTTACGAAAAACGCAAGGAAGAAACTAAAGCTCAAAATGAACATATTTGCAAGAAGCGTCAATAAATGAGTGATCGAAATTATTTATGAAAGGGTTACTATCAAAACCTTGCAAGAAACTATCAAGAAGTAGACGTCTCAATATTTAAACGTGTCATCTTTTTCCCCTTAATAGTTTATTCAGCATATACTTTAATTGTTAGCTTTATTTCTTTGTTGATGGTTGGTTTTGTTATTTGGTTGTTGTAAAATGGATTGGTAAAAGCAGATGTTGGTGATGAACCAATTAGATTTATAGGAATGAACAATTGAAGATAATATTTTTAATTGCTATCCTTTGTGGTCTTACTTTCCCTGGTGTGCGCATAACTCTTGCAGCTTTATTAGAGGGTACATCTGATTATCTGTATGAATCAGCCAATAATGAAAAATCATTCATTCCTTATTGGGTAAAGAAAGCGAGAAAAGACTAATTTTTTTATGCTGATATTTTTGTTTGATTACATCCATAATTAGATCAATTCCATTTCGTCTCTTAAAGCCTGTTGATAGTCCTAATTGCAATAGCCGAAGATATGATTAAGGTACTTGTCTGCTTCTTCTTCGCACTTGGCTCATTCGAGTAATTAAAACATTGTCACATCAATACTTCAGATTTTGAACATTTTATTAAGAACATAAAACTTTTTTCAGTAAATGATCGTTTCTTTTTAGTATGGCTACTAACTTGAGCAGAATTAATGCTTTTCAATTTGATTTAGAAATTTTCTACTTCTTTCATGCCTTGCATTAGAAAAGAAAATATCTGGAGTAGAGAATTCTATGACTTTACCTGAATCCATAAATAAAACTTGATCACTTACGTCTTTAGCAAAACCA
>MDTG01036149.1_pt1 | contig 15083 bp, 13 predicted proteins | sample 811421 | NCBI WGS metagenome assembly MDTG01 (sample SAMN05326645, study PRJNA326480) | marine metagenome | isolation source: seawater | place: Pacific Ocean: South East | collected 2011
AGCTGCATGAGGGTGCCAAAATCCGATTGATTGAAACTTTTCAAGGGACTTGGTCAAAAATACGCTTGAGTGACGGAAAAACCGGGTGGATTTCTAATGATACTTTTAAAGCACTATAGTTGTTATTCACCACCGTCTGTGAATATTCATTAAAATACATTACCTTTAAATTAAATAATTTATGTCCATAAGCTGTCACGACAGCTTTGCATCCAAAGTTTATGAAAATAAAATCAATAAACACTTTCTTTTCTAATATGAAGGGGGATGCTTTTGGAGGTCTCACGGCTGGTGTTGTTGCTTTGCCGCTAGCCTTAGCTTTTGGTGTGTCCTCTGGGCTAGGCCCAAGCGCTGGGCTTTACGGTGCGATTTTTATAAGTTTTTTTGCGGCATTATTCGGTGGGACCAACACACAAATATCTGGACCAACAGCGCCAATGACCGCTGTAAGTATGGTTATGATTGCTGGAATTGTAGCGACCAACAATGGAGACGTAAATAAAGCCTTGCCTTCAATATTAATGGTTTTTTTGTTGGCAGGAATAATGCAGGTTGGGTTGGGTTTTTTGGGTCTAGGAAAATACATTAAATACATTCCTTACCCTGTTGTTTCAGGCTTTATGACTGCTATTGGTGTTATTATTTTATTAACCCAAATCCTACCTTCCTTAGGCTATAGTCCAAAAAATGACGAAGAATATGTCAATCGTTTTAAAGCACAGGCTGAAGAAAATATTCTTAAAAAGATTTTAAAAGATGAGGCTGGTGAGGGAGTCCTAGTCCTTGAGAATATCAAAGAAACGATTTCAAGGGCAGAAAAGATTACAAAACAAGAAATACTTATAGAGTCTAAATCCTTAGCGGCCAAAGAAGCTTCAGGAACAATAGGGGCTATAAAAACCCTGCCCAGGGCGCTTAAGAACATCAATTCTCTTGAGCTCTTGCTTTCCCTAGTGACTATATTTATTATTTATGGCTTTAAACGAATTACTACTGCCGTTCCAAGCACGCTTGTAGCGCTTGTTGTTGTTTCTTCCGTCGCCATTGCATTTGGCTTAGATTATAAGCCTATAGAAAAAATCCCTGAAGGGCTTCCTGTTCCTCAGCTAGAAATGTTTTCTAGCTTTAGTTTTAGTAGCATCAGCCCATACATTCTAACGGCTCTAACATTGTCCCTTTTGGGGGCTATAGACTCCCTTCTAACAAGCGTGGTCGCAGACAATATGACCAAAACAAAGCACAACTCTAATAGAGAGCTTATTGGGCAGGGGATTGGAAACAGTATTGCCGCAATCTTTGGTGGAATCCCCGGTGCCGGTGCCACAATTAGAACGGTTATTAATATCAACTCTGGTGGAAAAACAAGGCTTTCGGGAATGATTGCTGGTGTGTTGTTGTTATTTATTTTGTTGGTGCTAGGGCCGGTTGCGTCAAAAATTCCTGCAGCAGTTCTTTCTGGTATTTTAATAACTGTTGGTGTTGGTGTTATGGATTACAAAGGTTTAAAAGCTATTCCCGTCTTGCCAAAGGACATTTCATTTGGGTCCTCAATAAGGCTGAGTTCCGAGGTGCTTATTATGCTAACGGTGTTGCTATTATCAACTTTTTGGGACCTTATTTTTGCCGTCGGAATTGGGCTTGTTATTTCTTGTTTGATGTTTATGAAACTAATTGGTGATGCCACAACTAAGAGTTCTAGTGTTAAAGCCCTAAAAGAAGAGGCTTGGCCCGATGAAGTTGCGTTTCCTGTTGCCCTTAAAGATTCTGTTTTTATCAAACACATCAAGGGGCCATTATTCTTCGGCTCCACGTCTGAATTTCAGCAGCTGTACAAACAAATCCCTGAAAGTGCAAAAACAGTTGTGGTCCGTTTGAGTAGAATGCAATATCTGGATCAAACAGGGCTCTATGTAATGGAGGATATACTACAAGACCTGAAGGTTAAGGGTGTCGATGTGGTTTTTATTGGGCTCTTAGATCAACCGCGTTATATGATGGAACGTATTAAGATTATTCCCAACCTTGTTGCTGAAAATCAAATCTATAAAAGCTTCGAAAACTATTTGAAACGCCTTTCGTAGCATTTGATGGCCCTAAATACTCTTCGTTGTTTACATTTAAGGAAAATCTGTGAATTCTAATGGGGTGTTCTCTCCAATAATACTTGGTAAAATTATCGGAGCTAGGGATTGCACTTTTTTGTATAAAATAGAGGCTTTGATATCAGCTTCAGACACAATGGTTAGGTTTGTGTTCAATCCATCAAAAACCAGCAACACAACAGAGATAAGCAGCACCGCCTTAAGGCCGCCAAAAAAGCCCCCCGCGAGCTTGTTTAAAATCCCTAAGGAAGCAAAATTTGCGAGCTTGGTAAGGGCTTTTCCCGCTAAAGAAATTGCAAAAACAATCGCAAAAAAAGTGGCGACAAAAGCGGTTATGCTTATTGTTTTTTCAGACCAATCGAAATGTTTAGATATGGCTGCGCCTGCATGGTTACTGAAGTGGGCTGCGCCATAAGCCCCAAGCAGTAGTGCAAGCAGCGAAGCAACCTCAACAAAGAGACCTTTATAGAGGCCCTTGACGACTCCAAACCCAATTAATGCAGCTAAGATTATGTCAATCAAGACCATATAAGTTGTTTTTGTGTAGAGTTGTTGAACTGGTTAAATTTACAAAATAATTATGGTAAACTATGGAAGTCCTAAAAAGGTTGCGCTGGAAAGTATTTTCTGTAGGAGAGTTATATTGATTAAGATTTATTAAATTTGACTTTTATTTTTTAAAATGATTGATCACATAAAGGGGCTTATTAAAGAGGCTAATGAATTTTCGACCGATAACCTATCAGATGTAGAAGCATTTCGTGTAAAATTCTTAGGCAAAAAAGGTGTGCTTAACGAATTATTTGGAGCCTTTAAGTCGGTTCCCGTTGCTGAGAAAAAAGCATATGGATTGGCTGTTAATGAATTGAAGAAAACAGCGCAAGAAAAAGTAAATGAACTCAAACACACCTTAGAAAAAGACAAAAAAAGTAGCGCAAAATTCGTGGACAGCACACGTCCTGGAGATCCTTTCTTGGTCGGAGGTCGGCACCCAATTTCACTTGTTAAAAATCGAATTATTGACATCTTTTCGCGTATTGGTTTCAATATTAGCGAGGGGCCTGAAATTGAAGATGATTGGCATAATTTTACCGCACTAAATTTACCCGAGCACCATCCCGCAAGAGACATGCAAGATACCTTTTTTGTTCAAACAGATCCAGATATTTTGCTTCGTACACATACCAGCTCAGTACAGGTTCGCTACATGGAAAACAACAGCCCGCCTATTCGCACCATTTCTCCTGGTAGAGTGTATAGAAATGAAGCCATTTCTGCGAGATCTCATTGTTTCTTTCACCAAATCGAAGGGTTATACATTGACAAAGAGGTCAGTTTTTCAGATCTCAAACAAACCCTCCAATTTTTTACTGAAGCGCTGTTTGGTAAGTCTAAAATCCGTCTCCGTCCGTCCTACTTCCCATTTACTGAACCCAGCGCCGAGGTGGACGTCTATTGGGGTTTAGAAACAGAAACAGACTACAGAATGACCAAGGGTACGGGTTGGTTAGAAATCATGGGCTGCGGAATGGTGGATCCAAATGTTTTGACAAACTGCGGAATTGATGCGAAAAAATATTCTGGGTTTGCTTTTGGTATGGGTATTGATCGTATTGCTTTACTCCTTCACCAAATCAACGACATTCGCCTTTTAAGTGAAAACGATCTGCGATTTTTAGAGCAATTTAAGAGTGCGCTCTAATTTAAAAATCAATCTAAATTTTTAGAAAGTTCTTTAAAAACGTGCCTTGGGTTTTTATCTTGATATAAAATACTGTATACCGCATTGATAATTGGCGCACGCGCTGGTGCTGTTTTTTGATTGTTTATTTCATAAGCGTTCTTTGTAGCATAATACCCCTCTGCCACCATATTCATTTCCATTTGTGCTGATTTTACAGTATATCCTTTTCCAATCATGTTGCCAAACATTCTGTTGCGTGAAAAAGTGGAATATCCAGTTACTAACAAGTCTCCTAAATACATCGACTCATTAATTTTTCGCTTCATTTTATATACCTTTTTAATATAACGCTTCATTTCTCGAATAGCGTTGCTCATTAAAACACTTTGGAAATTATCGCCATAACCCAGGCCGTGAGAAATTCCTGCAGCAATTGCGTAAATATTCTTTAACATCGCGGCATACTCTACGCCAATAACATCATCGTGTATTTGTGTTTGAATATAGTGGCTGGATAGCTTAGATGCGACTTCCTTTGCTGTGGCCTTACTCTCACAAGCAATCGTTAAAAAAGAAAGGCGCTCTAAAGCCACTTCTTCTGCATGACAAGGGCCTCCAATAACTGCTATTTGTTGCTGCGGGACTTTTTTTATCTTTTGAAAATATGCGCCTGCCATAAGCCCTGACTCTGGGAATATCCCTTTCACGCCCGAAACAATTATTTTGGTAGAAATATCGACAGTTAACAACTGCATTTGCGCATGGATAAAGGCAGAAGGAATTGCAAAAATTAATACATCCGCTGCTGCAACCTGATTAATATTTGTGCTTATAATTAATTTGTTGACGTCAAACTCAATAGAAGATAAATAAGACGGGTTGTGTTTTTCTTCAAGGATGTACTGTGCGGTTTGGGGGTTGCGAACATACCATTGAACCGTTGGTAAATTCTCACATAACATTTTTACAATGGCAGTGGCCCAACTTCCGCTTCCAAAAACAGCATATTTAAATTCTGAAGCCATAAGTTAATTGAACTTTTGTTCAAGTATTTCTAAAAAGCGACTTTCATAATCGCTTTTGTCTTCCCAATTATTGTAGTCTGGTTTGATAATGCTTTGAATAAAATCTGATACTTCTTCAAAAGAGTCCATGGTATTGAGTTGAGAAATGACCCGATCGTAGTCTTCATTGTTATTTTCAAACAGATGATTGACAAAAGCGAGCCTGTCATTAAGACCAATTTGAAAGCCTGATTTTTTTAATTTCTCATCCAAGGAAGTCTTTTCAATAGTTGATAAAGAGTCGTCCTGGGCTAGTGCTTCCATTTCGGGGGAAGAATCTGAGTCTAGGGGCTCAAAAATAGGAAGCTGTCCAAAACTTGGAGACAGTTCAGACAAGTCTTCTTCGACAACACCCTGTCTATTCACCTCGTCCACCAAAGCGTCAACTTCAGCAGTTTCTTGTGGCATCTGAGCAACAATGTCTTTTATTTTCTCAATCGCAGGCTCCATAAGCGCCTCACTATCTTGGTTGTCTGCATTCTCATATTCTTTTTGGTTAACCGCTCCAGCATCTGAAGCATTGTTGTTAAAAGCGCCTTCTAGCGTATTGAAAAATGATGCGTTTGTTGCAATCTCTTCCGGTATTTGTCCATTGAAATGCGTCTGTAAAAACTTGAGAATCGAAATTTTTTGATAAAGCAAGGCAACTTCATCTTGCATTTTATTTAAGTCTTCCCTCCCTGTTAGCTTTAAAACGCGGTGGGCAATGCTTATAAGTTCAGCTTCTAATTTCTTTTTCATTTGGCGATTTAATCATGGTTAAATTTCGTTCTGGTAGCGATAAAATAAGTCTGATAAATTTGTTTTAGATAGATGCTTTAATTTTTAGTAAATTTACGGAGACTTAATATATTGATACAATCTTTGTCTGTGCTAAAATTACAAAATGTTTCTTGAAAATACAGTAAACACGAAAGAACAATTTGGGTGGATTGAAGTTATCTGCGGATCAATGTTTTCTGGGAAGACAGAAGAGCTCATTCGCCGACTAAAACGCGCTCAATTTGCAAAACAAAAGGTTGAAATTTTTAAACCCGATATTGATGTCCGGTATGGCGGAGACAGGGTGGTGTCTCATGATGCTAATGAAATTCTTTCAACTCCTGTGCCTACAGCCTCAAATATACCGCTACTTGCAGATGGGTGTGATGTGGTTGGTATTGATGAGGCTCAATTTTTTGATGATGAAATCGTAAATGTCTGTAACGTACTTGCAAACAAGGGGGTTCGTGTTATTGTTGCTGGGCTAGACATGGATTTTAAAGGAAACCCTTTTGGGCCAATGCCTAATCTAATGGCAACCGCTGAATACGTAACTAAAGTACATGCGGTTTGTACTAGGACTGGAAATTTGGCACAATTTAGCTATAGAAAAGGAAACAATGATACCTTGGTTTTGCTTGGTGAGGTAAATGAATATGAGCCTTTGAGCCGTGCTGCATTTTACAAAGCCATGGGGGGCGAAAGAAGCCATGATGAAACTATTGTTAATCCTGCCGCTATAAATTCTAAAAACAAGAACACTTAAGTCGTGGTAAATGAAACTGTCTTAGAAATAGATCTGTCCGCACTTAAAAAAAATTATCATTTTTTGAGGTCAATAACTCCTCCCAAGTCCTTGTTTTTGGCGGTTGTAAAGGCTTTTGCGTATGGTAGTGATGCTGTTGTTGTAGCAAAACTCTTAGAAAAACTTGGGGCAGATTATTTCGCTGTGGCCTACATTGATGAAGGAGTTGCCCTTCGTAAGGGTGGTGTTGTCGCACCCATACTTGTGCTTCACCCTCAGCCTATTAATTTTAAAAAAGCCATTGAATTTAATCTTGAGCCTAGCCTTTACTCTGATCGCACCTTAAAGGCTTTTGTTGCTGTAGCGGCAAAAATGAAACAAAAAAATTTCCCCGTACACATTAAGTTTAATACAGGCCTAAACCGTTTAGGCTTTCTAAATGATGCTTCAAAAAGAATTGCCTCTAATCTTTTCAAAGAAAAGACTGTTAAGGTGAAATCTGTTTTTTCTCATTTAGCGGCAAGCGAGGATAAGAATGAACGCGCTTTTACTTTACGACAGATAGACCAATTTTCTGAAATTTGTAAAGAGTTTGAAAGCGGTTATGGGTCGCTTCCAATACGACACCTTTGCAATACCTCTGGCGTTATCAATTACCCAGAAGCCGCTTTTGATATGGTGCGCTGTGGTATTGGGCTTTATGGATATGATAATCGCTTTGGTAAATTCAAAGATTTATTACCAGTGTTATCGCTAAAAACCGTGATTTCACAAATACATAAGCTTAAAAAGGGGGATAGTGTTGGGTACAATAGGGCTTATATCGCTGACACTAATAAAACCATTGCAACCCTGCCCCTTGGACACGCAGATGGCATCGGCAGACAATATGGGAACGGTGTTGGTTGCGTGAGTGTTCAGAACCAAAAAGCGCCGATTGTAGGAAATGTCTGTATGGATATGATAATGATTGATGTGAGCGACATTGATTGTCAAGAGGGAGATCCTGTCGTGGTATTTGATTCGGTTACGACCGCAGAACATTTCGCAGAAAGCGGAAAAACAATTTCTTACGAGTTGCTCACAGCACTGTCCAGGCGCATCAAGCGTTTGCTTGTTAAATAGATATTTTGCGGTGTCTCTATTTTTAGCTAGATTTAAGCCCTATTAACTCAAATCTATTTTATTATGTTTAAAGAATTCAAAGAATTCGCAATGAAAGGCAGTCTTGTTGATATTGCTGTTGCGTTTGTTATGGGCGCTGCCTTCAAAGAGGTGGTCACAAGCTTTACTTCTGGTATTATTTCACCTTTAATCGGTCTTGTTTTTAAGGCAGATTTTAAGGCTTTAAAGTATGTGCTCCGATAGGGGTCTTTGAACACCGAAGGAATGCTTGTTGGTGAATCCGCCATTTTATGGGGGGCGTTTCTAATGCACGTTATCGATTTCTTTATTGTCGCTTTTGTGATGTTTCTCGTTATCAAGGGAATTAACAAGCTCAAAAGAAAAGAAGAAGCGGCTCTAGCGGGTCCCACAGACAATGCACTTTTATGCGAGATTAGAGACTTGTTGAAAAAATAATTTCTCTTTTAAAACAAGGGGGAGACCCCTTTTTTTATTTCCAAAAATTTCAATAAATATTACAGTATTTACTAAGTTTGCAATTAATTTTAAATTTAGTGAAAATGAAAGTCGCAGTTATTGGAGCAACAGGAATGGTCGGAACCATCATGATTAAACTTCTAGAAGAAAGACGCTTTCCATTAACAGAACTTATCCCTGTGGCCTCTGAAAAAAGTGTGGGGAAGTCCATTGTATTTAAGGGTAAAGCCCATAAAATTGTTGGATTAGAAACTGCCGTTGAGATGCATCCAAAAATCGCTATTTTTTCTGCAGGCGGAAATATCTCTTTAGATTGGGCGCCAAAATTTGCTGCGGCAAACTGTGTTGTTATTGACAATTCTTCGGCCTGGAGAATGGATCCCACTAAAAAATTAGTTGTTCCTGAGATCAACGCAGATGTAATTACCCCTGAAGATAAAATAATTGCCAACCCAAATTGTTCCACGATTCAATTGGTTTTGGCTTTGGCGCCCTTACACAGGGCTTACAAGATGAAGCGGGTCATTATTTCTACCTACCAATCGGTTTCAGGTACCGGTGTTAAGGCAGTTCAACAAATGGAAAATGAAATTCAGGGAATAAAAGGCCCTATGGTTTATCCATATCCTATTTTTAAAAACGCGCTACCCCACTGTGATGTTTTTTTGGAAAATGGTTATACCAAAGAAGAGATGAAGCTGGCTAAAGAGCCACAAAAAATTCTAAATGATAATAGTTTTGCGGTTACAGCAACGGCGGTTAGGATTCCTACAGCAGGCGGGCATTCTGAATCTGTAAATGTTGAGTTTGAAAATGATTTCAAGCTCGAAGATGTACGAGACTTACTTAATAAAAGCCGTGGGATAATAGTACAGGATAACCCCGAAACAAACACCTATCCAATGCCTATTTATGCACATGAAAAAGATGATGTTTTTGTGGGTAGGATCCGCCGTGACGAAAGCACTGCAAACACATTGAACATGTGGATTGTTGCTGACAACTTAAGAAAAGGTGCGGCAACCAACGCCATACAAATTGCAGAATATATGGTTGAATGCATTTTATAAGCTAAGATTATGCTTTCGGTCAAAAACATTTCTTTTAGTTACAATGAGCTTTTGACAATTGATGGGATTTCCTTTGATGTAAAAAAAGGTGAAGTTTTGGCGCTTTTAGGGGAAAGTGGTTCTGGAAAAAGTACGCTTTTAAAATTAATATATGGAATTTTAAATGTTAGTTCTGGATCAATTTCTTGGGAAAATGAAAAAATATTAGGGCCTAAAAACAAACTTATCGCAGGCCATGACTTTATGAAGTATGTCACACAAGAGTTTGATTTAATGCCTTTTACTTCTGTTGCTGAAAACATTGGTGCCCACCTTTCAAATTTTTACCCCTTTGAAAAAAAACAACGCACTATTGAGTTGTTAGATGTCGTTGGTTTGAGTGACTTCGCAGCCGTCAAGGTTCAATTTCTTAGCGGGGGTCAAAAGCAACGCGTTGCCTTAGCAAAAGCGTTAGCTAAGGCGCCTGAAATTCTTTTGTTAGACGAACCCTTCAGTCATATCGATAGTTTTAAAAAAAGACCCTTAAGGCGGCGTATTTTTAAATACCTAAAATCTAAAAACATAGCCTGTGTAGTGGCTGCCCACGACAAGGATGACGTTTTTTCTTTCGCTGACAATATGTTTGTAATTCAAAAAGGAAAGGCTTTAGCTTCGGGGCCTCCTAACGTATTATTTAAGACCCCTAAACACCCTTCAGTTGCTGCCTTTTTCTCAGAATACAGCTTTATTGATGGACATATATACTATGCCCATCAAATTAAATTAGTTGCTAAAGGAGCATTAGGTGCTGAGGTTGTCAAAAGCTACTATAAAGGACCTTTTTTCTTAATTGAAGCAACCTACGATGGTGGTACTCTCTTTTTTGAACATAACCAATTTATTCCCCCCAATACCCTTGTTTTTTTATCCTTAGAAAAAAGCGCTTAATTTTTTACTAACTTAGTAGTCCCTGAATTAAGCACCTGTACGCCCTTAGGTGGCGGCTGTTTTTAAACCTAAAAGCTATGGCTTCTTTTGAAAAACCAAACTCATCCGATAACTTTTTGGATCGGCTGCCTGACCATCTTAAACAATTTATTGTACCCCAAAACTATGCGCAATATACCGCAATGGATCAGGCGGTTTGGCGGTTTGTAATGCGGAAAAACACTGCCTTTTTAAAAACTGTAGCACATGAATCCTACCGTAATGGCTTAGAACAGGCCGGTATTTCTATAGATACAATTCCCAATATATATGGTATGAATCGTATTTTAAAAAAAATTGGTTGGGCTGCGGTTGCAGTGGATGGTTTTATTCCTCCAAATGCGTTTATGGAATTTCAGGCCAATAAAATCTTGGTTATTGCTTCCGATATTCGGCAACTAGAACACATTGAATATACCCCCGCGCCGGACATCATCCATGAATCTTCTGGGCACGCGCCGATTATTGCGAATCCAGACTATGCTGAGTTTTTGAGGCGTCTGGGAGAAATCGGATCCAAGGCTATTCTATCTAAGCAGGATGTTACGCGGTATGAGGCGGTGCGTCAATTATCAATTTTAAAGGCGACGGGGGCTGCGGATAAAAAAAAGATTAAGGACGCGGAGTCAGCAGTTAAAAGATTGCAAGAAGAAGAGTGTGCGTTTTCCGAAATGGCACAAGTGAGAAATATGCAATGGTGGAGTGTTGAATATGGCCTTGTGGGTCCATTAGAAAGCCCAAAAATATATGGTGCTGGCCTGCTTTCGTCTATTGGAGAAAGCGCAAAATGCTTAGGGCCAGAGGTTAAAAAAATTCCTTATTCTTTAGATGTTATTAATATGGGTTTTGATATCACAAAACCTCAGCCGCAGCTTTATGTCACGCCTGACTTTGCTTATTTGATGGAGGTTCTAGAAGCGTTTGCAGATACTCTAAGTGTCCGTGTTGGGGGCTATAATGGGCTACAAAAATTAATTAATTCTGAGTCTGTTGGTACAATTGAATTAAACACGGGTTTACAAATTTCTGGAGTTTTCTCCAGGGTCATTCTTAACGAAAAAAAGGAGGTTATTTATTTTAAAACCTCTGGTGCCACAGCCCTTGCATACAGAGAAAAAGAGCTGGTCGGACATGGTATTTCATATCATAAAGACGGCTATAGTTCTCCGTTAGGAATGCTTAAAAGTATAAACTTGCCGCTTGAAAATATGAGTGTCATTGACCTAAAGGCTTATGATTTCTATGACGGAAAACAGTTGTCCTTTGAATTCGAAAGTGGCATTAAAGTAAACGGAATTAACATTACAGGAATGAGAAATATAACCGGTAAAATTATGATTATTCAGCTGTCAAATTGTACCGTTACTTATAAAGAAGAGATTTTATTTAAACCTGAGTTTGGCGTATTTGATATGGCAATAGGAAGTTCAATTGTATCCGCTTTTGCTGGAGCGGCAGATCCTAATTCGTTTCCAAATTTATATCAGGGGCGTAAACCGCCTTATGCTTTAAATGAACGCACTGACGATGAGTTAAATTTAAATCTTCTTGCGCAAAAAATTCGAGGCTTTAGGTCCAAGCATTCCTTTTCTGAAAAAGCACTGGAAAATGCTTTTAATATACTGCGGTCTAAATGGCCTGATAATTGGCTACTGGCGCTTGAGCTCTTGGAGCTGTCAAAAGGCGCTGCGTTACAAACACTTATAAAAAAACACCTCTCCAAACTGGTTCTAAAAAAGCCAAACCTAAAAGCGTTAATCAAATCTGGAGAGATGCTTATAAAAAAAACCATTTATCTTAATTTGTTCATTGAATTTCATATCTTTATTACTTGCTAATTTAAATCTTAATTTGTTATTATGTCTTTATCCTCTTTTGTTTTATATCCATTTATTTTTTTAGGCATTGTCATTGTTTTGGCTGCTTTTTTTATCGTTAAACAACAAACGGCCGCTATTATTGAACGTTTTGGTAGATTTCAAAGCATTCGCCAGTCTGGCCTACAGCTAAAAATTCCTTTAATCGATCGCATTGCAGGACGACTCAGTTTAAAAATTCAACAATTGGATGTTATTGTAGAAACCAAAACCCTAGACGATGTTTTTGTACGTTTGAAAATTTCTGTGCAATATAAAGTCGTGAAAGAAAAAGTATACGAAGCTTTTTACAAGTTAGACTATCCGCATGAGCAAATCACGTCTTACGTTTTTGATGTGGTGCGTGCCGAAGTGCCAAAAATGAAGCTAGATGACGTGTTTGTAAAAAAGGACGATATTGCTATTGCTGTTAAAACAGAGCTCAACGAGGCGATGATGGATTATGGTTATGATATCATTAAAACACTAGTAACAGACATCGACCCTGACGCGCAGGTAAAAGAGGCTATGAACCGAATTAACGCTTCTGAAAGAGAAAAAATTGCGGCCCAATTTGAGGGTGATGCCGCTCGAATTCTAATTGTTGAAAAAGCAAAAGCAGAGGCAGAAAGCAAGCGCTTACAAGGGCAGGGTATTGCCGATCAAAGGCGGGAAATTGCACGAGGCTTGGAAGAATCTGTTGAGGTCCTTAATAAAGTTGGAATAAACTCTCAGGAGGCCTCTGCGTTAATTGTAGTTACCCAACATTATGACACCCTGCAGTCTATTGGTGGAGAGTCTAATAGTAACCTTATCTTGTTGCCTAATTCTCCTCAAGCAGGCAGTAATATGTTAAATGATATGGTTGCCAGCTTTACCGCTAGCAATCAAATTGGAGAAGCGATGAAAAACAGTAAAAACAAGAAGAAGGAAGAGTAGCTTTTTTATATTAAGGCTTCTGCGCGCAGCAACGGGTTGTTGTCTTCAGAAGCTTTTTTAATAAACGCTTTTATTTCTGAATTCTGTTTTTGCCCTGACTTAAGTAATTCCTTCAATACAATCATAGCTGCAATGCGCGTTCCCACTTTTTTAGCAGCCGTTCCAAACAGGGGTGATAGTTCATCGTAGTTGACACCTTGAGCGAGCTTTTGTATGTCTTGTTTGATTTTTATTTGTTTTATTTCAGGAAGGTTGGTATATTTTTTACCGAGCTGCTTGATGACATCAATTGGTTTTCGCTGTGATTTTTGAGCGGGTTGCGCTTTTTGAGTTGGTTGATTCTGCTTTTGTTTGGTCCAGTTATCTCTTAGCCCAACTGTTTTATTAAAAACCGGAGCGCGCGCTGTACTGTCTGGGTCTACAGAAAAATACCCTTTGCGCTGAAACTGATAGCGGCTATAGGGCTCTAGACTGTGAATATTGGGTTCTATATAGGCGGTTGTTTTATTAAAGGACCTTGGGTTGAGATAATTTATAAAGCTTTTTTCTTGTGCGTCTGGGGCAGGATGAGAAAACAAACGATCGTAATTTCTTACTTCTATCTTTCTAGCATGTGGAACAGAAACCCAATGAAGGGTTCCTTTGATTTTTCTTAAACTGGCCTCGGTGCCGCTTCCACTTAAACTTTTAGTGTCATATGAGCAATGAATCACTTGAACTTCTCCGTTATTGTCTTTTTCGACCCGTTCTGCTTTAATAATATAAGCGTTTTTTAAACGCACCTCTTTTCCTAAAGCTAAGCGAAAATACTTGCTTGTGGCCGCTTCCTTAAAATCTTCTCGCTCAATAAAAATTGTTTTTGAAAATGGGATTTTACGTGTTCCTGAAGTTTTATCTTCTGGATTGTTCTCTGAGTCTAACCACTCTGTTTTGTCTTCTGGATAGTTGTTTATTATGATTTTTACTGGGTCAAGAACCGCCATGATGCGATTTGCGGTTGCATTCAGGTCCTCGCGAATACAAAACTCTAACAACGATACATCAATGATGTTGTCGCGTTTTGCAACCCCAATGGTTTCCACAAACTTTTTAATGGCTTTTGGGGTATAGCCGCGGCGCCTGAACCCAGAAATAGTGGGCATTCTTGGATCGTCCCATCCAGAAACAATACCTTGTTCTACAAGCGTAAGAAGCTTGCGCTTACTCATTATGGTATAACTGAGGTTAAGTCGGGCAAATTCTCTTTGTTTTGGCTGTAAGGGGAGGTTTTTTTTGGCATGACAATACACTGCGGACTTGAACCAATCGTATAGCTCTCTATGGGGTTTAAATTCTAAAGAACATAACGAATGCGATATTTGTTCAATATAATCGCTCTCACCGTGAGTCCAATCATACATAGGATAAATACACCAATCGCTGCCTGTTCGGTGATGTGATGCATGAATAATGCGGTACATTATCGGGTCTCGCATCAACATGTTTGGGTGTTTCATGTCTATTTTAGCGCGCAATACATGTACTCCCGCCTTAAATTTTCCTGCGCGCATTTGGCTAAACAGCAATAGGTTTTCTTCTTTTGATCTGTTCCTAAAAGGACTGTTGATTCCAGTTTGTGTAGGAGTTCCTTTTTGCTCTGCCATCAATGTACTTGATTGAGAGTCTACGTAAGCTTTACCGGCTTTTATCAATATTAAAGCCCAATCAAAAAGCTGTTCAAAATAGTCGGAAGAATAACACTCCTTATCCCATTGATAGCCAAGCCAAGATATGTCCCTTTTTATGGCATCCACATACTCTTGGTCTTCCTTGGTTGGGTTAGTGTCGTCAAATCTTAGATTGACAGGAGCACCATATTTTTGTCCAAGCCCGAAGCTAATGCCTATCGCCTTGGTGTGTCCAATGTGTAAATAGCCATTTGGCTCTGGAGGAAAACGGAAACGTAAATCAGATTTCGAAAGCCCATTATTTAAGTCGTCTTCAATGATTTGCTCAATAAAATTAAGGGGTTTATTCGTCATGTAATTATTGTTTGTCAGCAGGATAAAAATACAAAACTAATCTTTTATATAATTTGTAAATGTATATCTTTCTAATAAATATTATTTTTGTAAAATTAATTTTTGAGTTTTTTTTAATGGGGTTTGTGAAAGTTGAAAATATTAGAGTATTTGCGCACCATGGTTGTCTTCCTGAGGAGACAATCATAGGAAGTAATTATCGTGTTGATTTGAAAATAGAGGCTGACTTAAAAAAATCCGCTGTTTCGGATAAATTGAAAGATACTGTTGAT
>MDTG01187979.1_pt1 | contig 15082 bp, 10 predicted proteins | sample 811421 | NCBI WGS metagenome assembly MDTG01 (sample SAMN05326645, study PRJNA326480) | marine metagenome | isolation source: seawater | place: Pacific Ocean: South East | collected 2011
ACATGGTCAGAAGATAGGGGGCATACTTGGCAAGAATGGATGCCTCCAGTAGTACAAGATCTGGGTTGTAGAACTCCTAAACTTACTGTTCCGGGTCAAGAAGGACTGGGAGAAGGCAGTATAGTTCAAACCACTACTGGAGACATTATTGCCATGGGATGGTTTCCTTACCCATCCTCATCTGGAGGTGACCAATTCTATGCTTTCTTTTGGGATGCTGAAGATGAGGATTGGACATGGTGTTTTAACAGATTGACGGAACCATTCTATGACAGATCGTGGCAAATGGAAATTGTAGGACCAATTGACGCTGCTGCACCTTATGGAAGCGGAGAATGGGCAAGTCTAGTCATCTCAAACTTCTGGCATCAATCGTCCAACCGAGGTGGTCAAATGTCAACGGATGGACTAAATTACTACTATTTTGAATTTCCAGATCGTGACGAACAATTAGATGTAATGGAAGTAGATTTAGTTGCAGAAGACCTCGAGATGGCTTGGGATTATACCAAACCACACAAAGAAATGAGAGGGTTTCCAGTGCCTTCAGGAGGTGCTTATTTTCCTAATTTCTTCAACGATGGAGGAGATGCTTTCCTTGACACTTCTCTAAACTGGTGGAGAGCTACAACTATTGAAGGCAATAGTTTACCAAGCGAATATTGTGCTTTCGATTCTTCTTCACATCTACACTGTGTTATTAATTCTGGACTAATTTTTGAACATATGATTTCCAATGATGGTGGAGAAACTTGGAAAAACCAAACATATGACCTAACTGGAGAAGCATCAGAAATTGAAGAATGGGAATTTCATTCAAATGGTAATTTAGACTTATTTGTTCTAAATGTCAGATACCAAAGTTCTGAAGGACCAGATATTGATATTGCTTGGCATGTTAGAGAATACTCAGAAAATCTTGAACCAGATTCAATGACATTTCTCGGATTAGGCGATTTAGATGCTACGTCTGGAGCAGGACAAGATATTCGTTTTGATTTTGCGAGTATGACCATTCTCCCTGATGGAGGTTCAGTAATTGCTTACCATGATTCGTCAGATCCAGACCCCCTTTTTGGTTTGGAACTATTTCTCCCAGATTTGTATTCAACAATTAATTCTTGAAACTTTCACATAAAGATGCAAAAATAGATGCTGAAGGACCTTGTGCTCGAGCAGCTAATCTGCGAACAATTAACTCAGGAGTTGATTGAGCAAGATGATTTCGAATAGGTGTTCTATCAACTACTAATTCCATATTCTCATCCAATCCTCTTGCTTCTATACCATCGATTCTGATGTCTCCAGAGAAATTATCTCTTATTTGACTACCAATATGGGTAACCAATACTACTGTATTAGTATTATTTTGCATTGCAACGGAAAGTAATCCTGAAAGAATACGCGCAGCCGCTCCAGGTTCAGTTATGGCTTCTAGTTCATCTGCAAGAACTAGTTTCAGACTTTGTGAAACGAATACATCTGCTAATCTTAGAAGGGTTCGTTCTAAAGCCCCAGCTGATTGAGTTCCATTTACCTTAGCCAAAATGTGTATCTCGTCTACTAACGAAATCCTCGCTGAGGAGGCTGGAACAGGTAAACCAGAGTGTGCAAGTAATGCAATCATTGCAATCGTTTCCAATAATGTTGTTTTTCCTCCAGAATTCGCTCCTGAGAGAAGACTGAGAGGTTGCCTATCTCCTTGTGATGCTACTGACCCTAATCCGTATGAAATCGGAGTGGGAGGACAATCAAGTAGTAGATGGCGGCCATCTATAATTTCAAATCCAGATTTCTTTGAGACTAATTCAGGCATTATACACCTATTATGAATTGCCCATCTTGCAACTGTCAACCACATCTCAATTTCAATGAAACCAGAAATTGCAGCTTTACAGGGATTTATCAATTCTTGAGCAATCTTAGCATTCTGAAGTAGATCATTGTTCTTAGTTGATTCAATAGCATTTTCCAATTGAGCTTCTATATCTTCTACAGCTTTTCGACTAACAATGCATGGATAGTCAGATTCAATCCAATCAAATGGAATTCTTACGGATGTGTTTTGAAGAAATAATTCCAATCTTTTTCTTCCTGCATTTTTGGCATCCTCGATGGAATCTGCGACAGTGGCTTGTATTCGTCGATTCAAACTTTCAGTATCTGCGTAAAAGGATAGAACTTCATCGCCCTCAATGGAAAGATGAGCATCAGAAGTTCCAGCTACAATTGCATCATTAATTCCTCCTTCAATTGCTTTAATTTCTGACCACAGCGCATCTTTTACATTCTCCAGAATTTGAAGGTCGCCGTCATCTACATTTAGGGATTCTAGAATTTTATCTAAATTAGAAATTGGATCAACTAATTCCTCGATTTTTTCAGAAAACGGGTTTACCGGCCATTTGTTTTCCTTAATTTTTTGAATCGCATGTAATATTTCAGAATTTAATTCAAACCATTCAACACTTAATTCAGGAACTAAACTAGCAATTTCATTAATCGATGGAAAGCAAATCCATCCATTGGGAGGAGAAGTAGGAGCGGATTTACCAACCCATGTTACATTAGGAAAGACAGTGTAATCACTCCATGTCTCATTTGAATCTCTAATCACAATTCTACAACGAGTTGACAGTGAATTACATTTTTCGGCAGTTTCTGAATCTGGTACAACAATTACTCTATCCACTCTACTTGTGCCCCTTTTTGGATTTGACAATGAAGAAGAATACTCAGTCCATTTTTCCAATGAATTGGGGAATGCCAGACCAAATTCTAATGCTAATTTAGACATTTTTCTACATGTTTCTATAGAATCGATATACTCTTTGGATAATGGACGCAAAAGACCTATCCGATCTTTGGCTGCAGGACTGCTGGCGAAACTACTAATCGATTCAAGAATCCTATCATGTAATTTCGTTGCTTCAACACTTTGACAAACATCTGCATGTTCACCACGAAAATTCTGAATTAATCGAACTGCACGTACGGAGGTAACGCCTTCTACAGAACATAAGCTAGTAACATCACCTTGAGATAAAGATCTGAAAACTTCTTCCTCGGACCCTAAGGCTTCAATCATTCTTTGAGAGAGGGATTCTCCCACTCCGGGTATCTCTGTTAGGCCCATCATCGACAAACATGGAAGTTCGGGAGTTATTGAGAACATCGGTTAAGATGGAATGATTTTGAAGGAAATATCAAATTCCCCATCAAGGGAGAAAACATCTACTGAGGAACTATCTAATTCATTGATATCCTCACTTTTCATACGATGGAATTTGGAAGATGATGCACGTACCTCTGAACTAACATGTTTACTATCTATTTCAGATAATTCGGGAGCGTTTTCAGGTAACCAAACCTCAAGAGAAATTGTACTATCAACTTCTAAGTCGAGATCTTTTCTTTTAGATTGGATTCGGCGAATAATGTCTCTAGCAAGACCCTTAGAAAGTAGATTTTCAGTTAAAGCAAGATCAAGAACGAGGCTAACATCAATTGGACCTTCAGGGCCATCAATTGATACCGTTGAGGCAGCAAACCCTTCTTTTTCGACTCTTCGAATTTCAACATCTTCTGCAATTATCTCATATCCAGCTAAAGCACCTAATCCTGCTTCAATCTCCAAAAGGAACGATTCAGGATCTACTGAATCTAATTCCTTTAGAACTGAAGGTAGATCTTGTCGACACTTTTTCCCTAATGCCTTACGGTTAGGTGCAAGTTCTATTCTTTGGAAACGATCAAGGTCTTTTTCTGTTTCTAATATTTCTACATTTAATTCATCTGCTAAAATTTCATGGAATTCTGAAATATTTGGGCCTCCAACGATCCATCCAGACTGACATGGGAGTCGTTGGCGTCTACTTGCTTCAATCCTAATTCGTCTACCGGCTTCAGCGAGAGTCCGAACCATCTCCATCTTTGCTTCAACCATCATATCGATAGGTGGAAGGATATCATTACCGAGATTAGATTCAGCACTTAATATCGGCCAATCTGCAAGATGAACACTTTCACCGTCACACAAATTTCTATGAATTACATCTGAGATATAAGGCGCAACAGGTGCCATCAACCGGCATAGTACTGTTAATACCTCATGAAGTGTTAATTGACAGGCTCTCTTATCTGAGGATTCATTCTCATCCCAAAGACGCCTCCGTGACCTGCGAACATACCAGTTTGATAAATCATTTACAACAAATTCCTCTAAATCTCTACATGCCTTATGGAAATCCCAATCCTCAAATTGTTGATGATACAAATGACTCATATTCGAAAGACGACTTAATATCCATCTGTCCAAAGGGGTTCTGTCTTGAACTGAAATCGATTTGGTTGAATCATCAGGATCGAAACCATCCAAGGCTGCATAATCTGCATGAAAACGATAACAGTTCCATAATGTCAAAAACATTTTTCCATATGTCTCTCTCACCCCATTAGGGTCAAATTTCAATGGATTCCATGGCGCTCCTGCTGTAACCATATACCATCTTGTAGCATCTGCTCCCTCTCGATTGAAGTGATCCCATGGGTCAACAATATTTCCTCTAGATTTGGACATTTTCTTTCCTTCAGCGTCGAGGATTAAACCTAAACTTAGACAGCGCTTGTAGCAAAGTGAATCAAAAACAGTTGTTGAAACTGCTAATAAAGTGTAAAACCAACCTCTTGTCTGATCTACTCCCTCGCAAATGTAGTCAATAGGGAAATTGTTCTCAAAAGTTTCAGGATTATCAAATGGATGATGCCATTGTGCGAACGATGCGCATCCTGAATCAAACCAACAATCCATTACAAACGGTTCTCTATTCATTCGTTCTCCAGTTTCGCTAACAAGAACAAACTGATCAACAATTGGACGATGAAGATCAACATCATCAGGGCATTCTGGATTATCTATCCCTGCAGTTCTTGCCTTGTCGACCTCTGCTTGAAGTTCTGAAATAGAACCAACACATTTCATTTCCCCAGTTGCTGAACGCCATACAGGTAATGGAGTGCCCCAATAGCGCTCTCTACTAATTGCCCAATCTTTGACATTTCTCAACCATTCTCCGAATCGACCTTCGCCCACCCAATCTGGTGCCCATTCAACCTGATTGTTAAATTCCAATAAACGATCCTTGACAGCAGTCATTTTGACAAACCAAGAATCCATTGCATAGTACAACAAGGGATGATCGGTCCTCCAACAATGAGGATAATCGTGAGAATATGACTTTTCACGATACAGAAGGTTAGACTGAGATAAAATTTCCATTATTTCTTCATCACAATCCTTGACATATCTGCTGTCCAAACGTGGGTGAGTACCTGTTACGAAACGCCCATCCATGTCCACTGTATGTTGAGCCGGAAGACCAACTTCCATTCCTAAATTATAGTCATCTTCACCGTACATTACTGCAGTATGGACAACTCCAGTTCCATCGGTTGTAGTTACCCAATCTGCGCTCAAAACAGTCCAAGCAGAAGGAGATTCGCCACCATCTACCGCTTCAGGGAATAGAGGGGCATAAGAAAGGCCAATCAATTCAGACCCTGAGAATTCTTCAATGACTTCTACATGGTGCCGGAGTACTTCCTTCATTAGATCTTTTGCTAGAATCAACTCTTCTCCAATTGAGGCACCCCCAAAACCTTCCCATGATGAAGGTTCTTCAAGGACTCGAACTTTGACATAACTTACATCTGGACCTACTGCTAAACCAACATTCCCCGGAAGGGTCCAAGGAGTTGTTGTCCACGCTAGGATTGAGGCATTAGAATTTTCCAATCTAAATTTAACATAAACTGAAGGCTCCTCTACTTCTTTGTATCCTAATGCTACCTCGTGACTCGAATAAGATGTTCCAGTTTGGGGGCAATAAGGAAGTACTTTGTGACCTCTGTAGAGTAGACCTTTCTCGAACATTTGTTTCAAAGCCCACCAGCAAGATTCTACGAAATTATTGTCTAAGGTAACGTAAGGTTGATCTAAATCAACCCAAAAAGCCATTCTTTCGGTCATTTCCCTCCATGCTTCTTCATATGTCCAAACGGATTTTCTACACTCTTCATTAAATTCGGCAATTCCAAATTCTTCAATGGCTTCGTTACTCATCAAATCAAGTCGTTTCTGAACCTCAATTTCCACTGGTAATCCATGAGTATCCCACCCGCCCTTTCTCTCGACAAAATGGCCTTCCATAGCCTTCCATCGACAGACTAAATCTTTGTAGGTTCTAGCAACTACATGATGTATCCCTGGACGTCCATTAGCTGTTGGAGGTCCTTCTAAAAATATGAAAGGAGTATTGCCACGTCTAGAATCAATACTTTGCTGAAATGTTTCTTCATCAGACCATAAACGCATAACACTCTCTTCAAGTGAAACAGGGTCCAGATCCCCAACAGGTTCAGGTGCAGGCATGAACCGACGGACTTTGGAAGATGTCTTCAAACTGATGGGGGAAAGGATTCAAATCTTTACGGAGGTTGAAATACCACCGTTATTGCTTGTAGTCATGGACGAAGTTGTCTCAACCACAGTTTCGGGCATGACATGTATGTCATGCGTGGGAAGAGTGGAAGAGGCGCTTAATTCATTGAATAGTGCTTACAATATCGATGTAAACTTAGAGTCAGGAAAGGTTAGTTTTCAGGGGATATCTCTCGAAAAGGCTGAACAAGCAATTGTTTCTCTTGGATATAGTATTGGAATTCCAGGGGTTGTCCTAAGTAATATCAAAGATGATTTCAATTGGCGAGATGGAAGTGTTTGGAAACAATCTGCACATAATACAAAATGGTGTTTAGTGGGTTGCAGCATAGGTGATTTTGGTACTATTGCAGCATTCCAGTTTATTTTCACAGATTCGGGTTGGAGTACTATGATGATTATGGCGCTTGCAATGTTTAACGGAATCATGACTTCAATTGCATTAGAGACATTGATTCTCATTAAACAAATGGGAGGAATTAAGGAAGCATTCAGAGTAGCAATCGGAATGTCTCTAATCTCAATGATAGGAATGGAAGCAGCCATGAATATAACGGACTTACTACTAACCGGAGGTGCTATGCTCACGCCAGGAGTAATCATTCCGATGTTAATCGCTGGTTTTCTTACTCCATGGCCATACAACTACTGGCGACTCAAAAAGTATGGAATTTCATGTCATTAAGCCTCATTTTCAAAATAAATCAAACATAAAATTTCGAACCCAGAAATCGGAACGTTCAATGAACTCAGACTAGAGAGGGGGTCGAAGGAACAATGACGGTCGTTGCTCTTCTCCAGTTAGACCATACAGTGGGAGATATAGATGCGAATGTTAAATCAATAGAAAATGCTGTCGGAATAGCTCAAGAAAATGGAGCGGAGCTGGCAGTTAGTTCCGAATTAGCCATATCGGGATATCCTCCAAGAGACTTGCTCGAGAAACATGGATTTGTTCGACAATGTATCGAAGCAACAAAATCCATTCAAGTATCTATTCCTACTATTGTCGGAACACCAATTCCTCCCGAAGCAGAACGAACAAAACCCGGAAATGGAGCGGTTAGAATCATTCCCGGGCGTCCTACTAGAGTAGTTACTCAGAAGCAATTACTTCCAACATATGATGTGTTCGATGAGGAAAGGTATTTTCATCCTGATTCAAAACCTGGAATCTTAAGGCTGCTAGATGGTCATAATATAGGTGTTACAATTTGTGAAGATGCGTGGCAGCACGCTGGATTGGTCCCATCAGATTACTCTGTAGATCCTATCGAACAATTGTCTTCTTTTTCTATCGATGGAGAAACTCTGAAAATGTCATTGAACTTGTCTTCTTCTCCATATCACATAGAGAAGCAAGACACGCGGGCAGAAGTAGCTAGATGTGCTGCAAAAACTCTGGAACATCCTTTCTTGCTTTGTAATCAAGTAGGTGCAAATGATGATTTAATTTTTGATGGAAGAAGTCTGATCGCGTGGCCAGATGGATGTATTATTCAAGCGCCTGCATGGAAAGAAGGCATATTACTAATCGATACAGAGAAACGAACTGGAAAATTTCTGTTGCTTAATGAAGAAGATATAATCGAGTGTGAAATGTTTGATGGAGAACCTACAATAATTTCTCGTTACAATGAATTACTAGATGCAATTACCGTAGGGGTTAGAGATTATTGTAGAAAATCAGGACTAGAATCAGTAGTCTTGGGAATGAGTGGAGGTATAGACTCGGCTGTTTCCGCTGCTATTTGTGTTAGGGCGTTAGGCTCAAAAAATGTAATCGGAATTTCAATGCCCAGTAGACATTCTAGTAATCACTCTATCACTGATGCGGAATTCACAGCAGAAAAACTAGGAATGGAATTACTATCTATGTCAATAGAGGAAATTCATCATTCTGCTGAATCCACGTTAATTCAAGAATTAGAAAAAGGGCATGCTGTTGCCGCAGAGAATATTCAATCACGACTAAGAGGAATGCTGGTAATGGGAGTTGCAAATGCAAGAGGAGCAATGGCAATTGCTACAGGAAATAAATCAGAACTTGCGATGGGATATTGTACACTATATGGCGATATGGCAGGAGGATACTCACCATTAGGGGACGTATGGAAAACCGAGGTCTATGAATTGGCTAAAGAAATTAATAATGAAGCAAAATCATTGGGTCTTGAGGGGCCAATTAACGAATCCACCATGACAAAACCTCCATCAGCTGAATTGGCACCAGAACAGACAGATCAAGATAGCCTCCCACCTTATGAAGTACTAGACTCAATATTGAAATTACACATGGAGGAGGGACTAGATGCAGATGCGATCTCTGGATTCACTGGGCTTAATATTATACTAATTTCTGATCTTCTTCTTCGCTTTGCAAATAACGAACATAAAAGATGGCAGATGTCCCCCTCTCCACGAGTCTCTAAAAGAGCATTTGGGCAAGGATGGAGGCAGCCTCTAGCTGCAAAAAAGAATTAGGAAGTGAGACTATGGAAATCCCTTCTGAACTTATGTCAATGATGTCTGGAGAAAATGGAGAAACGAAACAAAAAGCGGCAAGACTAGTAGTCGACTTAGCATCCGTCTCAGGAGCAAAAGAATTCATCAGATGTAATAATTCACACGTAAGTGGGGTTAGTGTGCTAACAGGAGGTCATGGATTACGCACATTTCTATCAGATTTATCCAGCGATCCAGATGGCCAAGTCGCTATTCCTACAACATTAAACAGCGCAGGATGTGATCATGAAAAAATGGATGAAATGGATATAGAATATCCTGATTTTCTCAAACAACAATTTGAGATCATACATGCATACATGAAACTTGGAATAAAAGCAACTCTTTCATGTACCCCTTATGATAGGGGAATAGAAGAGGAAGGAATTGGATCTTGGGCAGAATCGAATGCAGTATGTTTTTCCAATTCATATACGTCTTTAATCACAAATAGAGAATCAGGATTGTCTGCCCTTGCCACGGCTCTTACGGGATGGGCTCCGAGATGGGGACTCCATCTTCCTGAAAATAGAACTCCAAACCTAATAGTAAATGTTGAATGTAAAATGGACGATCCTACAGATTGGAGTATACTTGGGGACTGGATCGGTGCTCAACGATCTTCTGATTGGAAGATGCCATGGGGGCCTATGCCTTTGATTAACGGCCTCCCCGAAAATCGGACTTTTGAAATGTTAAAATCTCTAACAGCAGCAGCTGCAAACTATGGTTGTCCTATGTTATGGATTGAAGATAATGAATTGGATACTTCAGAAATTCAATCTAAACTAATTTTTAATGAAAATGAATTAACAAAAAGGTACAACGAACTAGCTCCAAAAGGAGAAGTCGACTTAGTCGTAATAGGATGTCCACAAGCAAGCATAGGAGAAGTTCGTGCTACAGCTGCTGCAGTAAGAACACATATGGAGTTAGGTGAAAAAATTCAGAATCATAGACTGTGGGTTTTCACATCTAGTCACAACTACAAAACCCTAGAAATTGATGGCACTGTGAGCTTATTAGAAGAGGCTGGTGCTCTGGTTCTGAAAGATACTTGTCCAGAAGTGACTCCTTACAATCGTACAAAGTATAATCATCTCATTACTAATTCACTAAAAGCAGAACACTATCTTACGAGCGGTCTGAATAATATGCCAACTAGTGTAGCTAAAATCGAAGAATGCGTTGCTATTGCATTTGATCCCTTTAGAATTGAAGGAGAAAGACCCACACTTGAAGAAAAAAGTCATGGAATTGTTCAATCAGCAAAAACTTACCAGACAGGTAAAATCACTCTTCAGGGAGAAAGTCTACCTAGCCAAAATGAATGGGAGATATACGGAAAAGCATTGGTAACAGATGTACCAATCACATATCTTGGATATGTTAATCGTGATTCAGGCGTTATAGAAGATCCTGGACATCCTTTAGACGGAATAGCAATCGAAGATACCATCTTGATTTATCCCAAAGGATCCGGATCTACGGTAGCACCTTATGTCTTGATGGGGCTAATCTACACTGGAAAAGGTCCTAAGGGGATTGTTAATCGAGATGTTTGTCCACTCTCAATGCCTGCTGCATCGTTACTGGGGGTACCCTATGCAACAAAATTCGATGAAGACCCATGTCTAGAAATTAATTCGGGAGATGAAATAGTAATGAAATTAGAAAACGGAACTGTACGATTAGAAGTAACTCAAAGATGTGATGCTTGAAGGGGTGAAGCACTTACGATACAACCCCCTCTGATAGCCATGAGAGTCGTCGTTACAGGAGGGGCAGGGTTCCTTGGAAGTCATCTATGCGAGGCTCTTCTGCTTGATTTTAACGAAGTTTGTGTCATTGACGATATGTTCAGAGGTAAACAAAAAAATCTGGAAAATTGTAAAGCATCAGCCGCAGAAATGGGGATTCCATTTCATATTGTAATGAAGGATGCTAGTAATCCTGAAAGTTTTGAAATTGCACTTCGTCGTTTGGGAGGCAGTGTAGATGTGGTATACCATCTGGCTGCGATAAACGGAACTAGATGGTTTCATGAAAGGCCCGATTTGGTCGTTAGAGTCAACCATGACACTTTGGAGAATGCATTGAATTTCGCTACCTCTCAAGGAGCACGATTTATTTTTACTAGTAGCCCGGAAGTTTGGGGTGAACAAACAACAATGCCTTTAGGAATACATAGCGATAGTATTTTTTCTCCGTCTCACATTCATCAACGTCATTCATATGGAGCATCAAAATATATTGGAGAATTATTAGTTCAACATGCAATTCGAACACATTCAATTGATGCAAGAATTGTCAGGCCATTCAACTCATATGGACCCAGATTACCAGGAGATAGCCATGGACAAGTCGTATCTATGCTCCTTGAAAAATGTATATCAGAAGAACCAATGGAAATTCATGGAAATGGGACACAAACTAGATGCTTTACATGGGTTGAAGATGTTGTTAGAGGAATTAAACTGGTTGGAGAATTAGAGATTGGTATTGATGGAACTGAATTAATTGGGAGAGCATTCAATCTCGGTTCAATTGTTGAGACTTCAATCTTAGAATTAGTCGAGATGTGTATTGAAGTAAGTGGATCAACTATACAACCAATCAGGACTTCAGCACATCCAGGAGATACATCAAGAAGATTGCCAGATATCTCTGAATCTCAACAAGCATTAGGTTGGAACGCAGAAGTACCGTTAGATGAAGGAATTGAGAGAACGTGGGCTTGGATGAAAAATAAATAATTATGATGCTAAGGTGCTAAAATGGAAGAACAAGAACGATTAGAAGGCTTGAAGTCAGCACATATCAGAGAAATGCAAAATAGAAATGTTAGAGTTAGTACCAGAATCGAAGATTTCTTAGAAATAATTGTTGAATTAGAAGATATCCATGGAGAAGCAAGAGTCTCCGATATTGCCTCTAATCTTGCAATTTCTAGACCTACGGTAGTTCGAATGTTGGGAAAAATGGCAAAAGAAGGATGGATAGAAAAAACCCCATATAGACCTGTTAAACTTTGTCCAAAGGGAAGACAGCATGCAGAATGGATGAGAGAAAGACATAGCATTCTATTTTCATTTCTTCGACATCTAGGTATAGATGAAACAACTGCACACCACGAGACTGAAGGAATTGAACATCACTTATCAGAGTCTACAGTCAAAACAATACAAAATTTGATTCAAAGATTGCAACAATAATACTCTTTAATATATTAATTTCAAATGGGGGCGAAGATATGAGTTCTAGAGGAGATTTAGTTTCTCAAACTAATGATTTAGGATCTATTTCAGGGACGTATGTTGAGCTTACTCAAGCAGCAATTTTGAATGCTATTCTTTTCATCATAGGTGGGCTATGGTCCTTTATTTCTCCAAATGGCATTGTTAATACTGGAGAAATACCAACTGTTCAATTTGCGATTATTGGGGCAATCATTGCATCACATAGTTGGATTATGTCTTTCGCTCTTGGAGCAAGTTTTGATGTTCTTCCTTTTATACATAAATTCATTCCTTACCAAGAATCCTCTCTAAAGTCGGTTCAAAACTTGAATCTTGCAGGCACATCAATCATTTTCTTGGGCCTTATCATTGGAGATATCGAAATTTTCTATAAATTTTTACTAGTTGGTATGTCTGCATTTGCATTCCAATATGTCCATCTTTGGAACCCGATTAAGACTCTACTTAGGAATAAAAAAATAAAAAATTCTGATCCTGTGGGTTTTTCAGGAATTCTTCCTGGAATGACGATTATTTTAGGTTCATTCATCTGCATTTTTTTCGGACTATTCTCAGATGAGATTGGTGCAATGTTTCTATCAATGTGGTTAACCATAGGGCTGATATGGACTCCAATTTGTTGGGCATTAATTCTAAGCTATTTCAATCGTAGAATGAGTTGGGGAATCATCTCAACAAATCAACTCTCATCCAGGAGTATAATCCTAGGAATAATGATTCTTGTACATTCGTTCAGTGAGGTAATGTGGTATTTAGGTCAAATAGAGAATTCAATTCCGTATCTTCTTAGAGGAAGTTTGATTCTAACTCTTGGATTAATGATTAATCCACATCGTATTATCCGTAGATCTCTAGCAGGAGGGCATTATAATGCACTAATTGTTATTTCATCCCTGTTAATTCCATTAATTGGATTATTTTCTATTTATTTTTGGATTATAGATGAAAACTCGCCAAGATTATTTGTTTACTTAGGTAATGGATTTTTAATGATAATTCCCATTGCTGTAGGAATAACTACAGGCTATATCTCAACTATACATGAAGATCATTTACACAGAAGAGAGGAGGAACGGAAAAATGGATGGCCTACCAGTATCATCGTAGTTATTGCTACAATTACAATCTCTGCTCCTTTTCTTAGAGGACAAATTTTTGAGAATTTACCAATAAAACTTAGGTCATTAGTTATCGCATTACCATTCATATTAGCATTATTCAGAATGGCTTCATGGTGGAAAGAAGAATTAATTCCTGAAGAAGGATCTTGGCAACGAATACCAATGTTTTGGAATGAAATTAATGAGCCATTAGATCCATATGAATTCAAATCTGAAGAGTGATTTCACGTAAATGCATAATTGCTTCATTTGAAAATCCAAGAACTGTAACTAATTCTCCTTTAATCAATTTTGAATATTTTTCTGCAGGTCCAGCCATATCATATCCACCTGCCTTTCCTCTCCATGATTCAGAAGAAATGAGATCTTCCAATACGTGCTCATCTAGTTTTTCAAACTCTACAACTGAGGATTCGAGAAATCTATCTATTCTCGGTTCTTCAAATCTAAAATCAATTATCGCAGTTGCAGACCACACCAAATGCCTACATCCAGAAATATCTAGTAGCATCCTCAACGCAGATATTTCATCCACAGGTTGCCCTAGAGCAGTGTAAACATCATTTGGATCCTCAACAAGAGTATCCCCTAGTATCCAAATATTTGGAGGAGAAATTGAATTATTGTCTAGCGCATTTTGTTTTTCAAGGAAGTATTGAATTTTTGCTCTTGAAATTTTATCTTCTAATACAGATGCAACCTGATATGAAACTTCACCTTCGGATATTTTCTCTTCTCCTGCAAGTGGTTTTACATTTATTTCGATTGAATTTGGAAGGTGTTCTGTTAACCATTCCATTCGTCTGGACGACGCAGAAGCCAAGCGAATTCTTTCAGTCATATTTACACTCACACCATGGAGGCGTTTATTTCCTCCCCGTGCCTCCTGAACATTGGTGAACATATGAGCGACGCCAATAAACGAATCCCGACATTTGTAAATGGGCTTGATCAAAGAATGCAAGGAGGGATACCTCAAGGCCATATAGTGCTACTAGCCGGCGTCAGTGGTTCGATGAAATCAAGTCTTGGTTTTTCTATGCTCTATAATGCCGTAAGAGATGGGCAAGCAAGTGGAATCTATGTCACAATGGAACAAGGGAAATCTTCCCTACAGGGACATATGGCCAATATGGGAATGGATATTGAAGACCCTAAAGTTAGATCGTCTATTGCAATTATTGATTTAGCAGACTTGCGTGTTCAACTTGATAATAAGAAAATGCTTGATTCAGAAGTTGATTGGATGGGTCAATTAATCAGACAACTAACCAATTACCGAGAATCAATTGGTTTCGATGTTCTTGTTTTCGATTCACTGGGTGCTTTCTTTACATTGACAAAAATGCCAAATCCAAGAGATGCTATTTTCAAGTTGTTTGAAGCAGTTAGACGCCTAGGCCTTACAGCATTCTTCATCTGTGAGATGACAGGAGAAGAAAAGAAGCAATTCGGAGAATTCGGTGTGGAAGATTATCTTTCTGATGGAGTTATTCATCTAACTATGGAAAGAACTGGAGATCATGTCGCCAGAAAACTAGCGATAGTCAAAATGAGGCATACAGATCATGTTCTTGGTTATCACCAGTGGGTATGGAATCCTGCTGAACAAAAGTTTTCTATCAGTTAATCATTCAACAGTGACCGATTTAGCTAAATTTCTAGGTCTGTCTACGTTTCTATCTAGTTTAAGTGCG
>MDTG01314054.1_pt1 | contig 15082 bp, 13 predicted proteins | sample 811421 | NCBI WGS metagenome assembly MDTG01 (sample SAMN05326645, study PRJNA326480) | marine metagenome | isolation source: seawater | place: Pacific Ocean: South East | collected 2011
CATGATCGCTGGACACCAGCAAATAGCTGCCATCAGGACAAGCTCGAAATGCATGATCAGTAAGCCGCTTAACTCGAGTCAGCTCCCTTCGCTAGGGTTGATTAACGCCAGCTCTGAATTCAATGGAGCAGCCCAGAAATCTCCCTTTTGACCAAACCCCAGATGCAGACGATTGTCATTCAAAAATGGATACCCCCAAGAGCTGCCAACGCCCAGCTCTTGGGGCTCTTTCGGACGAAGGGTAATTTTAGGCTCAGTGCAGGAAAGGATCAGTACAAGCATCAAGTTCATCAAGAAATATGAGAGGAGTATAACGGATGGTAAAAACTCTTGTGTCTTTACAAATCATATTTGAGCAAGCGACCAAGTGAACCAGCTGAAGCAACAACACTCTCAACGATACACTAGATGTAAAAACCAGAGTTATTAACATAGAAAAATAAACCTCCAAGAAAAAAATTGATAAACTACTTAAAAGTAGATATAGATCAGAAAATATTATGACCTTGGAGCTTACCCATGTCCTTTGTTCTTCTCTTTAGCTGCACTTCTTATGTTCCTGTTCCTGAGACAGTAGAACCTCAAGAAGAAAGCTTGGAAATATCCGAGCCTATTAGCGAAGAAATCTTCTCTGAAGAAGATTTTCAGGAAGGAGCATACGCTATGCTCATGGTCATAGGACGTGAGCTAGAAGATCCAAGTCCAATCAGCAGCAGCTGGGGAAAGCAGCAAACCACATCTCTCGTATTGCTGGACTGGATTAGAGATGAAACGGAGCTCGAATATGTAGAAACACACTGTGCACTCTCTGTCTCTGATGATTTTGGCACCATGCACCGATACTCTGATTCGTATCTGGATGCCATCTCTGACAGAGTTCGACTCGGATCACTCTCTTCCGCACAGGTCGGAGCCGACTTTGATGTTCCTGAGTACATCGATCTCAATGGTGTCAACCTCAGCAACCCCAACGATCCTCTTCCAACCACAAGCGGCGACTCTCGAATCTATGATATGGACGGAGATGGAAAGGTCGGTGTGACCATCACTGTTGACGCCAGCATTGGATCTGGTGAGGTTTACGCCATTCAGCGCCGAAGCTATGCTCTGAGCGGAACAGTGATCAGCCAAGAGCGCATTGAAGGATACATCACAGCCTCTCCTGAACAGGTCTCTCTCGACTTTTCAGAGTTCTGGCTCGAATATGGAACAAGTGAAGATCGAGCCGACAGCGATCCGTCACGAAGCTATTTCATCATACAAGAGATCGACCCTTCTTGGGGGTGCTCAGACATTTTAAGCAATCAGTCCTCTGTATTCTAGAGCGATTGCTCCACTAACTGAGCATCAATAAAATACAACTCTTGCAATTTTGCCCTCATGAACATGGTAGATGGCAATTGCATGCACAACCTCATCTGGATCAAGTCCAACAACGGATTCTTGATCGATGACGATGTTTTCCTGAACCATTCGGCTAACGAGTGTACAGTGGAGATTTTTATGAACAAATCGAGCATCGTATCGACCTCTAAACTCCTCCATTCCCTCAAAAAGAACCTCTGAGGTGTGGCCATCAACCACAACAACATCATCTGAAAAATAAGAGCAAAAACGATCGGTGTCATGGGCGTTGTATGCGTCCAACTGTCCTTGTGCACATTCTTCTGGCGTCATTGTTTCCTCCTAAAATCTCGGATATGGTATGAATATAGCACACTGTAATTGAAGCTTTTGGGATCACTCAATGTTCTTTTTATTTCATCTTGCCTGTAGCGAATACGATGTCGGATCGATATCCAAGGGATCAAGCTTTGACAGTGCTGCTCAAAGTGAGACAGAAGCTTCACAAACTGAATCCTCAGATGGGGACAACAATTCTGACGACATACAAACAACCCTGCCACCGGATGACACCAGCTCCACAACAGAGCCTTCAGACGAACCTGAAATTCCAGATTTGACTGGAGGTTTTGAGCCCGAATCCGACCCTCACACCTCCACAAAACTAACCGGAAATGTGGTGACCATTTTAATGAGCCTCTCCGATGATTGGTTAGAGCCAGCAGTTGCACAACGCCTGCTCGACAACGCCGTTAGATTTTCATCTCCCGTCGAGAATCCACGCATCCTCATCATCCGAGACGACAACCACCATGGCGAAAATCAAGAGGATCCCGAACAGATTGAGACTTGGCTGAACGCTCTTGGATTTGAAACCGTAATCATGAATGAGCCACCAAACGGAATCCGCTCTAATATTTTAGAAGGATTTCATGTCGTCATCTTCTCCAATCCCGGACATCCAATCGACGATCTCTCCTCTCTCAACTCACTTCACGAATTCAGCATTCAAGGCTTTGGCGTGATTTTTCAGGGAGACGACATCACAACTCCGTTAAGCCCTCTTTTAGAGCAGCTCACGCGCCTTCAATACATCGACAACGGCGTGAGCTATCACGGCGTGAGCGTCGACAACAATCAGGGAGCTGCCTACGAGGTGTGGATTGAGGACAACTCACCTTTATCCGATGGGATATCGGGCAGCTTCATCTATGGAAATGACATTGACACCACTCGTCCGCTCGAGGATCTGGATGTTGTAGCTTGGTGTACCATTGCGGGAGAGGATTTTCCTCCAAAGCCGGTCATTACAGCTTTCCGATATGATGGCGTTCATGGACTTCAAGATGAAGCACCTTCGGGATCGAACTCCCCAAGCTCATCAGGAGGAGGATCTTACGGTGGCCTTCCATTTAGTGAAGACGACAAGTCAGGAGGCTGCGGATCTGGACAGGGCCTGCTGCTGATGCCGCTGCTGCTGAGAAGAAGAAAGAGAAAGCATATCTGATGCAGTATCTTTTCGAGCACCTGCTCACGTTGAGCTATGGAGGATTTAAGGTGCCGTTCAGAAGATAAACCGTACCTGTTGAGCCCGCACCTGTACCGGTCACCCAGAAGTCATCCAATCCATCGCCATTCGTATCCCCAGCGGGTGCAATCCCTTTGCCAATCGTGTCACTCGATCCTGCTCCAAGAACAACAAAGGAAGCCGACTCTTCGAGATAAATGGTTCCCGACAATGTACCTCCCAAAATACCATACAGCGCACCTGAATTGTTGGCAATCAGGTCATGACCATGCGCCGAAACCCCAAAGTCTTGATTCCCATCGCCGTTAATATCGCCAAGACCGCCTAAAAACTGCCCTGCGCTGTCATTCTCAAGATGACCAATCATAATCAGCTCAGCCTGATCCAAAGATCGATTCTGAGTCCAGCCTGCAGAATCTCCCAAAACCAAATAAGCCGCCCCAACATCAACAACCTCATTTTCGTCATAGTCCAAAGCACCGATCAATAAATCATTCCAACCGTCTCCATTGGTATCTCCAGGTGCGCCCACTGAAAACCCTGCTTTTTCCGAATTGTTCAATCCACCGTAGCGCATCTGGTCAGTGAGTATCAGCCCCTCGGTTTGAAGGTCAGACAAAGACAAAAGATACACGACTCCACCATTGCTTTCATAATCATCGGCATAAGGCGCACCAATAAGAATCTCGGCCTCACCATCGCCATTAACATCACCCACATTTTTCATCGAGTACCCAAGACGATCACCATTGCTTTCACCATAGAGAACCGGTACAGATTGGAGCGGTGCGGAGAGGTCTCCTCCATAGAGTAAAAATACGCCACCTCTGTTGTTTCCTTCTGTATCCTCCGAAGGCGCAGAAACGAGTGCATCGTCAAATCCATCAGCGTTGAGATCCCCCAAAGGAACAAGTGCGTATCCGAATTGAGAGTCAATGTTCGGATGCTCGTAAAGATAATGATCCGCAAGAGATCCAGAGGAAGCGCTGGTTGAAATCAAATACACTGCTCCATTGTTCTCTGAAAATTGATAGGCTCCAGTGAGAATATCCTCTACACCATCACCGTCCATATCCCCAACAAAGGCCAGATCCCAGCCCGCTCTATCATTGTCATTCACGCCGTTTAAAACAACCCCTTGGACAGGAAAAGGATCGAGGGCACCATATCCCGCAGCTCCAGGAATAAATCGTATGCCTCCTACATCTTCTTCGTAAGTTGGAGCCGCAATGAGAAGCTCATACAAACCGTCTCCATCGATGTCTTTCGAATAGGCGGAACGACCAAAATTAGCTCCGCCAATGTCCCCTCTCCACCCCTGTCCGGAGAGCTCAATGTTGTAATAAAAGGCATCTTCATCACAGTTTTGATCGAGCTCGTCAGCAAAATCCAATTGATTTGGGTACACAAATGGATTCGTGTCGTCACAATCTCCAAGCTGGGTCGCTCCGAGCTGCGAAGATGGACAGGCATATCCTATCAATGTCTCTCCATAACCATCGAGATCATCGTCGGTATAAACCAAAACCTGCGTAAACAGATCGAGTGATCCATCTTGGTCGTCAACAAGACCATCACAATCATTGTCAATGTCGTCACAAATCTCATTACTCTGAGGATGAATCAGCCAATTTGAATCGTCACAGTCGGTATTCAGAGCGACGGCACCAACAACATCATCGCATGCAGCAACCGATAACAAAGGATCCCCATATCCATCACCATCCAGATCCTGATACCACAGAGCATCGGGATAGCGAGTGCCGTCTAGGTCGTCGCAATCAGAGCTGTCGAGAACATAGCCAGTGGGCTGTGAGCAAATGTTAAGTGTTTGCTCTGGGTCACCATAACCATCACCATCGCTGTCGAGGTACCACTGCTGCTGTGGATGTTCATTTTCGTTGGCGTCGTTGCAATCGGCATGGTTGTCCGTGTACCCTTGAGGAGCCTCACAGCTCACCGTTGAAACAAACGGATCACCATACCCATCCCCATCACTGTCGAGGTACCACAGCTGCTCTTCGCACGGTGGTGCAGTATCCTGAGGCTGCTCGGAGGTATCAACAGGAGATTCGGCTGTGTCTTGTTGAGGCGACTCAGATTCAGCTGAGGGTTCAGAATTTTCTTTGATCTCTTCTGAGCAGGCCAATACAATCCACAACATCAGCTCACTCCCGATAGAAGAGCGCCTATGGACTCTTTTCGATAATCACCAATATCGTCGGTGATTCCGATGGAGTGAAGCAGCGAGCGAGCAATGTGATCGTTGGTCAGGATTTCACCATTTTCTGAAACCTGTCCGGTTGCCAAATCCACAAATTCAGACTGCATCGCTATATCTGATGAGGCGCCAATGACTTGACCACCTGAGATTCCCGCTCCCAAAAGCAGCATAGAATTGATGAGGCTGTGGTTGCGACCACCACCAGAATTAAGCATTGCGGTTCGTCCAAATTCACTGAAGCACACAATGGTTGTGTGATCCATCCATGAATCGCCAGAACCATCATGAAAAGGCTTGCTTGAAAGATCATCAATAAGGGCTGCAATGCTGTTGAACCCCTCAACCTGATTCGGCCCCTGATCGTTTTCCCAAGCAGCAGCCTGGTGTGAATCGAGGTTGTTGGCCACCCGGATGGTGACACAGCGAGAAACCCCTTTGGTTAGGGCCTGAGAGGCCAGAAGCGCCATCTTTCCACCTTCTCCGAGCTCTCCAGACTCAATTCGATAGTGTTCTTTTAGAGCTTGCATATCAGAATCGCTGCTGTCGAGGTTGAAATACTCCGACAGATCTGAAGTAACCAAATCTCTCGCAAGCTCTCGATTGGCATAAATGGTGCGCTCCAAATCCGTTGTCGATCTAATTTTTTGAGCGGAAAAGAAGCTTTCGAGTGCTGCTCTTGAGCCTTCTTGGATCATCTGTCCGGATGGAAGCAGCGCTTTATGAAAATCCTCCAAAGAGCCAGCAGGAAGACCACTGGCCCACAGAGGCTGATCCAAATTAAAGCTCTCGACACCAGCCACAAGATTGGGAATGGGTTCGTTTTGACGCAGCAGGGAAGCCAGCATGGTTGACAATGACGATCGTCGCACTGAAGTTCCTGCCGGAAGGTATCCAGTCAGAACATGTCGACGCGCTGTTTTGTGGGCAATCGCCCCCATACTCATGCCGCGCACAACGGCGAGCTTTTCGGCATGTGCTGCCAAATCACCTATGTATGGACCAAAGGTTAAACCCGGAACAGATGTTTCAATGAGCACATCCTGAATATCCTGACGCTCATAGGCTGGCTGAATTCCCGTTTCGTTGACCACAGACTGTGTAAAAACATCTGGATTTCTTGGATCCAGCGAGAGCAAGTTGTCCCAACCACCGGAAAAATAAGCAAAAACAAAGTAACGATCGGTTATTGTAGGCAGGGCTGAAGCACTGAGGAAGCTAGGAAAAGCACCAAACCCCACAAGCGAGCCCAATCCTGCCGTGTTGAGAAGCAAATTGCGACGCTTCATCTTCATGACACCCTCTGGCTTATTGTTCCGATTTTATCGCTCATAAGTTGACCTAGTAGTAAAAGAAATCTGGATGTGTGAACATTGCGACACATACTGTTTGCCATGATTCAATAAATGAATCGCTCCGCTGATGAACAGTATAAAAAAGATCCTCATAGTCTTCCAGCACGGGGTCTTCTGAAAGCCTGTTTTTCCCCTGTACTTGCCATCGCAAATGAACAATGTTCGCCATTACCTTTTCTCGATCCAAATCATCATAAGATTCTGTAAAAAATAGCTGGCTGGATCCCTCTAGCTCGGCTTCAAGCCATTCGCTGCAGGTATAAAGTGCAGCATCGTCTAAAAACTTTTGAAACATTAAAGATGGGCTTCGATCTTCATCAACCACATTTTGATAATCAGGAACTCCTAAGATGTCGGCATACTCGTCCCAATCTGAGCTGTTGCCACCCCATTGAACGCCGCCACTGACCCGAATCATGGCCTCTCGAATCTGAACAACCGTCATACGCTTCATGTGACGTCCAATGAGCTCATCCTCCGAAGAATCGAGGTCAACCTCGCCCAGATCGTCTTCAATCACCGAAGGGAGTTCTTCATCAGGCTCTGCTGTAGGAGCACTTTCTGGCTCAGAGGGGCTGGGTTCTTGTTCGGGTTGAGGAACAACAACTTCCTCCTCAATGCTCTTTTCTTGAGAGACTGAATCTGCGCGGCATCCCATTAGAAAAAAGAAAATCATTCTCCCCTCCAATAATATTCGCTGGTCACAATATTCTGTATGAGATCCCGATAATGAAGACCTCCATTCGTCCACTCATCTGCCCAGTTATTAACGGCTTGCTCATTGTAGTTGACCTCCCAGCCGAGCAACCAGCTCGCAGCTGTCGAAGCGGAGCATTTCGCCAAAGACTGATCGACAAGCAACGCATCGATCCAACCTGTTGGACCGGAGTCCGGATTGAGCTCATCACCGTCAATTAAAAAAGCATAAGTGTTGAACCAGCCAATGTAGGGCTCTTCAGAGGCATGTGCCGGATCCAGAATGTACATATCGCAATAATCAGGACATCCTCCTAGCTGTGCACACATGCTGCACTCTGAGGAGTATTCAGGATAGTCGCTCGAATCATAGTAGACCAACCCCCCTTCTTTCCATCGTCCCCAATAAGAAGCCCAAGGATCCAAACGTGCGTGACAGTCGCGACAGCCAGCTCGCGTGCTGAGGTCGGGGCTTGGAGTATCCAGCGCAGTCGTACCTTCTATCTCACCCTCAACGGGCATAAATTCACGACATAAAAATCCACCGTACAACCGGTTTGCTCTGCCCCTGTTGGTTTGATGACGCAGCAGCCAAGCTGGAGTGCTGAACAAACCCGCAGAGTGATCGGGCAGCTCCAGCTCGACCCACTCTTCATCGGTGTAGCTTAAATCCGGAAGTTCCTCTACGGGCACGGGAGAGGACAGATTTGAATCAAAAGGCACCAAATACTTGAAAAAGTGAACCATCGGTCCGTTGACATGACCAAATGGCGCCAGTAAAAAATCTTCATAAGAGAGCTCGTCATTGAGCATTTTGACCACTCTTTTCTCTATCTCCTCTTCAAAGCTGCTGAGAAAAACACTTGTCATATTGTTTCGATAACACCAGATCAAATTGGGACCACAGCCGCAATCACTCTCAGTGTGAGCAGCTTCTGTAGAGCAGTCCACGCCACTGGAGCTGACTGGAGTCGTTTGAGCATCATACGCACAGACAGGAATCGGGTTTTCCACATCCCAGTATGGCGCAACCATCACATATCCCTCATGAACCTCGTCGTCGGAAATCGTCTGAACCGAGAGCGGCTGGTTGTACTCATTCACCTCAGCTTCAAAGGTTCCGCAGTCCCTAGAGCCGCGAAGACGGTTGTAGCGGGTTGGATTGTAGTAAATTCCACTGTATGTGGCCAATCGACGCCTTCTAGCTATCTGCGCTTCCAGATTGTTCCAAACCAACGCCTGATGCTGCCTCACAACCTGTTGCGTAAAAGCCTCTGAAGCCAGCCAATCCTCAAGCACCGTTGTGCTCAACATGCCATTGTTCTCAAGCTCAAGAAGCTCTTCAGGAGTAAGAACCTCTGCCCTCAAATCGAGGCTCAAGGCGCGTGCGTAACCGTGAAGGTCCTGATAAGACGCGTCTTTCCAAGGATTTTCCGCCCAAAGCTGTGCTGTTGCGAACAATAAAAACATTTAACTAACCTAGTACATTGTACATCAATTGCGCAAATATCTTACTCAAAACCCCCATTTTCCCAGCCTCGAAGGATCAAAATTTCTTCTTCGCTGAGATAGGGTCCTCCCGGAGGCATGATCTGCTCACTCACCAAATCCAAGATCTCATCTATTCTGCTGGACCACTGCTGAGACTCTGACAAAGGCGTAATCGTCGCTCCGGAATGACAAAAGAAACACCTTTGCTGCGCAATTGGTAAAACATCAGCCTCCCAAGTTGCTTGAGGCAAAACCTCAAAATAAACAGAAGCTTCATCAACATCAATGCGCTCTTCTCCCTCAATAACAAAGCGCAGCGAGTGCACACCACTGGGAAATGCATCTGGATCGAGATGTACTCTCCATGGATCAGCATCAACCTCAAGAGGCTCTGAGCCCAGATAAGCCCTAAGATCAACCACATCTTGAGCCGCTGTTGGAATAAGAGCCAATTGATCTTGAGCCCTCAGTGTGGGACGATCTTCTAAACCAACCCAAACCACCGGTCGATCGATTGAATACCGACAAAGACCAACCTCGGTCTGAACCAAGAGACGTCCATGGTCATCAACATCTTTCCACACACCAACGGGAAGATCGACCTCATAGTAGCTGCCTTTGTGGGCTACGATAACCCCTTGTTCTGTGCCAATCCAAAGTCGCCCATCTTTTGAGCTGCCCTTAATCTGCACAACGGGGGCATCAAAGTCCAAACTAATCTCTTGCCCTTCTCTTTGACTCCAAAGCTCTCCGCTGCTCTGAATCCAAAGGTGCTTTCCGTCAAAAAACAGATCGTCTGCTGGCCATCTTGCATCATAGTTTGTGGCCGACAAAGATGAATCCAAACTCAGCGTCCAGGGATCTGTAAGCCACAGCTCTCCCGTACTGGAGAATGTAAAATTGAAAATGTGAGACACACCATCAATTCGAATCTCCGTGAGTCGTCCTTCAAACAGCACAAACAATCGCCCAAATCCATAAAGATACAGGCGCTCACCATCGGTCTCGATTCGCTCAATTGGAACTTCTATCAGCTGATTGAGCTCCAAAAGCTCAAGCTCCTCTTCCCACAGATAAATCTTGCCCTCAACCAGAACAAGACGACTGTTCTGATAAACAAGCCCATCAACCTTTGTGGATTGAGAGACAAATGTCTGTGTACCCGTTGCCTCATCAAATAAAACCGTACCTCCTTCTTGCTCAATCAGAAGCTGATAGCTGTGAAGCACATGCACAGAGCGCTCAAGATTAGAATTCTGATCAAAACACTCCTGAACCAGCTCCACGGGATATCGCTGGGGGCGAATACTTGAATCCAGCTCCAGGGCCGAGTCATCGTCGTCAAAGGTTGCCGAATCATGCGCCTCTTCGGACTGGACGGTCGCTGTGTCTGGAGCCTCTTTGCTCACTTTGTCAGCTTCAACAAGCTGCTGCTGACATCCCAAAAACCAAATCAACATAGAGCTCCCAGCGAACATCATACATCAAGACCGCATAATAAGCAAAGCACTATCGAAGCATCCACACAATTTCACCTGCGCTGGTGTGGCACAAATGAGAGCTGTTGAGAGCGCAATCATGCCAAGAAAACGAATCCTCAGAGCTCGTGGGGTTGGGCAGAGTTCCTGAAACATCAAATCCAGAGTGCCAGCTGTTGCCTCCATCGATGTTCCACCATTTAAAATTGTAGCTGGAGCAGCTATAACCGCGAACCTTGCAGGACATGTTGTGGGGGTTAGAGCTCGAGCTATTGGTCGTGTAGGCACCATAATTGTTCTGCAGCAAATCGATGTCTGCAAAGAGGTAGTCGTTTCCAGAATCTCCATAATTGCGATGACATCGAGCATGAAAGCGTGACGCTCCTGACAGAAGCGGCTCAATACGACTCTTGCTCAGTCTGTAATTGTCCCAGTTGTGACTGTCCTGATTCGCTGGCTGATCAACTGTAGCAAAAGGTGCTTTGTTGTAGGTCTGCCGGTAAGAGATGTCCCAAGAGGATATGAGCGTCCATCCGCCTCCATCGGTCGTCATATCACAGTAAGCCTGAAAGGGAGAGCCTCCCTGAGGATCGATGTAGTACAGCCCATCCCCAATGCTGTTTCCGTCATTGAGAATGCTCAAGCATGTCTGTGCAGCACAGGAAGCAGACTGTCCGTTGTTGTCGAACGACAGCGGATCAGAATCATTGCAATCATCGGCAGTGAGCACCGAATCACAATCACCGTCCGTAGCAACGGTTGTTGAGGAGGCGTCGCTGTCATTGCAATCATTCGCAGTAAGCACTCCATCACAATCGCCATCCGTAGCAACGGTGGTTGAGGAAGCATCGCTGTCATCACAATCATTCACAGTAAGCACCCCATCACAATCGCCATCTGCTGCAACGATCGTTGAGGAAGCATCTGCATCATCACAGTCATCTGCAGTGAGCACCTCGTCACAGTCAGCGTCTTGTTCATTGGTGTTGATCACAGAAGAGTCTTCGTCATCACAGTCTATGTTGGTCAACACACCGTCACAATCACCATCCTGAGAGAGAATTGTAGAGCTGGCATCTGTATCATCACAGTCATCTGCAGCTAACACTCCGTCACAATCACCGTCTTCAACATTCGATCCTATGTTGGCGTCTGTGTCGTCACAATCATTCCATTGCAACACGCCATCATTGTCTGAGTCGAGTAGCGTATTGAATGGAGAACAAGACCAATTGCTGTTGACCATGGTGAGAATCTCACCGTCTTGACACTCAATGTTTATCCCCAAATCGTCGCCATCGGCCAAATCGGAAGGAACATCTGGAATACTGCTCCAGCTCAAAGTGGCCTCAGTAACCACCGGACTTCCTCCAACAGTCACTCCGGAAGAGAGCGCTAGACCTCCAACAGCCTCAACCATCGCCTGCACCTCAAGAGCAGTCAAGGTATCATTTTGATCGGTGCCGCAAGCCCAGTTTTGTGCAGATAGACTGTATACGAGCAGCTCTCCGTCTGCACAACCTCCACTGGTAACGATGGACTGACCAGCAACTGTGCTGCCGTCGGCTAAAGAAAGGGCCGAATTGGTAACGAAGCCCTCAACCTGAGCTTCTGAAAGCACATCATCACCATCGGCAAGATCACTTGGAATACTGGAGATTTGACCCCACTCTGTGGCTATCGTGGGACCCACCCAAGACCCATTGCTGTCAACAACCAAAACTCCATTAATAGAAATCTCGGTGGCATTTACAGCTCCTCCCTCAACATGCCTTGCAACCTCTGAAGCACGAGCATAAGGTGCGGAGCTAAGAGCCTGACGAGGTTCGAGAACGGTATTGTTAAGTGCAACCTGCAAAAACAAATCACCATTGAGCAATAATTCTGAATCGATTGGGTTGAGACCATTTGAGCCCAAAACCGTGCTGTAGTATCCATTGGTTACAGCTATTCCCAAAGTTTCTTCCCAAAGAGGATCTGATGAGGTTGAAGACTCATAGAGGCCAAAGGTAAAAGTTTGGTTTCCAATAAGGGGAGCTCCCTGAGAATCCAATATTCTTCCCTGCTGGGCAAGGTGAACGGGAACAGCAAAAGCATTGTGTGAGCAAAAGAACAGAGCAAGCATAAACACCTATTGTACGTGTGTATGGTATTTTATATACCCATTTGTGTCATTCTGAGCAATAGCAGGATGTATTTAAAAGGGCGCAGGAATGACCAAAGAGCCACTAAAGAAAACATCATTGCACAGATGAACACTGCCGTTGAAAATCACACAGGATTTGTAGTAGCCGTCTTGAGGATCTGGGGTCACTTTTTTCCCATTGTACCATCCAGATTCTTGACAGCTTACGACGGCTCCATTTTTAAACGAACACTCTCTATACAGCCCACCTTCTTGAACATCCTTTGCAACCAAAGATCCACTGTACAGCTCCTTGTCACAAGAGACAACCCGACCATTTAAAATGGTGCACTCTTTGTAACGAGCAGGAACCTTGGCCTCGGAGAACATAGAGAAGATGAATACAAGCACAACAATACTCCTTGAACACAGCTTAGCTCGCTTCTGTACAAAAGATCCACCATTTTTCCCGTAGCTGACCCATAACGGGAGAACCACAACCATTCTTTGAAAGCTCAATGGGAACATCAGACCAACGATCCCAGCTGATCCCATCTTTTGTCTTTGTCCACACCGGAAGCGGTCCATACCTGCTGCGACGCTGTGCGAGCAACCAAAGCTCCTGTTCAACGACCACTGCATACGGAACAGAAACTCCTGAAAAAGAGCTGCTCAAAATCAGCTGATCGTCTTGTTGCACATAATGACGAATGGAAGCCTTTACTTGACCTTGATTTCGCTCAAGATAAGTAACGAAAAGCCGCAGACTATTCTCGAATCGAACGGGTGCAGGATCTGCGAGCCCCTTTTTCTTCAGCCAAACGCGATCTGGGGTTCGTATCTGATGCTCAACATTTTGCAACAGAGGATCCCTTCCTGCTGTCGCCTTTGAATCATACTGCCCTTCACGAAACAATGGTGGTGAGCTCTGCAACCAAAGCTCTCCTTCAAACCATTGATGATCGGCATGGGCTGACAAATCAGCTGTAAATGACCGAATTTCGGCTCGCCATTTGGTGCCGTCAAAATGCAGCAGCTGACTCCAAAGAAGCTGCATTTCTTCTTCTTGTCGGGTCGGTCTTTGAAGACGATGCTGTCCGGACAGAACTAAATGTTCCTCTTCTCGATGAAGCCCCAAGCTAGAAAACGAGTGGGGCAAGCCATTGTGTACCTCTTTCCACGACTTGAGATCTGAGCTTGTCCACGCTCGTACCCGTTTTGATCCAGATTTAGGCACCAAAGCCTGTTCCAAAATCGTCTGCTGCTGTCGTAAAAAATCTTGCTGTGCAATCGTCAAATTGGGCGTCTCTTCAACGAGGATGCACGAGATCCCAAAGAGAATCATTCTGCGTGATCGTCTATGTCTGGCTCATAGTAAAAGTAACCAACAGCTGCAGTATCTTCATAGTTGTCCGTTACCCAGAGCAGAATACGAGAACCGATGACCTGCGCGCCGACATCACTTACTTCCAGTGCGGATGTTGTGTTGATCGGAATGGGATTGTTTGGATCTTTAACCCAAGTCTCTCCACCATCAACCGATGTGGCCAAGTTTAAGGTTGATTGAGAAGCACTGATCACACCCGCAATGTCTTGATTTTCTTCCCATAGAGAGAAACCAATGTAGAACATGTAGAGCACATCATTGAACTCCACCACCGAAGCTCCTGTCATTCCATATAGGTCATAATCATCACCCCCAGCCAACACAGGAGCGCTGCTGTTGAGCATCCACTCTCCCGCAGAAAATCCGTTCATAGCATAGACATCAACCTGAGGATAGCTGCTTGAGCCTCCGAAGGGATCTGATGCCGCCAAGAGATCTTCCCATCTCGAAGCTCCAACATATCCTCGAAGACCTCCTCTATTGTCAACAGTGATGGTAAGGGGCCAGCTTGGACGAATTTCTTTTCCAGCAGGAGGGCTTCCACCAAAAGAGATTTCAAGCTGCTCAAAGTCATCGAGCATGTAATCGGCAAAGTTAATAACCGGATTGCTGGGGTGCTTGGTCCAATTCACACCGTCAGGTGATGTTGAGACCCCAATACCCCAAATGTCATCATAGGTATCCGTTGGGTTACCGAAATTGATGCCCTGATAGGACATAATGTATTCTTGTTCGACAGGATCCCACACAACGACCTGTCCACTCACGGAATCCTGATCCCAATCGCCAGTTTGTAGCTCAAAGAGAGGACTCTGCTCATGAATGTTCCAATTGGTTCCATCAGCTGATCCAGCGTAATTCATAGAGCCCACGGTATCGGTATACCAAAGCTGATAAAAAGGATGACCAAGTACTTGAGTGGCATGAAAAGCTATCGATCCTGCTCCTGCCTCTCCGCCATCAAAAACAGGATTACAATCATACTGAGAAACCTTTGTTCCAACAACAGGTGTAAAATCACACTCTGTAACCAAACCAGGATCAACATCCGGCTTCTCGGCATAAATTTCATAATCGGAAGCACAGGCAAAAAGGGCCAACAACATCTCAACCTCACAAACACACTTAAAATATCAACAACTTTAAAATTTAATAACTATTCTTCTGAAGCACCGTGTTGATGCTCACACTCCATAATCTCAAACTCATCACATTCAGCTTCTTGAGCACAGGTCAAGTAAGCCTCGGTATCAGCAGAGTTGTTTTCTTCATTGTACAAGCATCCCTCAAGACAGGATGTATACGAAGGAAAGGCATCAAAAGCACACTGTCGTGTCAGCTCATCACAGAGATTCTCACAGGGAGTATCGGGAAGGGCAGAAACACAGCTCAGGGAAAAAATCAACGGAAAAAAACGCATAATAACTACTCCAAAGTAGATTATAACCAAAAATTCA
>MDTG01159579.1_pt1 | contig 15079 bp, 18 predicted proteins | sample 811421 | NCBI WGS metagenome assembly MDTG01 (sample SAMN05326645, study PRJNA326480) | marine metagenome | isolation source: seawater | place: Pacific Ocean: South East | collected 2011
CTTAAGCTAGTCGTGGAAGTGCTGTTGGTAATCTTCTTATTTTCTTTAATAGTATATATTGAACCTATGAAAACTATAAAACTTACAATTCCCTTAATTTTTTTTATTTCAATTTATTACTTTATAACAAGAAAAAAAATTCAAGATTATGGTTTTATACGGTCAGAAACTGGTGGAGAACAAATAAAGATTTTAAGTGAGAGCTTTTCAGGAATAAAAGATATAAAACTAAAATCATCTGAAAATTTTTTTTTAAATTTATATAAAACTTCTACCTTAAATTTTATTAAAGCAGCGTATAAACAAACGTGGATTATTGAAGCACCTAGAGTAATTATAGAATTTATATTTATCTTAATTCTATTTAGCAGTTTATTAATTTTTTTGGGCAGTAATGATAATATTAATTCTCTTATACCTATAATGAGTTTATATATAATTACTGGATATAGAGTAATCCCCTCAATAATGAGAATTCTGACAATTTTACAACAAATGAAAGGTTCTAAAGTGACCGTGGATATTTTACATAATGAACTAGAAAAAAAAGTTTCAGAGGAAAAAATTCAAATAACGCAAAAACCTAATATAACCTTTGAAAAAGATATCAATATTTCAAATATTTCTTTTTCATATGAGGGTAAGGAAAAAATTATTAAAAATTTTTCTGAAACTATCAAAAAAAATACATGTGTAGGAATTATAGGGAAAAGTGGAGCTGGTAAATCAACAATGGTTGATTTGATTACAGGTTTGCAAGAGCCTGCTAGTGGAAAAATATTAGTTGATAGTAAAGATATAAGAGAAAATATTGCTTCATGGCAAGCTAAAATCGGCTATGTTTCACAAACAGTTTTCTTATTAGACGAGTCAATTAAAAAAAATATAGCGTTCGGTTTAGAGGAAAATAAAATAGATGACAACTTAGTTATTTCCTCATTAGAAAATGCAAAAATTTTAAATTTCGTTAATGAAATGAAAAATGGCGTTAACTCTTTTATAGGAGAAAAAGGAATACAATTATCTGGGGGTCAAAAACAAAGAATTGCAATTGCAAGGGAGTTATATAGAAAACCTGAAATATTAATATTAGATGAGGCAACAAGCGGGCTAGATGAAAAAACTGAAAATCAATTTTTAGAATTTTTAGAGATCTTAAAAAAAAAATTAACAATCATTATAGTTTCACATAGAAAAAATACTCTCAAAAGCTGTGATAAAATAATACAAATTTAATAAATGATTAAAACAATTGAAAAAAATTATCACTTAATGATTAAAAATTATCAACTTAAACACAAAAGTGATCACTGGATAGGTCGTTTTAAGGCAAGCAGACTCGGCAAAATAAAAAATATTGACTATCTTAATTTTAGAAAGCCAAGATTATTGGGACACAACTTATCTACAGGATTTAACGATGAATTTGGATTTATTTCTACGATGAATATGTTGATAGATTTATTGTACTCAAAAAGTTCGATAGATGTGAAGAAATTTAGCGAGGTAAAAATTGGAAAACCAAAATCCTATAACTTTGGTGATTTTTCGACTAATTATAATGAATTACGAATTATTAAGATTTTTAATGAATTAAATAAGTATTTCGATCAAGATATTAATGTAATTTGCGAAATTGGCGGTGGTTACGGCTCACTGGCTTCTAAAATAAAAAAGAAGTATCCAGACAAAACTTTAATTTTGATAGATATACCAGAAACTTTAATTATTCAAAGTTACTATCTGACAACTATGTTTCCAAATTTAAAATTTTGTTTTTACGAGGAATTTAAAAAATTATCTTTTAATGAAATTAAAGAGGAAAAATTTGATTTTATAATTATTCCACCTTGGGAAAAAAGTAAACTTGCTGAACAAAATTACATAGATTTATTTATTAATTCAGTATCTTTTCAAGAAATGGATAAAGAAATTATATTAGAATATTTTGATTTTATTCAGAATAGCATTTCCAAAAACGGACTTTTTTATAATTTGAATAAAAACGAGAAGATTATTAATAAAATTCCAATAAGAATTTCAGAATATCCTTACGATAAATACTGGAAAATTTTAGAAAAAAAGGTAGATAGCAATAACCCTAATTTACATCAAATTGTTACTCAAAGAATGTTGGACGAAAATAAAAGTTTTTATAAAGAAATAAGAGATATACCTAAAGTAAATCCATCAAAATTTAAATGGAGTTTTCTTAATTTCTTAAAAGTAGGAACAAGATATTTTTTAAATGTTTTTATGTTCTTTTTTCCAAAAAAAATTCTCTACAAATTATTTAAGATATATTTTTAAAATTTATGAACGACAAGTTTCCAAAAATATTAATTGTCGGAGGCACGGGTTTTTTAGGTTTTCACCTTGCGAAAACATGCATCAAACTAAAATGGAAAGTTTCAAGCATTTCCACAAAAAAACCTATTAAATTAAGAAAAATCAAATCTGTAAAATATTATTTATTTGATATTTCTAAAAAAAATTCTTTTTTAAAGATATCTAAAAAAAAGTTTGATTACGTTGTTAATTTTGGTGGTCATGTTGACCATACAAACAAAAAAAAAACTTACAACAGTCATTTTGTCGGTTTAAAAAATTTGGTAAGTTTTTTTGAAAAAAAGAAAATAAAAAGATTTATACAAGTAGGTAGCTCATCTGAATATGGCAAAGTGAGTTCACCGCAAAATGAGACAGATAAATGTAGCCCATTATTAATTTATGGAAAATCAAAATTAAGAGCTACAAAATATTTGCTAAAAAGAAAAACAAAAATGCCATTTGTTATTTTGAGATTTTATCAAATTTATGGACCTTACCAGTCTATAAATAGATTAATTCCATTTGTTATTAATTCTTCTCTTAAAGATGACAAATTTCCATGTTCCCCAGGCCACCAACTAAGAGATTTTTTATATATTAGCGATGCAATTTCTGCAGTTTTAAAATCTTTAAAAAGCAAAAATAGTGCTGGTCAAATTTTTAATATTGGTATGGGGAAAGGCTTTAAAGTAAGAAAGTTGATAAATTTGATTACAAAATATACAAATAAAGGTGAACCAATATTTAATAAAATGAAGCTTAGAATAGATGAGGGAAAAGAAACTTTTCCAAACATCTCATTAAGTAACAAAGTTTTGAAATGGAAACCCAAAGTAAAGCTGAATATAGGATTAAAAAGAACAATTGAGCATTACAAAAAAAATGGTAGATTCTATAAAAATGTCAAAAGATAATTCATTAAAAACAAGAAAAAAAACTACGAGGGAAGTTAATTACTCGCTTGTTCCACCTTTTCCAAAAGAAATTTTGATCGACATTTCTTCTCTTTGCAATCATTCATGTAATTTTTGTTCAAATGTAAAAATGAGAAATAAGTCACACGCTAGTGATGATATGGTCTATAAAGCTTTAGACGAAGCAAAAAATGAGGGTAGTGAGGCAGTTGGTCTTTATGCTACAGGCGAACCATTTTTGAATAAAAATCTTGAGGAGTTTATTAGATATGCAAAAAAAATTGGTTATCAATATGTTTTTGTAACTACAAACGGTGCCGCAGTTACTCAAAAGAGGATTGCTCAAGCTATTGAAAACGGTTTAGACAGTATAAAATTTTCTATACACGGCGGAACACCAGAAACCTATGAAAAAATACACGGAAAAAATGACTTAGAAAGAGTGATTAAAAATTTAAAATATGTTGACGAGTATAGAAAAATAAATAATAAAAAAATAAAAATTTTCGTATCTATGGTGGAGACGTACGCAAACACAAACGAGATTGGGTTATTAAAAAAAACTGTAGAAAAATATATTGATGAATGGGATTTGAAGAAAATGTTTAATTCATGTGGAACGATGCCAGAAAATAATCTTATAGGTGAAATTGAAGAGAATAACATAAGAGGGCGAAGTCATCATGACACTTGCTTTCAACCATTTGGAAGTTTCACAATAACACCGGAAGGCTTCGTATCCGGTTGCGTTTTAGATTACCATAAGGCCTTAATAGTTGGAGATTTTAATAAACATTCTTTAAAAGAAATTTGGGAATCCAAAGTTTATCAAGATTGGCGTCAAAGACACTTAAACAAAAAAACTTTAGGAAGCATATGTTACAACTGCATACATAATAAAAATGAACCATATGACAGTTTGATACCTGGCACTTTAGAAATGCCAATCGAAAAAAAATAGATGTGGTTTAAAAAAAATATAGATAGTTTGGTCCGAAAACAGACCTCACAAAACAGAGATATTGTTAATGGTATCGTTTTAGACAGAAACGAAAAAGTTTCATACTTTGATAACAAAACAATATCCAGTATAAAGCGGGAATTGTCAAAATACGATTTGAATACAATCCCTGAAACCCAGTCTCTTTACAAAGCGATTTCAAAGTTTCACAAAACGAGTATAAAAAATATTTATGTTACCCAAGGTATAACAGAATGTATGCAACAAATAATGTTTTCTTGTGTGAAACAAAATGAGGAAGTGATTTTAATGGATCCCTCATATCCAATGTATGAAGTTTTATGTAAGCTAAATAATATAAAATTCAAGCTTTGGAAATTTACTAAAAATTTTGATTTAAAAATTCAAGATCTTAAAAATTTAATATCAAAAAAAACAAAAATTTTATTCTTGGTAAATCCAAACCTACCAATAGAATATGAATTTGATAAAAAGATTAAGAATGAAATTTTAAGAATGTGTAAAAAAAGGAATATTCTTATAGTTTATGACGAAGCCTATCATCATTTTGGTGCTAAATCTGAGGTCGGCAATGCATCAAAAAGTAAACATTTAATCGTAATGAGAACTTTTTCCAAAGCATGGGGTTTATCTGGAATAAGATTAGGCTACATGGTAGCAAACAAAAAAATTATTGACTATGTTTCGAAATGTAGATCGTTAGTAGAAACTAACGCATTATCTCAGCAAATTGGACTATGGGCTTTAAAAAATAAATATATTCTCAACAACCATATAAAAGAAGTTCGTGCAGGAGAAATATACCTAAAAAAAAATTTAAAGAAATTAGGATATAATTTTCATGGTGGCAAAATTACTAATGCAATTTTGATACAGTTAAAGAATAACCAACTAACTTCTAATCTAAAAAATTACTTAAGAAAAAAGAAAGTCTACGTAAGAACAGACTTTAACAATCCCATATCAAATTACGTAAGAATTAGTCTATGCTCACCAAAAAAACTATCCGTTTTTTTTAAATACTTTAAAACTTGGCACAAAAAATTAAGTATCTAATATCAATTATAGTTTGATGAACTCACCTGCTACTTATCAAAAAGAGTCTTTAAGACTTATTAAGAAATACTTAAGCGAGAAAGAAAAATGTGGTGTTAACATAAGCTTAAGCCCTTTATGTGATTTTATCACTTGGACAGATTGTATAGGAAAAGAAAAAATCAAACTTATTAAAAAAAAGGAGAATCTTAGTTTAAAAATGATTTATTTTTTTATAAAAGAATTTTTTTTTATTAAAGATAAATATAAAGAGTTCAAAACTAATAATTTCTCAAATAATGGCATTAAAAATGTAATACTGTCATATTGTCAAAAAAAAGATTTTGATAAAAAAGGTAATTTTAAAGATAAGATATTTAATTGTAGATCTAACAAACAGAATACTATTTGGTTTTTAATTTCTTTGGATGATAAACTTCCACCAACTATTAAAAAAAATATTGTAATTATCTACAGGAAAAAAAGCTTTAGTTTTCTGTCCAATCTAAAATTTTTATTTGAAAATATATTCAAACCAAATTTTTTTCACGTATTTAATAGTGTTGTGTATAGATCAAATTTACTTTCAAATATCTTCATTAAAAATTTTGAAAATAAAAAATTTAATTTTTTTTTGGCATTTGAAAATAAGCCTCATCAGAATGCATTAATACATGCAGCAAAAAAACTTAATAAAGAAAATTATATAACAGGCTATTTAGCTCCGTTACCTTGGTCTTTTCAAGCAGATATGATTTATAAAAAAAACGATATAGATAGACTATTAGTTGGAAGTAAATTTCAAAAAAAATTACTTATTAAAGATTTGTGTTGGCCACAAAAAAAAATATTAGTTTCACCATCCTTTAGGTACAAAAAAATAAACAAATTATACAATTCAATTTTTTTACCTTACGAATTTACGAAATATGATGAGAAGTTATTTTTAAAAAAAATTAGAATTCTTGCCAATGAAAAAAATTTAATTAGTAAGAAATTTTTAGTGAGGATTCATCCCCATAAAAGTCATGATAAAAATCATATTAATCTAAAAAACAAAATAATACTTATAACTAAAGGGATAAATAAAACTAATCAAAAAAAACTTTCACCGATAGTCCTTGGGGCTACTGGAAGTGTTGTTGCTGAGTGTTTACAGGCAACTGGAAAAGTTATTCATATTCCGTCATCGATTTTTGATTATTGTACAAGAGTTTTCTTTAAAAATTTGATAATAAAAAAATTATCTAAAAATATTTATATTTATAAAATGTCAAAAAAAATTAAATTTGTAAATTTTAGTAAAAATAGAAATTTTGCAAATTACCTAAACAACTAAATAATGATTCTAAAGAATAAAAATATATTTATTACAGGAGCAGGTAAAGGGATTGGATTTTCATCAACACTTGAGGCTATCAAACAGGGGGCTTTCGTTTACGCTTTGGTTAAATCAAAAAAAGATAAAAAGAAATTTAAGAATATAAAAAATATTAAATTATTTTTCGGAAACGTAAACAACTTAAAATTAATAAAAAAAATATTAAAAAAGTCGATAAAAGATAAACGTAAAATTTCAGGAATTGTTAATAACGCTGGTATTAGACAAAGATTAGATTTTAATAAAATATCAAATTCTAAAATAAAAAATATATTTGAAATAAATTTCTTTTCCATTTTCTTTATTATGCAAATATTTTCGAAATATTTTAAAGAAAAAAAAATTCCTGCATCAATAGTAAATGTAGGATCTATAGTTGGTAATCTGGGATTTAAGCAGTTAAGTGGTTATGCATCTACTAAATCAGCTATAGATGGTTTGACAAAAAGTTTTGCAAACGAAATGTCAGATTATAAAATTAGGGCCAATGTTGTAAGTCCAGGATTTACAAAGACTTCATATTTTAAAAAATTTAAGAAAAAAAATTCTCTTTATAAATGGACTTTATCTAGAATTCCTTTGAAAAGGTGGGCTGAGCCAGAAGAAATATCTTCGTTAATTTGTTTTCTTTTATCTGATCAATCCTCATACATCACTGGAGAAAATATTAAAATTGATGGTGGATGGTCAAATGCGTAAAGCATTAGGTTTAATACCAAGTAGATTAAACTCTAAAAGACTTCCTAAAAAGTCAACACTTATGGCCGGTAATTTACCATTAGTAATTCATACTTATAGAAGAGCAAAATTAGCGAAAAAACTTAAGGATGTGATTATATGTTGTGACTCACAAGAGGTATTAAATATTGCAAAGAAATATAAAGCAAAAGCAATATTAACATCTAAAAAACATAAATGTGGAACTGATAGAATCTATGAGGGATTAAAAAAGATAAAAAAAAATTATGATCAAATTATTGATATACAGGGTGATGAAACTTTAATTGATCCAAGAAATATTGATAACGTTGTGGAATTTCATAGGAAGCACTCTAAATTAGATATAATTTTACCAAATTTAGAAATGCCATACATAAAAGATGAAAATATTGTAAAAGTTATTTTTAATAGATTTAAAGAAGTAATGTATCTCACTAGATCTGACTCACCTTATAATTTTAGAAAAAGGAATAATAAAATGTTTAAGCATTTATCAATAATTTCTTTTAAACCTATTGCTCTAAAAAAATTTGCTACCAGTAAAAGAGGTAATTTGGAGGAAATTGAAGATGTTGAGTTATTAAGAGCTTTAGAGATAGGGCTAAAAATTAAAACTTTTTCACTAAAAGGCAACAGTTTTTCAATTGACACACCTAAAAATTTAAAAGAATTCAGAAAAATAATTAAATTCGATAAATACTATAAAAAATATCTGTAATTAAAAAATGAAAATAAATTATAAGATAAACAAACAAAAACATAAAATTACTTTCTGCCCTGATAATCAAGGCCTAAAGATAAAAAAGAAAAAAAACTCTTACATGCTTTTGTCTAAAGATTTAAAAAAAAACTATCCTGGCCAAAAAATATTAATAATTTTTGATAAAAAAATTGATAAAAAAATTGTAAATTATATGGTTCACGATTTAAAAATTTCATTCCCTCAAATTCATACACTTATTTTAAATGGTTCAAAAATTAATAAAAATGAGAAAACTTTTTTTAAGTTGATAGATATTTTGTTAAAAAATGATTTTACAAAAAAATCAGTTTTAATTTCTTGCGGTGGAGGAGTTATTGGAGATGTTTGCGGTTTAGTAAGCGCACTTTATTTAAGGGGTTTGCCACACTTTCATGTGCCAACTACTATGACAGCAATAATTGATAGCTGTATCGGAGGAAAAACTGCGATCAATTATAAAAGAGTAATAAATTCCATAGGAACTTATTACCATTCTGAAAATGTTTATATTTCCAAAAATATTGTAAAGTTAATTCCGGAGCGAGAATACGTATCAGGAATTCCAGAAATAATTAAATGCGGATTAATAGATAAAAATATGACTTTAAAAATGCTAGAAAATAAAACAAAATTCTTAAACAGAGATTATGACTTTGTATTTAAAATTATTAAAAGTACCTTAAAAACAAAAATAAAGTTTTTTAAAAACGATGTATACGAAAATAATGAAAGACTTAAATTAAATTTTGGCCATACCTTTGCGCATGCAATTGAAATGGCTTTGGAGGAAGGTAAGAACTCAGACGTTATTAGACATGGAGAGGCAGTAGGCCTTGGTATACTTTGTGAAATCTATTATGCTAACCAAAAAAATGGAGTTTATAGGTTAGTTGAAAAAATTTTAAAATCATATAATTTACCAACTAATTTAAATCATTTTGTCAAAAAAAATGAATTTAAAATTATTTTGAAAAAAATATATAAAAATATCTTTTTAGATAAAAAAAAATTAAAAAAATTTCCTAGATATATTTGTTTAGATAAAATTGGAAATGCCAAGGTTGTTGAGATGAAAAATTTTTCACTAATTAGAAAAACATTAATGAGTGTATTGAAATAAAATTTATGAAAAACTTAGTTACATATGACAATTTTTTAACTAACGAAGATTTTAATAAATTAACTAGTTTAAAAATTGATAATGTGAAGGAAACTTCTACAAAAGTCTATCATAACTCAATATCTAGCAATGGTGTAATCAACAACAGTTTAATCGATAATGAGTTATTAAAGAAACTACATTCCAATTATCACTCAAAAGCCATAGAAATTTTAAAAAATATCGCACCTAAAAAAGTTGATCTTTATGATTACTCAGAATTTATGATTATTAAATCAGGTAAAAATTATAAATTTCCCATACATGATGATACTCCTAACAAACTTTTAAGCGGAGTAATTTATCTTTACCCTGAAAAAAATACAGGGACATTATTTTATAGCGATAAAAAAGGCTCTGACAGAGAGTTAATTGATTGGAAACCTAATAGAGCAGTTTTCTTTTCAAGAATAGAAAGAAAGACTTGGCACTCATTTGAGGGAGATGGAAAATCAGACAGGATTGTTCTTGTTTATAATTTAGTAGCAAAAAATTTAAAGAAAGTTTTTAAAGTTGAAGGAACTAATTTTATAATAGGATATCTAAGATATAAATTAAATCCATATATTTATAGAATCTTTAAAAAAACAATTTAACTTAATAATAAAATGAATACCAAAAAAGTTGTTATCTTAGCTGGTGGATACGGCACTAGATTGTCTGAATACACTAAATTAATTCCTAAACCGATGATAGAAGTTAAAAAAGGCAAACCTTTAATCACCTATATAATGAATCATTATTTTAAATATGGATTTAAAGAATTTTATATAGCCTTAGGTTATAAGGGAGAATATATAAAAAAATATTTTAAAAAAAATAAGAAAAAATATAAAAAATTCAAAATACATCTTATTTCAACAGGCCTAAAAACCATGACTGGAGGTAGATTAAAAAGATTAGAAAAATTTCTGAAACATGAAAGATTTCTTTTGACTTATGGAGATGGTGTCTCGGACGTGAACATAAAAAAATTATATAACTTTCATATGAAAAAAAAAATATGGTTACTTTAACTGCTGTAAGACCACCGGCTAGATTTGGAGCAATAAAAATTAAAAAAGATCGTATATCGTATTTTAAGGAAAAATCAAAAATCGATGTAGGTTGGATAAATGGAGGTTTTTTTATTATTGAACCAAATTTTTTTAAATATATTAAAAATGATAAAACTTACTTGGAAAGAGAGCCACTAGAAAAATTAACAAGAGAAAAAAAACTTGGTGCATTTAAGCATAAAGGTTTTTGGAAGTGTGTTGACAGCAAAAGAGACCTAGATAATTTGAAAAAAGAGTTAAAATAAAAAATTAAATTTTGATAAATAAATAGGGCGTGTAGTTCAGTGGTAGAACGCTTCGTTGACATCGAAGAGGTCATAAGTTCAATTCTTATCACGCCCACCAAAAAATTTGTTAAAAATTTATAAAGACTCAAATTTAAGAACTATTTATATTTAAAATTATGAAAGAAAATCTAAAAATAAATTTTAGCAGAAAAGTATTTAAGCCGACAGGAACTAGTGAGTTACTAATTAGTTCGATAAAAAAAAATTTGAGACTAAGAGGAGAAGTTTTGGATTTAGGAGCAGGCTCAGGGTATATTGGATTAAAACTATTGAGGTTATTTAAAAGTAGATTTAATTTGAGTGCTTCAGATATTGACAAAAAATCAGTAGAATTTATTAAAAAAAATGCTCGATTAAACAATTTAAATGTTAATGCAAAAACTGGAAGTTTACTAAAAATTTGGAAAAAAAAAAAAATTTGATTTTATAATAAATGATATTTCAGGAGTAAGTGAGGATATAGCTAAAATATCTCCTTGGTTTAAAAATGTAAGTTGTAAATCAGGTAGAGATGGAACTAAACTTACAACAAAAGTTATCAAAGAATCAAAAAAATTTCTAAAAAAAAAAGGTATTCTTTGTTTCCCAATTATTTCTTTTGCCAATGAAAAAAAGATCATTAATTTAACAAAAAAAAATTTTAAAAAACTAAAAGTTATAGGATTTAATGAATGGCCTTTACCTAAGGAAATGTTAAATAAAATTTCTATGCTAGAAAAATTGAAAAAAAAGGGTTATATAAGCTACAAAAATAACTTTGGTATGATTATATGGTATACAAAAATCTTTATCGCTTATAATTAAACATGAGTAAATTTATTTCCAAAAAAGCTGTATTCCAACTAGTTGCAAAAAGCTTAAAAGTTTCTCTAAATAAAATAAACGAAAAATCTAGTTCAAAAAATCATGAAGAATGGGACTCGTTATCACAATTAAATATACTTATTGCATTAGATAAAGAATTATCAGGTAAAGCTAGAAATATAAAAGAACTTTCAGACGCGGATTCTATAAAAAAAATTATTCAAATTCTTAACAAAAAAAAATTAATAAAATAATTTGAAATATAATTTATCAATAAAATCTATAGAAACAGCGCTCCCTAAAAAATATTTAAATATAAAAGATTTATGTAAAAAAAATAAATCTTGGGATTTTAAAAAAATTGTAAATAAAACTGGAGTCGAAAAAATATGGTATACACCAGTCAGTCAAACCGCCTTAGACCTTGCTTATGAAGCTTGTAAAAAAATATTAAAAAAAAATAACAAGAATTCTATTGATACATTAATTTACGTTACCCAATCACCAGATTACTTTCTACCTACTAACGCTTGTATATTACAAAATCGTTTAAAATTAAAAAAAACTGTGAGTGCTTTTGATATAAATTTAGGATGCTCAGGTTTCGTGTACGCGCTTTCCGTAGCATCTTCAATGATTAAATCTGGTATGAGTAAAAAAATTCTTATTGTTTGCTCAGATACTTATACTAAATATATAAAAAATAATGATAGAACAAATAAACCAATTTTCAGTGATGGAGCTTCTGCTACTCTTGTTATAAAGTCTAAGAAAAAATTGGTTGGAGATTTTTTACTTGGCACGGACGGTAGCGGTTATAAAGATTTAATTGTTGAAAACGGTGCTTTTAAAAGTAAATTAAATCAAAGAGATGTTAAGCTATACATGGATGGATCAAAAATATTTATGTTTACCTTAGCAAATATACCTTTAAATGTAGAAAAGCTTTTAAAAATTTCTAAAATTAATAAATATAATATTAAACAGTTTTTTTTTCATCAAGGAAGCAAATTAATTCTAGAATCAATAGGTAAAGCACTACGTTTATCGAAAGAAAAAGTTTTTAATAACCTGAAATCTTTGGGTAACACTGTTTCTTCCACAATACCTTTCGCTTTGAAACAAGCTGATAAAAAAAAAATAATAAAAAATAATGATTTATTATTTTTATCAGGATTTGGTGTCGGATTGTCGTGGGGTTCGTGTATTATTAGATGGAGAAAACTTAAATAATAAAGAGAGAACTAGGAAATTGATTTCTTTAAATAATATTAAATTTAGAAAGATTTTATCCAAAGATGTTTTGAAGATATATAAATGGAGGAACAAAAAATCTATTAGAAAAAACATGTTGAACTCAAAAAAAATACCTTACAAAATTCATCTAAATTGGTTTCGTAATTTGAAAAATGATAAGAAAAATTATTCATTTATTATTTGTTACGGAAATAAAGAATTAGGTGTGGCATCTATTAAAGAAATAGATAATTTTCATAAGACTTGTACATGGGGTTATTACATTGCAGAAAAATCTTACAGATATTTAGCTCTTCTAATTGAATTTAAGTTCATTTCATGGATGTTCAAAAAAAAGAAAATTAGGAAAATTTGGGGAGAGACGGTAGCAAGCAATAAAGGAATTTTGAAAATCCACAAATACCTTGGCTTTAAAATTGAAGGTATTTTAAGAAAACATTTAAAAATAAATAATAAATATGAAAATGTTATTTTAACTTCTCTATTTAAAGAGGATTGGAAATTAATTAATAATAGATTAATGAAAAAATTAAATAAGTATAAATAATGATTATATTAACTGGAGTATCTGGCGGTATTGGATCAGAACTTATTCATCACTTAAAAAAATTTGATAAAATACTTGGTATTTATAATAAAAAAAAACCAAAAAATAAAATTCATAATGTTGAATTTTTTCAATGTGATATAACAAAAAAAAATCACTTAAAAAAATTAGAGAAAAAAATCAAATTTGAAAAATCAATCATATTTTTATCACTAGCAGGCATTAAGCAAGACAGTTTACTAATAAATCAAAGTTTGAAGGCGATTGACCAAACAATTGATATAAATTTAAAATCAAATATTTTAATAAGCAAGATAATTATTAATCAAATGATTTTTTCTAAATGGGGTAGAGTAATTTTTTTTTCATCTACTGGTGCATCTCGAGGAGATGTGGGTACAAGTCTGTATTCAGCATCTAAAACAGCACTATATGGTTTCTCAAAAGTTTTAAGCAAAGAATACGGAAAATATAATATTACTTCAAATATAATTGATTTAGGTGCTTTTAATTCAGGTATGTATAAAAAATTAAATAATAGGAATAAAAATAAAATATTAAAAAATTTACCTAATTCAAAGCTTGGTGAAGTAAAAGATATTGCATCAACAATAAAATATTTAATAAATAATAGCTTTATAAATGGATCTATAATAAAATTAGATGGAGGTGCTGACTAATACAATCTGGTTCATTATTAGAAAAAAATGAAAAAAAGAGAATTTAACATATTTAATAAAATCGAAAAAATTAGATCAAAAAATAATAAAAACTGGATGGACCTTCTAAGATTATCTTATGAACATTCTCCAAAAAAAACTTTAAGAATACTTTCTAAAATTATCGTGAAGGATCAAAGCTTAGTTAAACTAGCAAAAAAATTAAAAAAACAATAATTTAATTATGGAAACTCAAGATAATCTTATTCACGAAGTACAATCTAAAGGTATAACTATTAAAGAAAATTGGTTAGATAAAAGTGATATAAATCATATTGAAAAAATAATTCTTAAAATTAAACCAAAGAAAGGTAAAAAAAATAGTTGGGTCCCTATAACAACAAAATCTCAATTAATAAAATTACTGAAATGTGATTTTAGTGCAATTAATAATTCATTTTATTTTAAAAATTTATCAAAAAAATTAAAATTAGATTATCTAGCTTCTAAAATTTTTGGAGAAAAAGCACATTTATTAGCAGTTGATTATTATTATAATCCCATTTCAAATAACCCAGTTTTAGATTGGCATTGTGATACAGCTTACTCTGGAGCAAAAGAAGTTAAAAATTTATTAAGCCCAGAAGATTATTGTTTAAAATTTTTCTTTTATCTAACAGATACTAGTCCAGATAACGGATGCTTATCGTATATTCCTCTTAGTCACGAAATTTCTTATGCTTTAAAAAAAGGTATGTACGAGGGAAAATTAGAATACACTCCTTATTGGTCAATCGAGCAATTTAAAAGCACGGTTTCAATTAATAAAAATTATAATTACATTCAAAACATTGTTGGCAAAGATACTTTAGATCATTTTTTTGAAAATTGTAAAAAAGCGCAACTTCCAAATGAAAAAAATTCTTTTGATTATAGTGTCAAAAAAGGTGGAGCTGTTATATTTAATGAGACAGGGATACACAAAGGTTCAAAAACTCTCTTGAGCCATAGACTGGCTCTACGCTTTTTTTATAAAAAGAAAATCTGAGCAAAAAAAGCTTTTTTTAAGCTATTTACATCATCAGTCAAAAATACTATAAGCTTTTGCCTGGTAATTATTGCGAAGGGGCCACACCCGATCCCATTCCGAACTCGGAAGTTAAGTCCTTCAGCGCCGATGGTACTTTGTCTTAAGACATGGGA
>MDTG01172608.1_pt1 | contig 15079 bp, 17 predicted proteins | sample 811421 | NCBI WGS metagenome assembly MDTG01 (sample SAMN05326645, study PRJNA326480) | marine metagenome | isolation source: seawater | place: Pacific Ocean: South East | collected 2011
ATAATTTTTTTACAAATAAATTTTATTAAAGGTATACGATTAATTTTAACTAAATTTTTATTTTTAATTCTTCTACTTCCACTTCTTACCGGTATAAAACATGCTACTTTTTTTTTCACCAGTATTTATTTTCTTTAAGTTTTATCTTTTCAATTGGTAAAAACTTTTTAACACCATCTCCATGAGCTTTTTCAAATTTTCTTACTAAATCTACTAGGTTTTTCATGCCATTCTCTTCCAATGACGCTGCGTGGTCTGTTCCCCACATAGTTCTGTCCAATGTGATATGTCTTTCAACACTAGTAGCCCCCATACAAACTGCCATTAGACTTGGGCTCACACTTTTTTCATGACCTGAATAACCAACATCTACTTTAAATTTTTTCTTGTAAGTTTGTATCATTTTAAGATTTAAGTCTTCGTCTAAACTTGGATATGCAGACACACAATGCATAAGCTCAAATTTACAACTATATTTTCTAAATATTTTAACAGCTTTTTCTACATCTTTCATTTTACTCATTCCAGTAGATATAAATGTGAATCTTTTTTGTTTTGCAATCGATTCAAGTAATTCAATATTCGTTAACATTGGTGATGCTACTTTATTAAATTTGAGTTTATATTTATTTATAAAATTGTTACTTTCAATGTCCCATGGACTTGCAAACCAATAAATATTAATTTTTTTACAAAATTTATTTATTTCGTCGAATTCTTTTTTTCCAAACTCAATTTTTTTTTTGTATTCTAAATAAGTAATTTTTCCCCAGGGTGTATCTCTTTCTAAATTTGCTTTACTTTTTGGTGTAGTAATTTCAGGATTTCTTTTCTGGAATTTCACTGCATCAAACCCGACTCTTTTAGCTAAAAGAATTAATTCTTTTGCTTTTTTTAAACTTCCATTATGGTTTATTCCTATTTCTCCAATGATAAAAATTTTTTTTAAAGGCATTTAATTTTTATATTTCAGTGTATTATTATTGGTATAATCATACGTAATGTTATTAAATTTTTTATCAAGAAAAATAATATCTAAAAATAAAGAATTGTATAACAATTATTTAGATGAGACCTGCTATTTATTTGGTAATGGCTACTCAATAAAATATATTGATTTTGAAAATTTTCAAAATCTGAATGTATTTACATCGGGATACACATACTTACACAAGGACTTTGAAAAACTCAAAATAGTTGGTGATTTCCATCTTCATCCAGGAATCTTCTCTCCTGTTTGGAAACATCCATATACAAAAAAATTTACTTTAATAAATAAAACTAGAAAATTTTTTATTAAAACAAATAGAATTTCTGGTAAAAATAGATTTTTCACATCTATTTATAATTATCCATTTATTAAAAAAAAACAAACAAACTATTTTTTACATAATTTTAACAGAACATTTGATCTAGAGTATATTGATCCATCTTATAGGTTTTCTTTAATGTTAGGGAGTTTACATGCAATGATAGGTGTTGGTGTCTATATGGGTTTTAAAAATTTTATTTTTATTGGTATGGATTATCTATCATCCAGTCCAAAATTTGGTCATTTTTACGAATTTGGAATAAGAAACAAAATAATTGAAAACAGTCATTATAAAAAAAGAATAAAATTACTTACAGATTTTTATGAGAAAAATAATGGTTGTAAGTTTTATTTTTTGTCATTAAAAAATTCCACATCCTCAATCTATGAAAATATCAATTATGAGCAGAAGTTTAAAACCAATGAAAACTACAAAGAGAATTTTGATATTGTTAAGTCTGAGACACTTAAAGACTTATCTAATATAGAATTTGAGTATTATATATATAAAAAAGAATAAATTATTTAAGTTTACAATTTGTTTTTTTTTTTAAAAAATTGGAATATAAGAATTAAAAATATTTAAAAATTTATGAAAGCTATTGTAACAGGAGGCGCAGGTTTTATAGGAAGTCATTTAGTTGAGTTATTAGTTAAAAAAGGTTTTAAGGTAATTGTTATAGATAATTTTGCAACAGGTAGGAGCGAGAATTTATCAAGAGTAAAAAAAAAAATTAAAATATTAAAATTAAATATTTCAAATTTTGAAAATATTGAGAAACATTTCAAAAGTTGTGAATATGTTTATCATCTTGCTGGATTAGCAGATATAGTTCCAAGTATAGAAAATCCAGAAAGGTATTTTAATACCAATGTTAATGGTACATTAAACGTTTTAAGAGCCTCAAAAAAATATGGAATTAAAAAAGTAATTTACGCAGCCTCTGCTTCTTGTTATGGAATTGTTAAAAAATTTCCAACAGATGAAAAAAATAAAATTTCAACGGAATATCCTTATGCTTTAACAAAATACTTGGGTGAAGAGTTGGTTTGTCATTGGGCTAAGGCCTATAAGCTTTCAACCATTTCTTTAAGGTTGTTTAATGTGTACGGGTTAAGGTCTAGAACAACAGGAGCCTATGGTGCAATGTTTGGTGTTTTTTTAGCACAATTAATTAATAACAAACCTTTGACAATAGTTGGCAGCGGTAACCAAACAAGAGATTTTACATATGTTACTGACGTAGCAGAGGCTTTTTACAAAGCCTCAAAATCAAAAATATTTCATGATATTTTTAATGTAGGCACTGGCAAACCAACATCAGTAAATTATATAGCTAAAGAGCTTGGTGGTAGCAAAATATATATTCCAAAAAGACCTGGTGAACCAGATAAATCACAGGCTGACATAAAAAAAATAAAAAATAAATTAAAGTGGAGTCCAAAAGTAAAAATTAAAGATGGGGTATCTATTATGAAAAAAAACATAGAAGATTGGAAAAATGCTCCAATATGGACACCTAATAAAATTAAAGTTAAGACAAAAGTATGGTTTGATTTTCTGAAAAAATGAAAAATAAAATAATAAAAAAAGAAAAAGATTATATAAAAATAAAAAAACTTAAGCAAAATGGAAAGAGAATTGTTTTGTGTCATGGAGTTTTTGATGTTGTTCATTACGGACATATAAGTCATTTTATTGCTTCTAGAAAATTTGGCGAAATACTTATTGTTTCAATTACAGATGATAAATTTGTAAACAAAGGTCCTGGAAGGCCTGTTTTTAGTTCAAAGATAAGAGCTGAGTTTTTAAGTAGTCTATCTTGTGTGGACTATGTAATAATTAATAGTTCAAAAACATCTATAGATTTAATTAAAAAATTAAAACCAAATTTTTATTCAAAAGGTGCTGATTACAAAGACAGTAAAAAAGATATTACACGCGAAATAAAAAATGAAATAAGAGCTATTAAAAATGTTGGGGGAAAAATTGTATATACGGATGAATTTTCAAGTAGCTCAAGTAAATTAATTAATTCATATTTAGATGTTTTAAATCCAGATCAAAAAAATTTTATTAATAAACTAAAAAAATATAGTTCTAATTTTTCAGAATATTTTCAGAAATTTAAAAAACTAAATGTTCTTGTTATTGGAGAGACAATAATAGATCATTATTTCTTTTGTGATATATTGGGAAAGTCTGGAAAAGATCCAATTTTGGCAATTAAAGAAAACTTTAACCAAAAATATGTTGGAGGCTCAGCATCTATTGCAATAAATTTATCTAAATTTTGTAAAAAAATTAATTTTGTTACTGCAATTGGTAGTAATAAAGAAGATCTAAAATTTCTTAAATCTAAACTTACTAAAAATGTTAATTTACAAAATATTATTGATCATCAAAAACCTACTATAACAAAAAAAAGATTTGTTGATGAAATTAGTAATACAAAACTTTTATCAGTTTATAATATTGAAGACTCTTACATGTCTTTGAAAAATAGACAAAAATTATTTAATTTAATAAAAAAAAACATAAAAAAAAATGATTTAGTAATTGTTTCAGATTATGGTCATGGATTAATTGATTCTAAGATAGCTGATTATATTTGTAAAAACGCAAAATTTTTAGCAGTTAATGCTCAAATAAATGCTGCAAACAGAGGATATCACTCCTTAACGAATTATAGAAAAAAAAATAATCTAATAATTGTAAACGAAAATGAATTAAGACATGAAATGAGAGATAGTAGATCGGATATAAAAATATTAATGAAAAAATTCTCAAAAATGAATAATTTTAAAGATTTGATTATTACCAGAGGTAGCATGGGGGCAATTTTGTACAACAGAAATAGTAAGAAATTTTTTACATCAGAGGCGTTCGCAAAAAAAATTGTAGATAAAATAGGTTCAGGAGATAGTATGTTGGCACTATCTTCAATTTCATTAGCTAGTGGTTTAGATAAAAATTTATCTTTATTCTTTGGTTCTTTAGCTGCTGCACAATCTGTTGAAAGTATAGGTAATAGTGTTGCGACAGATCCAATAAAATTAGAAAAATCAATTAATCATATTGTAAAATAGCTATAAAAACGTACACATCTTAAAATGAAAAAAATTTATATTACTGGAGGAGCTGGTTATGTAGGTTCAAGACTAGTTCCTAAATTACTTGATAAAGGTTTTAAAGTTACAGTGCTAGATCTTATGATATATGGAGAGGACGTTCTTCCAAATCATGAAAATTTAAATAAAATTAAGGGAGATATTAGAGATATAGATTTGGTAAATAAAACAATTTCTGACCATAATGTATTAATTCATTTGGCTTGTATATCTAATGATCCAAGTTTTGAATTAAATCCTAGTTTAGGAAAATCAATAAACCTTGATGCATTTGAACCCTTGGTTCAATCAAGTCTTAAAGCAAACATTAATCACTTTATCTACGCCTCCTCATCTTCAGTTTACGGTATAAAAAATGAAAAAAATGTCACGGAAGATATGAAATTAGAACCTCTAACTGATTATTCTAAATTTAAAGGTGACTGTGAGAAGATACTTAACAGATATAAATCAGATAATTTCATTACAACAACAATAAGACCATCAACCGTTTGTGGTTATGCAAAAAGACAGAGATTAGATTTAGTGGTTAATATTCTCACAAATCATGCATACCATAATAGAGAAATTAAAGTATTTGGAGGAGAACAATTAAGACCGAATGTCCATATAGAGGATATGGTTGATTCATATTTAGCTGTCATTGATGCAGATGTTAAAACAATAAATGGAGAAATTTTTAATGTTGGCTTTAAAAATCAGTCGGTAAATGAATTAGCTAGTGATGTGAAATCAATAATTGGAGAAGATATAAAGATTACTAATACTGAAACAAATGACAATAGATCATATCACGTAAGTTCTCAAAAAATTAAAGATGTTTTAAATTTTGAAACAAAACTTACAGTTAGGGATGCTGTAAAAGATTTAAAAAAAGCTTTTGAAAATAAAATTTTGACAGATACGTTTGAAAATGAAATGTTTTTTAATATAAAAAGAATGAATAACTTAAAACTTAAGTAAACAAATGAAAGTTAGATATTCTTATTTAAAACAGCAATTCTCCAACTGCCCAGAGTTATGGAATGATTTGAAAAAATTTGTTTCAACAGGGGATTTTACTCTTGGTAAGGAACTTCTGAATTTCGAAAAAAAATTTGCTAAACTTATTGGAACTAAATATGCAGTTGGTGTCAACTCTGGAACAGATGCAATTAAAATTTCATTAAAAGCCATAGGAATTAAACAAGGGGATGAGGTAATTACGGCTGCTAACACTTTCGTTGCGACTGTGGGTGCGATAACTGAAATAGGAGCAATACCAAAATTTATAGATTGTGATGATACGTTTTGTATGAATGTTGAAAAATTAGAAAAGAAAATTACTAAAAAAACAAAAGCTATAGTCCCAGTTCATTTCACAGGATATATGACAGATATGTCTAAATTAATCAAAATAAGTAAAAAATATAAAATTCCAGTTGTTGAAGATGCTTGTCAGTCTATACTTGGGGCACTAAATGGCAAAAACGCTGGAACTTGGGGAATTTCTGGTGCTTTTTCCCTACATCCTCTAAAAAATATAAATGTGTGGTCTGACGGTGGGGTAATAACCACTAATAACAAAAAACTTTATGAAAAAATTAAACTTCTTAGAAACCATGGATTAATTGACAGAGACACTGTAAAAATTAATGGATATAATTCTAGACTAGATACATTTCAGGCAGTTGTTGGAAACTGGCTACTTCCAAAAGCAAAAAAAATAGCAAATCAAAGAATTAAAAATGCAAGATATTTTGATCAAAATTTTTCTAAGATTAAATATGTCAGAATACCTAAAAGACCCAAAAATATGAAAGTCGTTTTTCATTTATATATAATATTTGCTGAAAAAAGAGATCTTTTATATAAATATTGTTTATCAAAAGGAATTGAGGCAAAAATTCATTATCCTAAACCAATGTATTTACAAGAAAGTATCAGCTATTTAGGATATAAAAAAAATGATTTTCCTGTTACAGATGAGCATTGTAAGAAAATAATTTCCTTTCCTTGTGATCAACATCTATCTAAAAAACAACAAGATTATATCATTAAAACTGTTAAGGATTTTTATAGTAAAATCAAAAATTAACTGGTTAATTTAATTAGAATGAAGGTTCCTTATATAAATCTAAAAAAACAATACCTTACAGAAAGAAAAAAAATATTAAAAATTATTGATAAAACATTTGCCTCTGGAAACTGGGTGGGTGGAGATGAGGTAAATAATTTTGAGAAAAATATTTCAAAAGCAAATAATACTAGATATTGTGTAGCATTAAATAGTGGCACTGATGCCTTAACACTCTCTTTATATTTGCTTGGTGTTAAGAGAGGCGATGAAGTAATAACAGCACCAAATTCTTTTATTGCATCTGCAGCTACAATAATTCACCTAGGAGCCAAACCTGTTTTTGTTGATATTAAAAATGATCAAAATATAGACGAAAACAAAATTGAAGAAAAAATAAACAAAAATACCAAAGCTATTATGCCAGTTCATTTAACAGGCAGAATGTGCAATATGGATAAAATAAAAAAAATATCGAGAAAATATAGTATCCCTATCGTTGAGGATTGTGCTCAATCAATTTATTCAAGATATAAAAAAAAATTTTCTGGATCATGGGGCGATGTTGGTTGTTTCTCTGCTCATCCCCTTAAAAATTTAAATGCAATGGGAGACTCAGGTTATGTGACAACTAATAATAAAAATCTTTATTTAAAAATGAAAAATTTAAGATCACATGGTATGGAAGAAAATAGAAATGATATTAGTCAGTATGGACATGTGTCGAGAATGGACAATATTCAGGCCGCAATTCTTAATTATAGATTAAAAAATCTTAATAAAATAATTGAGAAAAGAAGATATAATTTTGAATTATATAAAAAATATTTAAATAGAGAAAAAATATTTTTTCCTGTAGAAAAAAAAGAGGAGTTTAATACCTACCACACATTTATTATCCAAGTTGATCAAAGAAATAAATTACAAAATTTTCTTTTAAAAAAGGGTATTGGAACAGCTATTCATTATCCAATTCCAATTCATCTTCAAAAAGCTTCAAGGTTTCTAGGTTATAAAAAAAATGATTTTCCAATTGCTGAAAAACAAGCAAGTAGAATTCTTACTTTGCCAATCAATCAATATTTATCAAAAAAAGAAATCCTATATATTTCAAATTTAGTTAATAACTTTTATAAATAAATTTATGTATAATGAACAAAAATCTTTAAAAATTAAACTAGATAAGAGATCTAAATATCTTAGAAAATTAGTTTTAGAATGTTTAATTGGAGGTGACAGAGGACATATGGGGTCTGCCATGTCATTAATTGAAATATTAAGAGTGCTCTATGATCATGTTTTAAAAATTTATCCAAATAACCCAAAAAACCTTAATAGAGATAGATTGATTTTAAGCAAAGGCCACGGATGTTTGGCTTTATATGCTTTATTGTCCGATAAAGGTTTTTTTTCCAAGAGTATACTTAAGTCATCTAGTAAATTTAATTCAATTTTAGGAGGACACCCCGAATATGACAAAGTTCCAGGTGTAGAAGCTTCAACAGGTGCGCTAGGTCATGGAGCTCCAATAGGCCTAGGTTTGGCGATAAGTGCAAAAATAAACAAAAAAAAATTTCACACTTACGTCATCGTTGGAGATGGAGAGATTAATGAGGGGTCTTTTTGGGAGGCATCAATGATAGCCAGTAAACATAGATTGAATAATTTTCATGTAATTTTAGATTATAACAAAATACAATCTTACGGAAGAACGGCTGAAGTAATGGATTTAGAGCCATTAGTTGATAAACTTAAATCTTTTGGTTATCTTGTTAACGAAGTTAATGGTCATGATGTTAATCAATTAAAAAAATATTTTAAAAAAATAAAAAAAATCAATAAACCTTCAGCATTAATTTGTCATACAATTAAAGGTAAAGGATTTAAGTTTGCTGAACAAAATCCTTTTTGGCATCATAAAAATTTTTTTACTGATGATGAAAAAAAACAATTAAAAGAATGTTTGGAATATTAGATGAGAAAGACATGTTTAGAAACTGTTTATCAAATTGCTAAAAAAAATAAAAAAATAGTATTTGTAGGTTCAGATTTAGGACCTGGCGTATTGGATGATTTTAAAAAAAAATTTCCGAACCGTTTTTTTATGGAAGGTGTTGCTGAGCAAGCTATTATTGGAATGGCAGCAGGTTTGGCAATGGAAAATTTGAGACCTTATGTAAATACGATTGCAACATTTATAACCAGAAGATGTTTTGAGCAGGTAGTAGTTGACTTGTGCTTACATAATTTGCCAGTAACCTTGATTGGGAATGGAGGAGGGATGGTTTATGCACCTTTAGGACCTACTCATCAAGCAATTGAGGATATTTCAATTATGAGGACATTGCCAAATTTGACTATTATAGCTCCTTGTGATGCTAATGATATGAAGCATTTAGTATTACAAACCACAAAAGTAAATGGACCTATTTATATAAGAATTGCAAGAGGGGGTGAAAAGATCATCTCAGATGGGTTTAAACCAAAAATTGGAAAAGGGCTCATATTCAAAAGAATACAAAAGTATAACTTTATAACAACAGGTGTTATGGCCCAAGTGGGATTAGATGCCGTAGATAAACTTAAGAAGAAATATAATTTAAATGTTGGATTGATTCACTTTTCAACAATTAAGCCACTTGACAAGAGTTTATTAAAAAAAATTTTTAAAAAATCTGAAAAAATAATTACTATTGAAGAGAATTTGAAAGAGGGAGGATTTGGCTCTTCTATTTTAGAGTATCATTCCTCATTAAATGATAATGATAAAACTAAAATAAAAATTTTTGGTTTAAAAAGCTCATTTTCAAATAAATATGGAACGCAACAAGAAATTTTGAAAGAAAACAACTTACATGATGATTATTTATCTAAAAAAATGTATAGATTTATCTTGAATGATAGATTTTAAAGAATCTTACGAAAAAAAATTATCTGAAGATTTTAAGAAAAAAGGTTACTTAATCTTTAATACCAACGATACCGCTTCTTTAAATTATCTTAGAGATAAAATAGTCTCAAGCATTGAGAAGGCATGTAATTTAAATCATAAAAAAAATAAATCCAAAGAAGACTTTTTGAATACATTTCATAAAAAAATCAAGAAACATAATTTAAATAACTATAGATTAAAAATAATTAATTTAATTAATAAAGATAGAAAATTTAAAGAAAATTATTTCCATTCAGCTAAAAAATTGCTTTATACAATTGTTGGTAATGAGCTATCAATGCAAACTAGAGTTAATTTAAGCATTCAAACTCCTAAAGACAATAGTTCACTTTTACCAGTGCATTCAGATATTTGGTCAGGTGATTCTCCTTTCGAGGTAGTAGTTTGGATACCCCTTGTGAATTGTTTCAAAACTAAAGCTATGTATATTTTACCTCCTAATGAATATAAAAAAGTAGAAAAGAATTTTTCTAAATATTCTGGAAAATCTAGCAAAGAATTTTTTAATAAAATCAAAAAAAAAGTAAAATGGATCCATATTGATTTTGGTCAAATATTAATCTTTAACCAGGCCTTACCACATGGGAATGTAGTAAATGAAGAAAATGAGACTAGATGGTCAATGAATTGTAGGTTTAAAAGTATTTTCTCTCCTTATGGAGATAAAAAAATCGGAGAATTTTTTGAACCAATAACTTTAAAAGTAGCGTCTGAATTAGCATTGAAATATAAATTACCACAAATAGATGAAAAAAGTTAGAGGATACATGTTTAGCAGAAATTTCATGGGAGAAAGAGTTCCTCAACATATTCAAAATCAGGTTATTAGAAATTTTTGTTTTCAGAATAAGTTTCAATACATGTTAAGTGCTGTTGAATATTCTATGAGTAATTCAAGTCTTATTTTAAATCAAATTTTTAATGAAACCAAAAATTTGGATGGAATAGGTTTTTATAGTTTGTTTCAACTTCCAAAAAAAGAGGAGGTGAGATATAAATTTTTAAAAAAAATTGTTAATGAGAAAAAATTTGCTTTTTTTGCTGTAGAAGACTTTATTTTAACATCCTCTAAAGATATTGAAAAAATTGAAACTATATGGTTAATAAAAAAAATATTGCCCAAATGTCTTAATGTAAAGGATTTTAAAAATGTTTGAATGTGAATTATTTTAGTATAATTGTAAATTGAAATGAAATTTGAAAAGTACATAGTTAGCAGAGTGGATCCAAAAGAAAGCCTAGATAGTTTGCTTAGATTTCCAAGGTATGTAGAAATTGAAACAGTAAATGCTTGTAACGCTAGATGTCCAATGTGCACTATCAATGATTGGGAAAGAAATTATCCAGTCATGAAAGATGATGTATTTAATAAAATAAGTGATGAATTAATTGAAAATAAAAATTTTTTGAAGAGAGTAAGTCTATATAGAGATGGTGAGCCTTTAATTGATAAAAAAATTTCTAAAAGGATTAATAAATTTAAGGAGAGTGGAATAGAAAATACATCAATAGCTACCAATGTTTCTCTTTTAACAGAAAAGAAATCTTACGAACTTTTAAATGCCGGCCTTGGTATGGTTATAATGTCAATAGATAGTCTAAAAAAAGAAGTTTTTGAAAAAATAAGAGTTAGGCTTAAATTTGAAGAAGTTTTGCAAAATGCAATAAAATTTTTTGAATTAAGAGACAAGATAAACCCAAACTGCAGAGTATGGGTAAGAATGATTAGACAAGAGGAAAATTATAATGAGTGGCAAGATTATTTTAATTTTTGGAAAAAATATGCCTCTGAAAAAGACAGAATTTATTTTCACAATATATTTAATTGGGGAGGTCAACTTGATAATTTTAAGCCTGTTTCAGATTCTTTTGAGCCTAATTTACCTTGTATATCATTATGGAGTTTAATGGTATTTTTTGCTAATGGAGACGTTCCTCTATGTAATGTTGATTATAATAACAAACATCCTGTTGGTAACATTTTTAAAAACTCAATTAAAGAACTTTGGAATTCAAAAATCTCCAATCTAAGAAGAAAATATCATCTAGAAATGCAAAAAGATAAAATTGATATATGTAAAAATTGCAATGTTTGGGATGAAGGTGGGGAGGAACTTATTTCTAATGATTTTGCAGAAAAAGTTTCACTAAAAAATTTAAGTTTATAAAATTATAGAGACTAAATTATTTATGGTTAATAAATCTTTTTTAAACAATGGTTTTTTTATTATAAGAAATGCATTCTCAAAGCAATTATTATTAGAAATTCAGAAAATAACAAATGAAATAATTTTTAATTTAAAAAGAAATGGTAAATCAAAAAAGAATAATTATAAAAATTTTTGCTTAAATTTAAAAAAAAATAATAATAACTTTTTTTTAATAAATAAAAATTTACAAAAAAAATTAATATATGAAAGAATTTATCAAAAGATATTTGCAAGTAAAAAATTTTATAAAAATATTACAAATATTCTTGGTAAAGATTTAGCTTTTTGTGATGAGCCAACTATAAATATTAATGTACCTCGTAAATATTTAAAACAAAATTATTACTTTAAAGATTGGCATCAAGAAATTTGGTCAGGAGCAGACACATCCTCTGTGATAATGTGGACACCTATATTCCTTGATAGTAAAAGTGAAAGTCAAATATCAATAATTAAATCTTCTCATAATTGGGGTCATATACCCCATCAAAACAGAAGACCAATTAATTTACCAAAAAATATAAAAATTTTCAGACCAAAAATTAATTATACTGACGTCATTATAATGCACAGTATGGTATTACATAAAACTAATGTAATAGAAACCTCATCCTATAAACCAAGACTTGCCATTGCATCTATGATTAGAAATTTCAAATTTAAAAATAATGCATTTGAGAATAATAAAAGCTGGAAAATATTTAGTTATAGTGAACTATCTATGATCGAAAGAAAATTAGGAAATATATATCTATCCCCATATAGAACACTAGATCTTGATCAAGATGATTTCTCATCAGGCTCAATAAAATAATTTATGGAAATTTTTTTCTTACAGAAAAATCATAATTCAACAAAAAGAAACTATTTAGAAAGAATGGTTAATGAAAAAGTAAAATGCATGAAAGTTGCAAAAGAATACGAAAAAAATTATTGGGATGGAGATAGAAAATATGGATATGGTGGTTATAAATATATACCCGGCAGACTTACCTCAGTCGCAAAAAAAATTATAAAAAAATTTAAGATAAATAATAATTCAAAAATTTTAGATATTGGTTGTGGAAAAGGATATTTGTTATATGAGATTAAAAAGATTTTACCCAACTGTGAAATTCAAGGATTAGATATTTCAAATCATGCTTTAAAAACTTCTCATAAAGAAGTTAGTAAATATTTATTTTTACACGATGCTAAAAAAAAGCTACCTTTCCAAAAAAATTATTTTGATTTAGCCTTATCTTTTGGTGTTTATCATAATTTTACCTTAAATGACTTAGAAATTTCAATTAAAGAATTTAATAGGGTAGCAAAAAAAAAATATTTAATGGTCGAAAGTTATAGAAATGACACTGAATTATTTAATTTACAATGTTGGGCCTTAACTTGTGAAAGTTTTTTAAAACCTAGAGAATGGATTTGGTTGTTAAAAAAATTAAATTATAACGGGCACTATGAATTTATATATTTTAAATAAAAATGAAAAACTTAATAATTGGTGGATCCAGTAATTTAGGCAATCATATAATTAATTCTAGTTCAAAAAATTATGACTTTACTTATTTTAAAAATAAGAAAAAAAATGGCATTTTTTTCAATTTATTAGATTTAAAAAAAAATTCTATAAATTATAAAAATTATAAATCAATTATAATTTTATCTGCTATTTCCAATCCATACATTTGTCATGAAAATAAAGATTATTCCAATAAGGTTAATGTTGAAGCCACAATTGATCTTATAAAATATATATCTGATCAAAATGTTAAATTGATTTTTTTTTCCTCAGAATTTATTTATGATGGAAAAAAAGGAAATTATAATGAATTTGATGATCCAAACCCATTAAATTTATATGGAGATCAAAAACTACAAGTAGAAAATTTCATAAAAAAAAATGTTGAAAAATTTTCAATTTTAAGAGTTGCCAAAACATACACAACAAAACTGAATGATAGTTCGTTTTTATCTTTTATTTATTCAGAAATATTAAAAAAAAAAAAGAAAGAAATTTCTATTATAGATGATGAATATTTTTCTCCTTTGAATATCCTTGATCTAATTAATACTGTTAATTATTTAATTGATAATGATATAGATATTTTAAATGTTGGAGGGCCGCAAAAAAAATCAAGATTAGATTGCTTAAAAAAGTTTTTAGAAATTAACAATGTTAGTTCGGTAAATATTCGTTTGTTTCAAAGAAAAATAACAAAAAATAGTGTCATTATTCCTAAAGACGTTTCATTTAACACAAATAAAATAAGAGATATTCTTGGAAATATGATAACTATCGATAATTTTTTAAAAGATATTTATAAACTCGATGAAAAAATATAAACTTAATATTTGGAAAGATAATAAAGCTAAATCAGATTCATTTTATTTACACAATCCCTACACAAGGGTTGGAAAGAAATTTATTAAATTCCTAAAAAGTTACTCAAAAAAAAATAAAAATTGCGATGTTAGAATTTGTGTACATGAAGGCCCAAATAGTGTCCATCATGATATGATTTTATATCAAAAAAAAGGAAATTTTTACAAGCCTCATAAACATAATCATTGTGGTGATACTTATCATGTAATCGAAGGTAAGTTGGCCTGTTTTCTTTTTGATAACAAAGGTAAAATAACTTATTCATGTATAATTCAAAATAATGAAATTTTTAAAACACCAAAAAAAGTCTATCATGTTACTTCACCAATCACGGATGTAGTATACCATGAGTCTAAATCTGGTAAATTTGACAGAAATAAAAATTCAATTTTCCCAAGATGGTGTCCTAAAGGTAAAGATGAAATTAAAAATTTTAAAGAAAAACTAATTAAAAATCTAAAAAATGAATAGAATAAGATACGTAAATTTATCAGTAAAAGATAAAAATTTAAAAAAAGCATATTTAAATTCTCTGAAAAAAATTTTTAATCATGGCATTTTCATTTTGGGCCCAGAGGTTGATCAGTTAGAAAAAAAATTAGCAAATTTTTGTAACAGAAAATATGCTGTAGCAACAGGTTCTGGAACTGATGCATTGTATTTAGCAATCAAATCTTTAGATTTAAAACAAAATGATGAAATAATTACTACGCCAATGTCGTGGGTTTCAAGCACTAATGCAATTTCTTTGAATAATGTAAAACCAGTATTTGCAGATGTTAAAGATGATTTGAATATAGATGTTAATAAAATTGAAAAACTGATTACAAAAAAACGAAAGCAATTTTATTTGTGAATTTTACCGGAAAAATTTGCGATATAAAATCGTTAAGAAAAATTGCAAAAAAATATAAATTAAAGTTAATAGAGGATGCGGCCCAATCATTCGGTTCAAGAAAATATGGAAGTCCAAGTGGATCTTTTGGTGACATTTCGTGTTTTAGTTTAAATCCAATGAAAGTATTACATAGTTTAG
>MDTG01290449.1_pt1 | contig 15079 bp, 11 predicted proteins | sample 811421 | NCBI WGS metagenome assembly MDTG01 (sample SAMN05326645, study PRJNA326480) | marine metagenome | isolation source: seawater | place: Pacific Ocean: South East | collected 2011
AACTTGACCTACAGCAAACTCCCCTTGTTGAATGGCCTCTATGGTTACAGCTTCTTCTTCTTCTTCTTCTTCTTCTTCTTCTTCCTCTTCTTCTTCCTCTTCTTCTTCCTCTTCAGCGGTATCAACTATGGGATCTTCAGAGCTTGGCTCTACCTCTTCTGCAGAGTCAGTGGCCTCTTCTTTGGTTTCTTCGGCGTCTGTGCATGCGAGTGACAAGATAAGCAGCATAAATTCTCCCTGTTTGAGGCATTGAAAGCGAGCCAATGTAACACATCTTCAAATGAATTTCAAGCGATGATCTCTATTCAATCATCAAAGGGATCTGTAAATGGAATTCCACGAGAATCACAGGGCTATTTCTATGCAGCAAATAAGCCACAACACAATACAATCCAAGAGAAGCTGTATACTTACTGGCAGAAAAATAGCTTACAACATCATGATTATCTTCTGTCTTATTGGCCTAGATTGAAGACAACATCTTCTTAAACAGATGATGCTCACACTAAAATCTTAGCCCAGTACCTAAAGTGTTTCCCAAGTGATGAAACATATCTTTAGCTTTTCACCATTTTTATGACCCTTGAGGCGTTCGTGTCTTTTAGCCATTCGGCTGTGCTTCAATACTGCCTCACTGTTGCTTACACACCTGCTGGGTAAAGTCCAAGTTGGCTTCTCGATCATAAAAGGACCCGGTCATGCAATTGTCTCTGATTTCAACCCACATAAAGCCCGTTGTTTGATCGTCTTCAAAAAAGGTCGCATTTCCTCGACCTTCTAAATCCGTTGTTTTAGCACCCGCACCTGAGACGATAAACTCTGTGCCACATGTCGGCTCCAACCACTGACGGTTGTGGTCATGTCCACTGAACATCACATCCATCTCTCCACAAACATAGAGCTCCATGAACTCTTGCACATAGGATCCTATTAAAGCGTCGGGAAAACCAGACCAGTCCAACCCTTCATAGGATCCAGCATTACCATGCCTGCCGTTGGATATATACGGATGATGTCCAAAAGCTATTTTCCAAGTTGCGTCCGACTGAGCTGTCTCTTGTGCAATCCATTCCTCTTGGCCTTCAGGCATATCGTCCCACCACCATCCATCCCACATCAAAGCAGTCGTATCAAGCGCATAAAACTGAACATGCTCCTGTACAAAAGTGTAAAACACATCGGGCATGGTCCACTTGTCCGACAAATCAGTGTACTCAATCTGCGGTTCTGAGCGCTCAAACTCATTTCCAATACCCCCACAGTCAGAGAAAAAACAGTCTCCACCATAATCATGATTGCCCAGAGCAACATAAAATGGAAAATCCAAATCGGCATATGGTTCTTCGAACTTGGTCTGAAATTGAGGGTCTGATACTCCATCCACACCCGATTCATAAAAATTGTCCCCCAAATAAATGGCGAATGAACAACCGGGAAGATCATCTGACTTGGCATCACAGATGGTTTTTATTGCCGCTCCAACGGCAAACTGATTGTCGTTTCCCTCTCCTGCGTCTCCCAACGCGACAAAACGAACAACCTCCGAAAAATCAACCCCATCACAATCTTGATCAATTCCATCTCCTGCGATCTCTGGAGCTTCTGGGTAAACACTGTCTTGAGAATCGTCGCAATCTCCCTGATTCTCAGCAAAACCATCTCCATCATCATCCACATCATTGGGATCAACCTGTGCTGATGGTTCTGAAGGCTCTTGAGCCGACGTGTCTTGATCTGTCTGTTCGGTATTGGTGTCCGTCGACCCTTGCTCTACATCGATTGACTTGCTGTCGCTCTGTTGTGTCGAAGCACAACCCAACATCCAAAGTATCATGTTCAGACCTCTCAAAGCTAATTCAGCCATCATCATATCACAAATTGAGGTCAATTTAGAGTTGAGCCGTGAAACCTTTTTCATATGATGAATAAAATTTGAAATGAAAATAGAAAAATCTACAAACAAATCTGATACAATCATACAATGCTGTACTTACTTTTATTTTCATGTAAAAACGACGATCTCAAACCAAGCCCTTCCGAGACATTGAACCTCACTGAGTCCTTAAACGAAGAAGAGGTTCGAGCAGGTATCATCACCGATCCAGATGCTCTTTTTGGCGGAAGCTCTGCAGAAGGACAGGTTGGAGACTATAAAATTTACAACAACAGAGTCAGATTTGTGGTTCAGTCCGATCGTGCAAGTGCATACTATGTTGCATATGGAGGAGGATTACTCGATGCAGACATCATACGCTCCGAAAACTCTGCGGGCCGAGATCTGGTTGATGAACACACGCCTATGGCTGGATTTGGTCGTATCCTAAAGCCGCAAAACATAGAAATTGTTAACAATGGCTCTTCGGGACAAGCACACATTCGAGTCACTGGAACAGGAGCCCCATTTGAATTGCTTCAGGGTGCTGTAGAAAACGAGCACATCATTCCACAGATGAATGTCTCATTTGAAATCAATTACAAACTTGGCCCCAACAGCAATCTTTTAGAGATAGAGACAACCATAACATGGTTGGATGAAGACATGTCTTTTCAAGCTGCATCCGTCATGCTGCTGGGAAAAGAGTTGCTGGATCTTTGGAATCCGGGTGAAGGCTTCTACGGTGTGAGCAACAATTCATGGTATGGAGCCGTAGGGAAACAAAATGAGATCGCAATCGGACTGTTTCCCTCACAAGACACCTTTGTTCCGAGCGTAATTCAGTCTCTTTTGGAGGACACCACTCCCGCAATGAGCGGCTTTGACGAGATGAGCTCCCTAACTCATGGAACAAGCATCACCTCAACCCACTATGTCGGCGTTGGACGAGATCTGGCCACCCTGACAGATGAATGGTACGACTTGCGCGGCGTTCAAACTCAAGTCGTATCCGGTATCGCCACGAGTAATGACAATCCGGTTGCTGGTGCTAGAGTGCATGTCTTTGATGGAGAAGAAGCGTTAACCTTGGCCATCACGGAAGAAGATGGCTCATGGTCTGCGCAAATTCCAGAAGGTGCTGAAGGCAACTTTTTCCTCACCGGGCGAGGACGAGGACTGCATTACGACATTCCTCCAGGAGCTGGCTGGTATGGAATCTACGGAGAGGATTCTGTGCGCGAAAGAACACTCGATTCCATCCAAAACGGAGCTGAGCCCATTCCATTTGCAGAAGGATATGGCGTTGGCGAAGAGAACAGCAACGAGCTCGTAGCTCCAGCAGAGATTACCATCACTACAGATGACGGCGGTCCAGGTGTGGTTCTGATCGATTTCTTGGATGGTGATCCTTCGAATGCAGATCATGTGTCCAGTAGGCCATCTGGACATGCTGCAATGGGATACATCCGAGATGGAGACATCACCATCACAGTCGAACCCGGTTCGTATCGAGTCATTACGCATCGCGGAGCTGAATGCGAATACGACGCACAAGATTTGGAGCTCGCACCTGGAGAAAGCACGTCAATCACTGCAACTATCGAATGTATTAGATTACCGGACAATCTTTACACCATAGATCCACATGCTCACTCTTCGCCATCTGGCGACGCACGCATTTCTATGAGCCAAAGAGCTGTCACCCATGCAGCTCATGGAATTGATGTTCATGTCAGTACAGAGCACGATCACATCGTCGATTTTGGACCACTGATTAGCGCTTTGGATTTGAATGATCACCTCGGCACCATTATCGGCTCAGAGGTCAGTCCTCCCTTACGAGGACATCACAACACATATCCAATGACTCCACGAGAAGGAGAGCTCAACCATGGAGCTCCTCAATGGTGGAGCAGCTGGACAACCACAGAAGATCTGTACGAAACCATGCGATCTCTTCTTCCCTCCAACGGAGTCATTCAGTCCAATCACCCCATTGGATCTTCTGGACTGTTCGACGCCGCAAGCTACAACACAAACAGTGGAACCATCGGAAAAACAAGCTACTGGTCCAGCGATTTTGACGCCATGGAGCTAATCAACGATGCGCACTATCAAACCTATCTTCCCTACTACTTTGATCTCATCTCCAGAGGTCACAATGTAATCCCAGTATCTGTCTCCGATTCGCACAGCAATACGGGGGGTGTTGGAGTCAACAGAAGCTATGTTTTAGCCGACTCCAGAGATGATGACGATGTTATCGCCGGAATGCGAAAGCGTCATATTGTTCCAAGCTCTGGACCGTACATTCACGCAACCATCGAAAACGAATGGGCGCCAGGTAACACTTTTACCGGAGTAAGACAGCTAAATGTAGAGTTGTATCATCCCTCTTGGATGCTCGTCGACTCCATTCATCTTTATGAAAATGGCATCATCATAGACACTCAAGAGGCCACTACAGATCCCGTTATTTTCGATCTCGCTCCCGAAGAAGATGCGCATTACTCCGTAGTTGCAGAAGGAGCATATCCTATGGTACCAATATACAGCTCGTCGCCGTGGTCAATTACGGCAGCACTGTACATCGACATTGAAGGCGATGGCTGGACACCTCCTCTGCCAGAGCTTCAGTAAGTTTCTCAAAAAAACAAGACGCGCTTTGATTCAAAATGAGTCAAACCACTCCATAGTTGCCTGTGCGTAATAGTCCCACGGAATCTGGTGCCCATATTCAGCTCCATATAGGCAATACCGGACGGAAGCATCACAGTCTAAATAATTGTAACAAACATCTGAGCCAAGCTGCAGTTCCTCAATTTCATCTGAGCAGCTTCTCTCATTAAGCCAAAATTCAGTGCACTCATCACCAAACGCTCCAGCGTACTCCTGTGAAGAGAAATGGTCGTCTGCGATACCGAACATGGTCCACACTGCCGTGTAACCAACACACTCAATGTAATCTCCGGTGGCATCTTCGAACCAATAGGGTCTATTTGCCGCCACAGGAACGCTTGCTCGAAAACGCTCACCTAAAAAACATGATACAACCTGTGCCATATCACCTCCCCAGCTGTGGCCAGTGGCGAAGATTCGATTGGTGTCAACGCAGAATTGGGCCTGAAGAGTATCTAAAATCTGCTCAACAAAAATCAAGTCTTCTTCCCCATGAGCGGGAACAGCATGCGGTCCAAGCATCCATCCTCCATACTCACCCCAGCCATCAAACTGACGCCACAGTGGATCTGGATAAACAAAGATGGTTTGAGCTGCGTGCTGTTCCAGATCTAGATAGCCCTGAATATCAGCACCAAGCCAGCTCGTGCCCGAGAATCCAACCACAACACTATGTGGTTGGTGAGGACTATATTCTTCCGGAACGGACAAAAAATAGGAGCGCTCACCTCCGGCTTGTGGCCAATTCACCTCAATCTGCGCTCCACCGAAATCATATGGCGACTCCAACCCACAGCCAGTACTCTTTTCGGCCTGAATCGTGTCATTTGTAATATTCTTGTCTTGTTCTTCGCTGCACGACACACTAAGAATTAAAATCACCTCATCTCCAAACCTGCATCTATTGACCAACGAACAGCACCTGCTCATCGAACACATTATAGCGGGTTCTGGTTGATGTCTGTATTACAACCAGCAAAACACGCCTCTCATGTATTCAACAAGCTCACGCATCTATCAAATGCTCTCACAAATGCTGCTGTTCTCTATATTTTTAACGGGATGCACTTTTGAAATAGCAAACACCAATTTCAATGCGCTGGAATGTGACAATTGCTCGATACCACTGTCGCTGCAAGATGCTCTCGCACTCGATTCAGAGCCAGAATTCAATGTGAGCAAAACAACAGAGGTCGTCGACCTGCTGAAAGAGAGACGAAAAATACGCGCAGCAAAAAATGCTCAATCTGGTTCAAGATATGCAGGTGGTTGTCACAGTCATCCAATTTGTGTTCTTACCCTCATCCCCCTAAGCCTTAGCCTGTCTATGGATGCTCTCTATGCGGTGGGGGATGCTGCAATGACACTCGAACGAACCCTACACACCGTCACAATAGAGAAAAATGGCATCAAAATAACCACCGTCATTTACACCAAGGATGGACAGTTAATGTCAGCACAGGTTTATGAAGACGATGAGGTTCATACTTATCTCAGACAGGTCATTCCCTGTACAAAGAATTCTGCCGCAGTGCGCATGACCGCACGGAATGGGCTCGATGGATCTGTAATTGAAACATTTGAGCCGGCTGAATTTCAGCTCAAACACCTAAGAGATATCCTGTCCTCAAAACCCGATAAAAGTACGACCTCTTGCTTGGTGCACAACTGGTACCATCACCTCAATCAAGGTGATTTATCTCCTCGTGAAGATGCCATACAAGAGTTGATTGCGGGAATCGAAGCTTCTTCTCAGGAAGCACAAGAAGCCGCAGTGCTCGCAGCTAGCAGACAAGCTAAAAAAAGATGGTCTTGGTTTTCCGACAAAATCGGTCCTCAAGACCTTGCTGATGAGCTTCTGAACAAGTTCGCCTCTTCTCTATCATACGAAAGCTCTATGGAAGTACTCTCCTTAAAAGGAGACCTCCATACCTCCTCCACCCCTCAATGGGCATCGGTTCTTCTGTCTAGACAGCTCAAGCAACTGTGCAATTCCAGTGGTGAAACCAGCCTGCTCGTGAATGTTCTAATCGGAGAAAATCTCCGCAAGGAACCCATTCAATCGTTAAGCGCAAAATATGAACCAACCTGTACCAATTCTGAGCTTAAGAAAGTCCTGAGGCTTATTAGCATACCGCAAATGGGAGATAAAGAAACAGATGCATGGCTCAAAAGCTCTTACCAGAGTGGTCTTAAAGAAGCGCTCTCCAACCTTCACGCCAATCGAAATTTCAAATTACTGCTGACCTTGATTCAATTGGATGAGCCGGAGATTACAGCAAGATCGATACACCATTTGTTTCTCTCTGACTTTACCCCCACCGAATCCAATGAGCTCAGTGCAATTTTGAGCTCTCTGTTCAAAGAAAGCAGACACCCTGCCGATGTCGCCAAGCTTATATACATTCTTCGAAGAACGCAGCAGACCGATGTCGCCTCACTAAAGAAGGCAATGCAGTCGATATCTAGGTCTTCACTCAATTCAGATCAGAAGCTTTACCTAGATGGAATTCAAGCTCTTTTTGGTGATGAATCCTCAATTACAAGATTGATGTCCGGGGTCAATAGAAATGTTACGGGATGGAGAAATCCGCTCATGTGTGAACGGGAGCAGCTGAGCATGGTCTCAAATGACATCTCTAAAATCAAACAGGCCGGAGAAAAATTAACCACCAACAATTCGATCACACCTCCTTGGGAGTGGCGACCAAAAGCTGAGCATACCCTGCTCTCACCTTACTCGATATTTTATCAAACCCACTGCAGCTGGATCGATGAAGAAACACAAAAACCAACCCATACGCCCAGAGAGTTCATTCGTAATAAGAATCTACTGTGGGAAATTTTCACTCCCAAAGACACGCATGCATGGCTGCTGGCTCAGTTCAGCTGTGGCGGTCAGCTGGGAGAGGTCTGCTCCAAGACTCCCTTGCCCATATTTTGATTTGGGGTCACTGCTCGTTAGCTGGAACGAATGTGAAGCTCTTATCAGAAGACACGATCAATTGCAGAAGCCCTTGAGCACTGCTGAACATCTGACTCATAAAACCCTTGCTCTTTAGGCCCAAATACAATGACGAGACACATGATATTTCTGTCATTTTTGATGATGCTTTCAGGGCTGGCAGCTCTTTCTCTAGAGATGGTTTGGCTGCGACGACTGTCATTGCAGATCGGAAGTGCTGGTCTGTCAGCAACCATTACACTGGCCATCTACATGGGCGGATTGGGGCTGGGAGCAATTTGGGGATCCAAACATCGATGGAGACACTCCTCCAGAGGATATGGTCTGCTGGAAATTTTTGTTGCCGGTTGGGCTTTATCTTTTCCTTGGCTGCTGCATTTCATGTCTCCAATGTTCATTGCGGATGAGGTTTTTACGGCATTTTTTCTTTGCTGTCCTCTGCTGCTTCCTCCGGCAGTTGCTCATGGCGCCAGCTTACCTGCACTGGTTTGTGTGATCAAAGACGCCAAAAATACAGCTTGGCTGTACGCCATAAATACTTCTGGAGCTGTGATTGGTGTTCTTTGCAGCTCATTTTTTTTGATGCCTTGGATTGGTGTACGCGGCTCAGAGCTATTTGCAGCTAGCTGCTGCGCCTTTGCGGGAGGATGTGCTCTGTGGCTCCCACCTCCCGAGGCAAATATCGAAAAAGAAGCCCCTCAAAGCAATATTCCCCTCTTTGCCCTTCTTTGTGCTTGTACTGCGGGAGGAGCATCAATGGCTCTGGAAATTGTGTGGTCTAGGCTGGGAGCTCTGCTGATTGGAGGATCGGTATATGCATTTGCAATCGTGCTTGCTGTTTTTCTTACGGGGATTGCTTTGGGCGCTGCTCAAGGTCGGCGTATGTCTACTGAAACAATACCAACAGCACTGGCGGGCGTTGGGATTCTTGCGGTGGTCGGATGCTTTGCTTGGCGCTGGCTCCCTCATGGACTCGCTTTGTCTTGGGACTGGTTCGGAGACGGAAGCTTGCTTCCAACCGGAGCGCTTTTACTGGCTCTGGCTATGGCTGGAGCACCCGTTGCGTCAGGGATGGTTTTTAGCCTTTGCCTACAGCTAGGAGAGGGTTCATCATCATCTACAGCAGGAAAGTTGTTGGCCGCAAACACCGTTGGAGGCGTCATAGGAGTTTTGCTAACGGGAACAGTGCTTATGCCAAACATAGGTATTGTCAATACGACAGTTGTCATCGCATGTCTATGTGTGTCTTTGGCCGTATTGCTGCCCAAACAGTCTTTAAAAATGCGGCTCGTTATGGGATTTGGTTTAGTATTACTTATCGGGACGATTCCGCCATGGAATGTGGCCATTTACTCCACGGGTCTCTACAACAGAATAGGGGAATTTGTGGATTTGTCTCCTCGTGCCGTGGAGCGTTTTGCACATGGAGGATGGACTCCTCGGTATTACAAAGATGGACAAAGTGCATCTGTTGCTGTTGGACAGTCGAATAAAACGGGGAACCTTTGGCTCTCGATCAATGGCAAGGTTGATGCATCGACTGGTGACGACATGCCTACTCAAATACTGTCTGGCCAACTACCCTTGCAAATACACTCTAAAGAGCGAGACGCCAAAACTATGGTTGTTGGTCTTGCCAGTGGCGTAACGGCCAATGAGGCACAAAAGAATGGCGCTCATCCATTAACTGTCGTGGAAATGGAACCGGCTGTTGTTGAGGCTTCACATTGGTTCGAATCGGTCAACGACCGAATATTTGATCATTCAGATGTCACAATTCGTATTGCTGATGCACGAGCAATTCTATCTCTAGAATCTACGGTTTATGATGTGATTATATCAGAGCCGTCAAATCCATGGATTACAGGTGTTAGCAACCTATTTACCGTTGAATATTGGCAGCTGGGTCGCAAAAGACTGTCTCAAGACGGTGTTTTTTGTCAGTGGGTCCAGCTATATGCACTACCACCGGAAGCTTTTCGCTCCCTGATTGCAAGCTATCTTTCAGTGTTTCCAAACACCTGGCTCTTTGAAACCATTCCCGGATCAGACGCCCTGCTTATTTCTGCGAATCGACTTCCGGCAGAGCTTCCCCTAGAGCCAACACTAAATCCCGCTCAGCTCAAGAAGATTGCATCACAGGCCAAGCTCAATACAGATGATCGGCCATGGATCGAATTTGAGGCTCCAAAATGGCTAAACCGGTCAACGGGCAAAGACAACAGATTGATTATCAACAGAGCAAAGACTGTTCATCAGTAAACATGGATCGCTGTTGTGATGGTGCTGCGTGTACACCTCAGTGTTTTTTCTTGTCGTCTCCTTCTACCCGACGCAAGCTGGATTCCAATTTCATATACCACGGATCGTTCAATGAATCCCGATGATAGAAATAGATCACTTCACGCTCTCGAATCTGATTTTTAATCAAATCTTTAAATTTAATTCTCGCTTTTACCCTGCCTCTTAAGTTTGTTGAATCTATTTCGGCAAAGACAATCTCATAGCTGATCACGTCCAGTGCTTCAGGTTTTACAACAAAGAGACGTTGAAGTAAAAATGGAACATCCACTTGTTCTTGAGTTTTGGGATCATGGTAGGACGCTGCCTTTTTGAAATCCTTAAACTTGATGTCCTCAATGAATTCCAAAGTGAGCTGTCGCAGCTCACCCCTAGCTCCTCCAACGACAATTCCCATTGTTGGATAAGCTCCTCCAGAAAGATGAGCTAAACCCAGATACCCCAAACAAAGAACCCCTATGATTCCAATAAGAATCAACCATTTTTTCACGCCACAACCTCTCTTTTCGGAATCAAAGCCGCAACAGCTGCAAGCCCAAGCGTCCCAATCATCAACATTAAAATCAGCATGCTCGATAGAACATCCAACCAATCCGTCTCCAAAGACGCCAATTCGACAAAGACATCATAACACCATCCAACCGGCATCAGAAACTCTATAGCTTTCACAACATCACTAAATTGCGCTCTGGGAATAGCGAATTCTGAGAACAAAATCTGAGGTAAGATCAGCAGGGGAATGGCACCAACAGCCCGCTCTTGACTCTTTGACAAAGCAGAGACAACCAGCCCAAGACCAATTCCACAAAGCATTGCAAGCCAGAGGGCTACGGTTTGAATTCCAAATAGTCCCCTCAAAGCCAAAGACCACTCTACAGCTAGTTGAAGCAACACGACTTGAGCCAACCCCAAAATCGACAAAACCTTAAATTTTGAAACAATGTAGGCGAAAGTAGACAATCCCATGAGTCTTTCTCGCTCTACAATAGCTCTTTCCTTAACAATCTCTCGACATGCATTGATGCAGCCAAACCAAACAGCTGACAACGAGAGCACGAAATACAAAGACTGAGTGTCTGTTTCTATGGACCCCCAAACCAATGCACAAAGCCAACCGATGAATGGTGCTTGTAACAGCAATAGAGCAACAGTTACCCAGTCCCCCAGCATACAAGCTGTGTAACGCTCAGTCAAAACCTTACTTTGATGTCGAAAAGAAGGGCTCATGGTTTCTTGACTCTCGCTTTTTTAAGCTCAGCAAGCTTAGCTCGTGCATCAAAAACGGAGCTTTGTTCACCATTAGGCTCCAAAGACAGCTCCTTCGGGCTCAATCCACTCGCAGTAGATGAACGTTGTGCAAACGCTCTACAGAGCTCACTGGAAGAAAACCTCAAAGCCCAATCTTCTGCCTTTCTCTTAGGAAGTCGCTCAAAAATACCGCTAAAGTGTTCCACTTCAAACCATTTGAGTGCATTAGAAGGAGCTCCAATGTAGATCAAGTGTCCTCGCATTAAAATCATTAAAACCGAACAGAGGTTTAAGCTCTGCATCGCATGGGTCGCAACCATTAATATTCGTTGCTTTTGAGACAGCTGTTCAAACAAAGACATCATCTTGGCCTCAAGACCAGGATCCAACCCAGATGTTGGCTCATCTAAAATCAGCAGCTTGGGCTGAGTAAGAAGTTCAAGCGCTACAGACACTCGCTTCTTCTGACCCCCAGACAAAGACCCGATGCGTAAATCCAAACGTTCTTGAAGACCAACTTGCTTCACAGCAGTACTCACCCGCTTGTTTCTGTGCTCTTCTGAATGTTCTGGAAGCCACAATGAGGCAGCAAAGTCCAGCGCCTGCTGTACGGTAAGATGCATATGAAGAGCATCTATTTGTGGAACATAACCAACACCTCCCGATATTCCTACGGGTTGTCTTTCCATATATACAGACCCTGATGTTACCGAGGTTAAGCCGAGTAAAACCTTCATTAAAGTACTTTTCCCTGCACCTGAAGGCCCAATTAAACCACACAGCTCTCCCGGAAAAAGACGAAACGAAATCTTGTCGAGAATGATTGTGCTGCCAACTTTGACGCATATTTCAGATGCAACCAAGGCCTTATTTTGAGAATTCATTGTTCTCACCTTCTAATTTTAAATGCTGTGAAAACAACAGACACAACGACATATACTCTATTTCTCTTTATATATATCTTCATCAACAGCAGCACCATTATTAGAAGATGTCCATAATAGACTGAAATACATTTTTTGCTGACATCACGACTGTCTAAATTATACATTTTCTCTGTAGCACAAATCACAGATCTTTAGAATGGAAGACAACAAGCACCATCCTAAAAATTCGTATGCAAAATCTCATGTATGTAATGAAAAGACAATATTTTTATGGAATGCGACTGCACAATTTTGCTCATAAATCTAATTGTATGCAGCAAGCTCGAATCGGGACAGCTTCATTATTCAATAGAATCGATAAAACCTTACCACAAGCCTTCAGATACCTTTCAAAGCGTCATTAACCACTAAGTTAGCCCTCTAAAATTTACGGCTAAATAGCGATTTTTAAAGAGTAATAGACCAAATGTGGTGTAGCTCCAAAGGCAAAACAGATCAAAATACGAAACTAAGAATAGTCTGCAATAGAATTTAAAGACATCTTGCTGCGAGCAAAATACCCAATTCCTCGTCCAACAATATTCCCGTTTTGATCAAAAAGCTCTCCTTTGGCCTCTATACGATGTCCATCATCTTTTATAACTTGAGCAATTGCTCGTACGCTCCCCTGAGAAACAGGACGGATAAATTCAATCTCAAATCGAGCAGTCAAGACAAATACATCATTAACAATTGAATTCGCTGCAAAATAGGTCGCATCGTCTAAGGCCTTGAAATAGACCACCCCGTGCATGGCTCCGGCTGAGTGAAAAAAATCGTCTCTGACTAAAATGAATATCTCAGAACGCCCTTCTTCAATCGTGAGCTTTGGCTCAAAGTATCGATTAATCGGAGCCTTTGCATACATATGCTCAAGCTTTCTGTAGTGATGACTTTTGTCTTGTTCAGACACAAATTCTCTCCTTGAGATAAAAATACCAAAGTAAGAAACAACCCTAAGCTTTTTTAAACCCATGCACACAGAAATTTTATTTTAGATCACTCAATTGACAATAGATCGTCACCCAACTGTAAAACCGTTTCAAAGTGTGGTCAGATATAAATACAATTCAACTACCAACTAGTAGATAAAGGTGTACTATGAGTAAAAAAAATTTCCTATTGTTAGCTGCAACAATTACCGGTTGCGCTCAAATCAATTCAACAACCAGTACAAACAAAGATGTTTCTGCTGAAGACACGCAAGATGTCTCCAACGAAACAGAAGGCAACAGCAACAACAATGTAGAAGACTCCGATGAAAACAACACGGAAAACAACAATGAAAATGATGATTACACCACTCCCGAATGGTCAACTGGAGTCACAACGCTAGCTGGATCTGGAGAATATGCTTCGATTGACGGAATCGGCTTGTCGGCAGCTTTTTCTGAGCCCAAAGCACTGACCATGCGCCCAGATGGAAAGCTCATTGTAGCAGACAGTGAAAGTGGTGCCATTCGAGAAGTCTCCCTAGACGGAACGGTCACGACCATGGCCCTAAATGGACCAACTCCTACAGCTCCAAGTGGAATTATTGCTGCAGCAGATGGAACATTGTTTGTGTCTGACTATGTCGAACACTGTATCTTTAAAATTGTTGAGAATGAATCTTCTGTATTTGCTGGTTCCTGTGGAAATTCCGGTTTTCAAGATGGATCCAATGCACTGTTTAACCTTCCTAGAGGGATAGACTTAGATGCACAAGGAAACCTCATTGTCGCAGACGCTCATAACTTTCGAATTCGCTCCATCACACCAGATGGATTTGTCAGCACCATTGCAGGCTCTGGTCAAGAATACGCAGGATCCTCAGAAGGTCCAACAAACACTGCCAATATTTATTTGCCCTTTGGGATTGCCGTACACGAAAGTGGAGACATCTTCTTTTCAGGTTTTGATCACTGCATTCGGAGAATTCATGATGGAGAGGTCGAGAACATTGCCGGTCTGTGTAGAAACTATTCAAATGAAGGGACAGATGACGGAGCAGCCTCAAATTCTCGTTTCAGCTATCCGATGGACATCACCTTTGCTCCAGACAATTCATTGGTCATCGCAGACAGCTTCAATGATCGAATTCGCGTTCTCTCTCCAGACCTCTCTTCAGTCAGTACATTAAGCGGATCTGAAACCGGATATCGTGATGGTTCTTTGGAAGAAGCCCTCTTTGAAATTCCTCGAGGAGTTACCGTTGATCGTTTTGGAAACATTTATGTGGCTGATAGTATCAACATGAAAATACGTGTTGTTACTCCTTAGTCTACAATCTAAAAACCGATCTCAATGGGCTCTACTGCTCAATGTTTAAACCCAAATCAAAAAGCAGTCGGACTCCTTGGGCATCGCCGAAACGTCTTTGCTGACCTCGAAAAACCTCTGCTTTTTTATAAAGCATAAGGGGATCGGAGTATAGAGCATACTTGTAGGAGTATACTTTAAATGGATGCATCGCATATGTTCCTGAAACACCTTGGGGATCTATGCGGTGTACATACATTTTCTCTTCACCTTGAGTTCTGAAAGGCTGAGCTTGATCCAAGAATACAGAAATAAGATATGAAATGTTTTTTTCCTGCACATAGTCCGTAAAACGCTGCTCTTTGAGATATTCTTGATAACGATAATTGTTGATAAGGCCATCAAGATTGACCACCTTGCGCCCACTAAAGTAGGCAATATATCCTACATCAGTACCAGCAAGAACATCGTCCTCATCCGAAACATTCTTGATTGCCTCAACAAGCTCAACAAGAGACTTGTCAGCTCGAGGTTGTGCTGTAACAGCACGATACAGATGAGTAGGTAGCGAAACTGCCAACATCAGCAGCACTGCTCTTTTCGTCCAGATAGAACCAACAAAATGCCCGAGCTGATGAGCAAGAAGAAACACAGCTGAACCGAATGGAAGCACAAAATACCAGCTGCCAACACCTTTGTTCCATTTTTGAAAGAGTAAAATGTTGAGCAAAAAGAGAGCTGAGATACTCCACAGCAGCCAAATGAGAGACGTTCTGCGGCGAATCAAAAGCCCTGTGGACAGCAAAATTAAAGCAGCATATGTCAACAAATTGGGTGTCAAAG
>MDTG01375184.1_pt1 | contig 15079 bp, 17 predicted proteins | sample 811421 | NCBI WGS metagenome assembly MDTG01 (sample SAMN05326645, study PRJNA326480) | marine metagenome | isolation source: seawater | place: Pacific Ocean: South East | collected 2011
CCTATTGTAGGTTTTTCATTGTATCTACCAGCTGGAGTTTTTTTTTCTCCTATATGTATCAAACCATTTAAAAAAGTGCCAGTTGTGAGTATAAGCTTAAATGTGCTAATTTTTTTACCTGACTTAGTAATAAAACCATTTATCTCATTATTTTTAAATATAAACTCAATTACAGGATCTGAAAAAACGCTTAAATTACAGTAGTTTAGGAGTTTTTCTTTCATATATTTCTTATATAATGATCTATCACTTTGAGTTCTAGGTCCTCTAACTGCTGGTCCTCTACTCCTATTTAACAGTCTAAATTGAATGCCTGACTTATCAGCTACATCTCCCATTACGCCATCTAATGCATCAATTTCTCTTACTAAGTGTCCTTTGCCTAACCCGCCTATGGCTGGGTTACATGACATTTCTCCAATGGTTTCTATCTTGTGAGTAAATAGTGCTGTGTTCACATTTAATCTAGCAGATGCAGCTGCAGCTTCACATCCTGCATGACCTCCGCCTATTACCACTACATCAAATTTTAGATCGTATTCCATGTTGTGAATTTATATTTCATAGAAATATTTACAAGTACTCTATAAAAAAATGCAAATGAGCTAGGTTTATCAACAAAAATTGATAAAAAATCACGAAAAATCCAGGAAAATAGCTATTTACTTACCTATGCAAAAATCGTTGAAAATACTGCCTAATATCTCCTCTACGTCAACTTTTCCAACTATCATTCCTAAATGTCTTGTCGCTAATCTAAGGTCCTCTGCCGCTTTATCAAAATCCTCAACTTCTTTTTTGTTTTCAAAATTTTCTAAATTTAAAACTACTTGCTTTAAATGCTGTCTATGTCTTTCCCTAGTAATTAAAACTTCTTCTGAGTTTAAAAATTGATTTTTTATTTTATCCTTTATTTTTATTAGTAATTCATCAATATTATTTTCTTTTTTTAATGATATATAAATTGGATTAAATTTTTTAAATTCATTAACCATATTATCAATTCCCAAATCTGATTTATTCACAACAAGAACAGATTTATTATTAATTAAATCATTCAAAAAGCCAGTAAAATGGCTACTTTTGGGTTCAATAACTACTATATTTAAATCAGCGTCTTCTGCTTTTTTTAAAGCTAATTTTATACCCTTTTTTTCAATCTCATTTTTTGAATCTCTTATTCCTGCAGTATCTGATAATACTACTGGATATCCATTTATATTTAAATGTGTTTCAATAACATCTCTTGTGGTTCCTGCTATTTCTGAAACAATTGCAACTTCTCTATTGGATAAATAGTTTAGTAAACTTGATTTACCGGCATTCGTCGGACCTACTATTGCTATTTTGAATCCTTCTCTAATCCGTTCGCCAACTTGCTGATCTTCTAGATTTTTTATAATTTCTAATTTAATTTTTTCAGAATCCTCTTTAATACTTTTTAAAATATTTTCTGGTAAATCTTCATCTGGAAAATCTATTTTGGCTTCTACTTTTGACAAAATTTTTAATAAACCTTCTCTCCATTGATTATATTTTTCTAAAGTCTTTCCAGACATTATTCTAAGTGCTTGTCTTCTCTGTATTTCGGTTTCGGCTGCTATGAGATCTCCTATACTTTCTGCTTTTAACAAATTTATTTTATTATTTTGTAAAGCTAGTTTAGTAAATTCACCTGGCTCGGCTATTCTGCAATTTTCTACTGCTGAGATTGCATCTTGGAGAGCTTTTACAACTGCTTTACCACCATGCACATGAAATTCAGCTAAATCTTCGCCTGTGTAGCTCTGTGGACCTGGAAACCATATTATTATACCCTCATCAATTAGCTCATTTGTGTTGATATTGTTTATTTTTTTGAGGGTAGCTATTCTAGGCCGAGGAAATTCACCTTTAGTCAGCTTTTCAATTACATTTTTAGTTTCTGGGCCTGAAACTCTAACAACCGCTACTCCAGATAGCCCGGGTCCTGATGAAAGTGCATAAATTGTCATCAATTTAATTTTTTTTTGTTAAATTTATAATTGCAGTTTCAAACTCTTGATTAAATAACTCATAATTAAATAATCTTGAATTTTTAACTTCAAAATATATTTTTTTTTTTATTAAATTTAAATTATTTATATTTTTGCTTAATTCAACAACCTTAGAAACATAATCTTCTTCATTTTCACATATTAATTCTTTCATATTAATGTTTTTCATTATACTTTCACCTGCACGTGAACAAAGGTTGAAACCTTTCATTGTTATAACTGGGACACCCATCCATAGTGCCTCAAAGGTTGTAATCATTCCAGGCGTTGGAAATGTATCAAGTGCAATATCTATTTTTTTATAGCTGTTTAAATGAGTCAATTCATCTTCTATTAAATTTTGAATCTCAATTTTTTCATTTACATTAAATTCTTTAAATCTTGAATAAATGTATTCTGTATTCATTCTATTTGAAGATCTAAGTATTAGCTTTGATTTTTTTATTTTATTTAATATCGAAGACCATACCAATATTACTTTGTCGGATAACTTATCAAAATTATTAAATGACCCCAATGTTATTTCCTTGTCTGATTTTGATTCTTTAAAACTATCTATTAATTTTTTTTCTTTAAAACCGCTATGTATATTCCATATATTTGGCATATAAATTATTTTTTCTGAATAATTTATTTCTTCATCTTTTTTTATTAAATTTTTATCTGCAATTAAATAATCCATGTTTTTAACACCTGTTGTGTTAATGTTCATCCATGATATCTGAATTGGTGCAGCTCTATTTTTAATTACAGCAAATCTGCTTCTATCAAAAAAACCTCCCAAATGTATTAGGACATGAATGTTGTTAGATCTAATTGAATTTACAGCTTCTAAATCAGTTAATTCAGATATGTCTGACCAAACATTAAATGCTTTTTTATATACTTCTGTTTCACTGTCATATTTTTTTTTTCTGTGTTGGAAATTCCAAAAGTTTGAAATTTATTTTTATCTAAAGTTTTTATCAGTTCTAATAATAGGTAGGATATTGGATGTCTTCTAAAATCAGCAGACATAAATCCTAATTTAATTTTTTTATTTTTTTCGTTTTTAATAGGAATTAAATATCTTTCATCAATAATTTCTAAACTATCAGAAAATTTTATACATTTTTTTAGAAATTCTTTTTGATCTATAAAATAATCATAATTAAGTCTTATTAAATATTGTGTCCAATTTGTACTACTTCCTTCATTTTTATTTAGAACTTGATTTAAATATTTTACAGCCTCCTTTACATTTCCAGTTTTAAAATTAATTCTTGCTATTCCTCTAAATATATCTTTTTGATAACCAAATTTTTTTTCGTACTGCTTTGCTAAGGTTAATGCATCTTTGAAATCTCCTAATTCTATGCTTATTCTAATCAAATTAATTAAAGAATTTATAAATGAATTATCTTTTTGAAATGCTTCTTTAAAATCATTTGCACCTGAAATTTTATCTTCTTTTGTTGCATTAGGCTGAAATATTTTTGCACCCCCTAATATATTTAATATTACTGGGGGTTTTTCTTTATCAAAATTGATATTAATTTCATCTATCAATTCTTTGAATTTTTTATCTTTTAATAAAGAATTAATATTTGAAATTATTGTATTTAAATCTTTTTTCACAACAAGTTATTTTTATTTAAATATAGTTTTTTTAAATTTAAATTAAATAATTTTAATAGAAATTACTAAGAATTATGATGGTTTATTCATAGAATTAAAGAACTCTGCATTATTTTTGGTGTTCTTTAATTTTGAATTTATGAATTCAATTGCTTCCATGGTTCCCATCGGAGCTATAATTCTTCTTAAAACATTCATTTTTTGAAGATCATTTTTATCAAAAAGCAACTCTTCTCTTCTAGTTCCCGATTTTGTTATATCAATAGCTGGGAAGATTCTCTTATCAGAAATTTTTCTATCTAATATTAATTCACTATTTCCTGTTCCTTTAAATTCTTCAAAAATTACTTCATCCATTCTGCTTCCAGTGTCAATTAATGCCGTAGAAATAATAGTCAATGAACCACCTTCCTCTATATTTCTTGCAGCACCAAAAAATCTTTTTGGTCTTTGAAGGGCATTGGCATCAACACCACCTGTCAAAACTTTTCCCGAACTTGGTACAACTGCGTTATAAGCTCTTCCAAGTCTTGTTATGGAATCTAATAAAATAACCACATCCTTTTTGTGTTCTGTTAATCTTTTAGCTTTTTCTATTACCATTTCAGCTACCGCTACATGGCGCTGAGCAGGTTCGTCGAAAGTTGAGCTTATGACTTCACCCTTAACAGTTCTTTGCATATCTGTTACTTCTTCTGGTCTTTCATCAATTAAAAGTACCATTAAATAACACTCAGGATGATTAGCTGAAATAGAATTTGCTATACTTTGTAATATCATTGTTTTACCCGCTTTAGGAGGTGAAATTATAAGTGATCTTTGACCCTTTCCTATTGGGCTTACTAAATCAATTAGCCTAGGTGTTAGATCAGGTTTTTTTTCAATTTTTGTACTTTCTACTTCCATTCCTAATTGTTTATTGGGGTAAAGAGGAGTTAAGTTATCGAACGCTATCTTGTGTTTAAATTTTTCTGGATCTTCAAAATTAATTTTACTTACTTGTAATAATGCAAAATATCTTTCACCATCTTTAGGGGCTCTAACCGGTCCCTCAACAGTATCTCCTGTTCTTAATCCAAATCTTCTTATTTGACTTGGGCTAATATATATATCATCAGCTCCTGGTAAATAGTTAGATTCCATAGCTCTTAAAAAACCAAACCCATCTTGTAAAAGCTGTAAAACTCCACCTCCAGTTATTTCTTCACCTTTTTCAGCTAATTTTTTTAATATAGCAAAATATATTTCTTGCCTCCTAAGAGTGCTAGCATTTTCAATTCCAAGCTTTTCTGCTTCGGTAATTAAATGTTCTGAGCTTTTTTCTTTTAGTTCTTGTATGTTCATGATTGGGATTTTATTAAGATATTGACAATATATATATTAAATTAATTTTTTCAACCTTAGATTGGCTTAAATATTACAATAAATATTATTAATATTAGTAAAACAGTGGGTATTTCATTAATAATTCGATAAAATTTTGATGAATTGTTGTTTTGATCATTGGAAAATCTAATAACACATTTTCCTAAGTAAAAATGATATACCGTTAATAAAATAACTAAAATTCCTTTAATTTGAATCCATAACTGATTTAAAACTGAAAAATCCAGATTGAGTATTAGTAATAAGCCAAAAATCCAAGATAAAATCATTGCTGGAGTCATAATGTAATAAAATAGTTTTCTTTCCATTATTTTAAAAGTATTAGAAGAATTAATATTTTCTATATTTTCTGAATGATAAACAAATATTCTAGGTAAATATAACAATCCTGCCATCCAAGAGATGACTGCTATTAAATGTAAAGACTTAAATAGAAGATAGTAGTTCATTTTAAGAATAAATATTTTTCAACCAAAGTTTTAAAAAGTTTAATATGGCTCTCTCTGTCATTTAAACATGGAATTAATTCATAGTTTTTGCCACCTTTTTTTATAAAACTTTCTTTTCCTTGTATTGCTATTTCCTCCAAAGTTTCAACACAGTCAGATGCAAAACCTGGACAAATAACTAATAAATTTTTTTTCCCTTCCTCTGGAAGTTTTTCAAGAGTTATATCAGTGTAAGGTTCTAGCCATTTTTGGGGTCCAAACCGAGACTGAAAGGTAGTAATAATAGGGATTTTAGAAAATTTTTCGGTTATTAGTCTTGTAGTTTTTTGACAGTAGCAGTGGTAAGGATCGCCCTTATCAAAATATTTTTTTGGTATTCCATGGTATGATGCCATTATTAAATCTGGTTTCCAGCTTATTTCATTAATTTTTTCCTCTATACTCTCTACTATGGCACTTATATAAAGTGGGTTAGATTCATAATGTGGAACAATTTGTAAACTTGGTTGCCACCTCATCTCACTCAAACATCTATAAACTTCATCACAAACTGTAGCGGTGGTTGCTGATGCATATTGTGGGTATAAGGGTAGAACTATTATATTTTCACAACCTTCATCTTTCAGTTTGTATATCTTGCTTTTTATACTTGGATTTCCATATCTCATTGCATAATCAATAATAATATTTTCAGATCCAATCATTTCTTTTAATTTTCTAGATTGTGCTTCAGTATAGTACCTTAGTGGTGACATGTTTTTATCTTTCATCCATATCTCTTTATATGCTTTAGCAGTTTTAGAGGGTCGAAATGTTAGAATAAAGATATTTAAAATAACTTGCCAAAGTAACGGATTTAATTCGATTACTCTTTTATCCGATAAGAATTCTTTTAAATATTTTCTTATATCAAACCATCCGGTAGAGTCGGGTGTACCTAAATTTATTATCAAAACCCCATTTTTGCCAAATTTTATTTCTGGATGATTTTTCATTTTCCATATTCTTTCACTAACTTTACTAAGTAATCTACCATTTCTGGATTGGTTTCGGGAAGCACGCCATGACCTAAATTAAAAATATATGGTTTTTCTTCGAAGATTTTAAGATATTTAATCGCTTCTTTCTTCATATCTGTTTTTTCCATTAATAAAAACTTTGGATCTAAACCACCCTGTATAACACATGAAATATCTCTGGAAATTTGATTTGGATCAACCATATAATCTATATTTAAAACATCTGGTTTCGTTTCCTTTTCAAAAATTTTATAATCTTTAATTCCTCTAGGAAAACATATTACCGGAACACCTAATGATTTTGTGTAGTCAACAAGTCTTTTGGTTGGTTCATAAACTAGTTCTTCCAATTGTTTATTATTTAATAAACCTGCCCAACTATCAAATATTTGAATTATTGTTGATCCACTATCAACTTGCTTTTTGATATGAATCTTAAGAAATTTTTCTAAAATAGTTATTAATTTTTTAACCATAATTTCATCATTTAAAAATTTATTAAAATTTATTTCTTTTTTTGGTGATTTTTTATTCAACATATAAAATAGAACTGTCCAGGGTGCACCGATGAAACCTATTAAATCTTTATTTAAAACAAGATTATTTTTTTTTACTTCTTCTATGGCTTGGTAAATTGGTGAAAGTCTTTTTTCGAAATATTCAATTTCAACTTTTTCTATTAGATCTAAATTTAATTCTCCTAATTTTGGGCCGTATCCTTTCTCAAATCTTACATCTTGGTTCAATCCATATGGTACCATTAATATATCTGAGAAAATTATTGCAGCATCAAAATCAAAACGTTTTAGAGGTTGTAGTGTAATTTCAGGTACTAATTTTTTATTTAAACACAACTCAATAAAATTTGAATTTTTTTCTCTAATTTTCCTAAATTCAGGTAAGTATCTACCAGCTTGCCTCATTATCCAAATAGGTTTAACTTTTAGATCTTTATTTTTAATACACTGTTGAATTGGACTCATAATTAATTAATAAATATATCTTGTATTAGTTGTTTAATATCCTGTGAATAATGTAAATTATTTTATTGTCACAATTTATTCAGTTTTTATCAACAATATAAAAATGCGTATTTTATAAGTAATTTAATAGTTTTTTTGTTTATTTTTAGATTTATTAAAAAAAATGTATAAATTTTTTCTACAAGTTTATTTATGTTAATTAATTAAGCTTTTTACATATTTAATATCACTAAATTACCATTAATTATATTTAGTTAATATGTTAATAAGTTATAAACGTCATATACATGAACAATAAACACCACATATACCTAATTTCAGACTCAACAGGAGAAACAATTGATAGAATATTTATGGCTCTAAAAGCACAATTTGAAAATTTTGTATATGAGGTTCACCATTTTTCTTTTACTAGAACGGAAAATCAAATTTTAAAAATTTTAGATGAATTAAAGGTCAATGATGAAGCAGTAATTTTGTATACAATTGTAGATAATAAACTAAGTAAATTCTTAAGCAACGAAGCAATAAAAAGAAAAATACCATGCTTTAGTGTTCTGGGAGATTTAATTTTAAAATTTTCAAAACTTTTAAACCAAAAAGCAACGAATTTACCAAGCGGGCAACATGTTTTAAATGAAGAATATTATGAAAGAGTTGAGGCTATACAATTTACAATGAATCATGATGATGGAAATATGATTGAAGATATAAACAAGTCAGATATTATTTTATTAGGAGTTAGCAGAACAAGCAAAACACCTACTTCAATTTATCTAGCAAACAGAGGATACAAGATATCTAATATACCGTTGGTTAATGAAAATTCACTACCAGAATATTTAAAAAAAAATTATTCCTCAACCTGTGTTATTGGTTTAACTACAGAACCTAAAAGGCTAATTGATTTAAGAAAAAATAGAATGAGCTCAATAAAAGAAAATGAAAATATAGAATATACCAATATAGAAAAAATAACTGAAGAAATAGAGAATGCTAAAAAAACTTTTAGAAAATACAAATGGCCTGTAATAGATGTAACTAGGAAATCAGTTGAAGAAACAGCAGCATCTATAATAAAAATTCATGAGATAAGTAAAAAAAATGCTTGAAATTATTCTTGCTTCAAAAAGCAAAGTTAGAGAAGATATAATCAAAAAAAACAATATTAAATGCAAAGTGGTTCCATCTAATGTTGATGAAGAGCCAATTAAAGAAAGTCTTTTAAAAGAAGGAGCATCGCCAGAAATAATATCAAAAAATCTAGCTGAATTAAAGGCTAACAAAGTTAGTTTAAAAAAAAATGGAAAGTTAGTTTTGGGTGCTGATAGTATTATTGATTTAAATGGTCAAATTATTTCAAACCCCAACGATAGAGAAGAAGCCATAAACATCTTGCTAAAACTAAATGGTAGAAAACATTATTTGATAAGCTCAGTATGCATTTCAAAAAATGGTTCTATGGTATGGAATTATACCGATAAAGCATCTTTGACAATGAAAGATATGACCAAAGAAGATTTAAAAAATTACCTGTCTGAAATTGAGGATAACACACTATATGCATATAATGTTTATCAAATAGAGGGAAAGGGGAGAGCTTTATTTTCAAATATTGAAGGAGATGAAGATACAATTATGGGATTACCAATAAAAAAAATTAAAGAATATTTAGAAAATTATAGAGAATAAAAAATGAAAAAATATTTAGTTATAGGAAATCCTATTGATCATTCTTTATCTCCAAAACTTCACAATTTTTGGTTTAAAAAAAACAATATTAAAGCAATATATGAAAAAAAACAGATAGATGAAGATGAAATTGAGGAAATAATAGTAGAATTAAAAAAAGAAAAAATTAATGGAATAAATGTTACGGTTCCCTTTAAGAGATCAGTAATACCATTTATTGATGAATTAAGTTCGGAAGCTAAAAAAACTCAATCAGTAAATACCATTTATAAAAAAAATAATAAAATTTTAGGACATAACACTGATATAAGCGGATTCGAGTTAGCTATAAGAAAAAAAGGTTATATTTTAAATGGTAAAACTATTTTTATTTTAGGAGCCGGGGGAGTTGTGCCTTCTATAATTTTATCTTTAATAAAAATGAAAGTAGGTCGAATTATTTTGGCAAATAGAACAAAAAAAAAAGCTGAAGATTTAAAATTAATTTTTCCACAATTAGAGCTAGTTAATTGGGGCCAGATCCCTGATTTCGAAATGATAATCAATGCTACAAGTATTGGACTAAGCAGTAATGATGAAATCAAATTAAACTATGAAAATATAGGAAAAAACAAAATATTCTTTGATGTTATTTATAACCCACAACTAACAAAATTTTTATCAAAGGCAAAACAGCATGGAAATCAAATTGAAAATGGAAAAATGATGTTTATTTATCAAGCTCATCAAGCATTTACTATTTGGAATAAAATTATGCCTGTAATCGACGAAGAGACAATTAAGTTGCTAGATATATGATCAGGATAGGAATTATTGGAAGAATTGGATCAGGTAAAAGTTATGTATCCAAGAGATTAGGATTTCCAGTTTTTGATGCAGATTTAGAAGTAAATAAAATTTATAAAAAAAATAAAAAATGTTTTATAAAATTAAAAAAAATTTTTCCAAATTATATAAGTTCATTTCCAATTAAAAAAACTGAAATAGCAAAAGCTATATTAAAAAAAAAAAATAATATAAAAAAAATAAACGAAATAGTTCATCCAGAAGTTCGTTCAAAAATGAAAAAATTTCTTATTAAAAATAAAAATGAAAAAATAGTTACAATGGATATACCACTTCTAATTGAAAATGATTTAAATAAAAAAAATGATATTTTAATATTCGTCGAGGCTGAAAAAAAAAAAATATATAAAAGATTAAAAAAAAGACCAAACTTTAATATAAAAATACTAAAAAGATTAGAAAAACTTCAACTTCCATTAAATAAGAAGAAAAAAAAAGCAAAATATATAATTAAAAATAATTTTAAAAGTATAAAAATAAAAAAAGATGTTAGAATATTAAAAAGTAAAATTTTAAAATATGAAAGAAGTAATTCTAGATACTGAAACAACGGGACTATCGGTTCAAGATGGACATAAAATTGTAGAAATAGGGTGTATAGAACTAGATAATTTTAATCCAACATCAAATAAATTTCACTGTTATTTAAATCCTGAAAGAAAAGTTTCAAAAAAAGCTTTAGAAGTACATGGATATACTGACGAATTTTTGTCAGACAAAAAAAAATTTAAAGATATAGCAGATGAATTTTTAGAATTTATTAAAGATAAAAAATTAATTATTCATAACGCAGATTTTGATCTTTCACATTTAAATAATGAATTAAGAATAATAGGGAAAAAAAAAATAGAAAAAACTAATATTATTGATACTTTAGATTTGGCTAGAGATAAATTTCCTGGATCTGGAATAAGTTTAGATGCTCTATGTAAAAGATTTAGAATTGACAACTCTAGAAGAACCAAGCATACAGCTCTTATTGACTGCGAGCTTCTTTATAAAGTTTATATTAATTTAATTGATCAAAAAGAACCAACATTAAATTTTAATGTAAAAACTGAAAATTTAAATATTAATAATTTAAATAAAAACTATTTCAAAAAAATAATATCTCCTACTGCCGAAGAATTAAAACTACATAAAGACTATTTAAAAAATAATCTTAAAAAAAATTATTTTTAATCTTGTCTCTCTTGATATAATTTTTCAAAGTCAGGTTTCTTTTCCCATTTAACATTTTTATATCCCGAGTCATGAATTAAATTTAAAAAAGCACTTTCGACATTTTTGAATATTTTCTTTTGAAGATCTACTAATATTATTTTTTCAATATTTTTTTTATCTTTAATTTCTTTATCTATCTTAATTACAGAAGCGTATAATATTTCGAAGTAAGCTTTTTTTTCACTTGTTTTATTTGGATCTTGATATGTTAACTTAGTACTTACTTCTATAAGATTTTCTTTAATAGCTTTTGAACTTATAAAAATATTTAAGTTATATTTAGTTATAATATCCTTCACATGAAGATATGTATCTATTGATGGAGTTTCACTAGACATATCTTTGATATACTCTGCAAATACTGTAAAATTTTCTGACATAAAATTATTTTTTATTATCTATATCTTCGTATTCTCCTTCAATAAAGTTTTTAGATTTTTTTTTTGTATATTTTGTAAACATCATCTTTCTAGTAATAGGAAAAATAATTAATAATCCTAAAAAATCTGTTGCAAATCCAGGCAATATCAATAGTAACGCAGCAAAAGCTAATGCTGCACCAGAAATAATTTCATATACTGGCATCTCATTTTTAGTTAGCTGTAACATTGCAGATCTGAGCGTATTAAAACCTTCATATCTTGCATACCAAACACCAATAATTGCTGTAATAAAAATAAGCGAAATAGTGTTGAATGCTCCAATATAATTTCCAATTTTTATAAACAAATATATTTCTATAATTGGAATTGATATAATTAGTAACAATAATGAGTTCATTTGTCCTTAGTCTAAATTGTTAGTTGAAATTAGGCAACATAGTAAATATTATAAAGGTATGAATTATAGCTTTGAATACATTGATATAATACTACTAGCAATGATTGCAGGATTTATTTTCCTAAGATTAAGAGGTATTTTAGGAAAAAGGACAGGGCATGAAGAAGATATATCAACTAGTTTTCCACATGAATTTCCTCAAAAAAACATTAAAAAAAAACTAGATGAAAATAATTTTGATGAAAAAGAAAAAAGTGATTTTTTAAATGGTGCTAAAATTGCATATGAAAATATAATTACTAGTTTTTCTGCAGGTAATTTAAAAGAAGTTAAATCTTTATTAGACAATAAAGTTTTTAATCAATTTGAAGCAGCATTAAAAGAAAGAAATGAAAAGGGTATAATTTCTGAAACAACATTTATAGGAATAAGCTCGGCTAATATTAAAAAATATGAGAGATTAAATAACATGTTTGAGGTAACTGTGGATTTTGTAAGTGAGATAATATCTTGTGTTAGAGATAAAGATAAAAAAATTATATCAGGAAATCCCGATAGAATTAAGAAAGTTTATGATACTTGGAAATTTTCAAAAGATATAAGATCATCAAATCCAAACTGGCTTTTAATAGATACAAACCAATAATTGATAAAAAAACTTACAGAAAAAGATAAAAAAGATTGGACCAAATTTCTAAATAAAAAAGAAAAATTGTTTGATAAAGAAATTAATGAAAAGCAAGTATTTAACAATTTGGAAAAAACAATCGATTTACATGGATATAATTTAAAATCAGCCAATGAGATAATTGAAAGATTTATTAATAAAAGTTACGAAGAAAAAATTAGTAAAATTATAGTTATAACTGGTAAAGGCAATAGATCAAATAGTTCCATAAATCCTTATAAATCAGATAAGTTTAGTATTTTAAAACATTCAGTACCTGAATTTATTAAAACAAATTCAAATTTAATGAAGATAATTAAAAAAATTAATTATAGTGGAATTGATAATAATTTCTCAGGAAGTTTTGAAATATATTTAAAAAAAATTAAAGAATAAATTTAGATAAATCCATATCTTTAACTAATTCTCCTAAGTTTTTCTTAACATAAGCAGAGTCTATTATAATCTTTTCCCCACTTCTATCGGTTGCAGTAAAACTAATGTCATCTAAAACTCTTTCAATAATAGTATGTAATCTTCTTGCGCCGATATTTTCTACTTTAGAATTAACATCTGATGCTAAATTTGCAATTGTATCAATTCCATCTTCTGAAAACTCTAAATCTACATTTTCTGTTTTCAATAATGCCTTGTATTGTTTAATTAAACTATTATCAGGTTCTTTTAAAATTCTTTTAAAGTCAGAACTATTTAAAGCATCCAATTCTACTCTTATTGGCAATCTTCCTTGAAGCTCAGGTAATAGGTCAGAAGGTTTTGCTAATTGGAATGCTCCTGATGCAATAAATAATATATGATCTGTTTTAATTGGTCCGTACTTTGTGCTCACCGTTGTTCCTTCGATAAGGGGCAATAGGTCTCTTTGAACACCTTCTCTGGAAACATCACCTCCAACTCTATCTGTTCTAGCAGAAATTTTATCTATTTCGTCTAAAAAAACTATTCCATTGTTTTCTGTAGAGTTTTTTGCTGCTTTTATAATTTTATCTTGCTCTATTAATTTATCCGATTCTTCATTCATTAATATTTCATGAGATTCTTTTACAGACATTTTTTTCTTTTTAGGTTTGTTTCCCATTGATTTTCCAAGCATATCGGAAATATTTATCATACCAACATTAGCACCCGGCATTCCAGGAATTTCAAAAGAGGGCATTTGATTAGTTTCATTTATTGCAATTTCGATTTCATTATCATCTAAATCACCATCTCGAAGTCTTTTTCTAAAACTTTCTTTTGTTGCTACACTTGCTTTTTCACCAACAAGGGCATTTAATACTCTTTCCTCTGCAAGTTTTTGAACTTGTGCGTGAACTTCTTTTCTTTTTTTTACTTTCTCCATTGCAATTGCAATTTCTAAAAGATCTCTTACAATTTGTTCTACATCTCTTCCGACATAACCAACTTCAGTAAATCTAGTTGCTTCAACTTTTACAAAAGGCGCCTCTGCTAATCTTGAAAGCCTTCTTGAAATTTCTGTTTTACCAACTCCAGTTGGACCCATCATTAGAATATTTTTTGGCAAAACTTCATCTTTCATTTCACCCTTTAAAGCTTGTCTTCTCCATCTATTCCTAAGAGCTATTGCAACAGCACGTTTTGCTTTATTTTGACCAACAACATATCTATCTAACTCAGATACTATCTCTCTTGGTGACAAAGAATTTATTATTGAGTCTTTATCAACTTTTTCTTTTGGTTTTAATGTTGTTACGTTAGATTTTTCCATTATATTTTTTCCATCACAATATTATTATTAGTAAATACACATATTTCAGATGCTACCGTGATGGCTTTTTTTGCAACTTCCTCAGCACTTAAGTCTGTATCCATTAAAACTTTTGCTGAAGCTAGTGCATAATTTCCTCCAGATCCAATACCTATAACGTCTCCCTCTGGCTCTAATACATCTCCTGTACCAGAAATTATAAAACTTTTTTCTTTATCTGCTACAGCCATTAATGCTTCTAGTCTTCTTAGATATTTATCAGTTCTCCAATCTTTAGCTAATTCAACAGCGGCTCTTGCTAGATTTCCAGCATGTTTCTCAAGTTTGGCCTCTAATCTTTCAAATAAAGTTAGAGCATCTGCAGTTGATCCTGCAAATCCAGCGATCACATTTTTTTTCTCAATTTTTCTAACTTTATTTGCAGTGCTTTTAATTATGGTATTTCCCATACTAACCTGTCCATCGCTAGCAACTACAACGTTTTTATTTTTTCTTACTAAAACTATTGTTGTCATAGAGTATAGATGGATATTATTTTTGATAGTTCAAGCCCTTTATTACTATTATTGATATAAGGAAATAATGAATATATACCTATGAAAAATTTATGAAGCGAAAAGCTAAAATTAC
>MDTG01399566.1_pt1 | contig 15079 bp, 14 predicted proteins | sample 811421 | NCBI WGS metagenome assembly MDTG01 (sample SAMN05326645, study PRJNA326480) | marine metagenome | isolation source: seawater | place: Pacific Ocean: South East | collected 2011
ATTATACAGTCTATTATATTATTCTTTTTAGGTGCAATTCAAGGAGGAATTGGATGGTGGATGGTTAAAAGTGGATTGGTAGATAACCCTCATGTGAGTCATTATAGATTGTCAATACATTTAATTACAGCTTTCTTAACATGTGCCTTTACTTTTTGGGTTGCGCTGCCTTTAATTTATAATAAATCCAAAAAAGGAAACAGCAGCATAGCTAAACTACTGTTATTCTTTTTCTGTGTCGTTGTTTTACAAATAATATATGGGGCTTTTGTCGCAGGGCTAGACGCAGGAGATGGATTTAATACTTGGCCAAAAATGAGAGGGGAATGGATGCCAGAAGCAGTTTATACAGATATTAATGGGTATAATCCAATATGGTTCCTAGAGCATAGGTGGGGGGTGCAATTTATACATAGAACGCTAGGAATTGTAATTGTTATATTTATGTTATACATTTGGAAAAAAGGACGTAATATCAGCCTTTTTAAACAACAAAGAACATCATTATCAATTATCCTCTCCATTGTATTTTTGCAAACAATTTTAGGTGTAATAACGCTAGTATTTGGAGCCCCAATATATATGGCTTCATTACACCAAATCACCGCATTCTTTCTACTAATGTCAATAGTATATGCCTTGTTTGTTTTTAAAAAAAATTAAAATAAAAATCTATCTATAATAAAAACTATTTGTATACATGGAAGGTATATAAAAGAAAAAAGCATTACTTTTTTTGCTGAAATATCGTCTGTGTTTTTATATAAAGTTACAGATTTTAAAGTAAACCAAATTCCTAATAAAAGAACAACCGAAAAAGAATATATAGATAAATTTAAATCATCAATACAAAAATATGGCAATACTGATATAATGGTCATTAATAATGAGGTAAAGACAGAAATACTTGCCGGGTATTTATTCTTTTGGCCACCGAAAAGCATTTTAAAACCAGCTTTCTTATACTCCTTATCTAAAACCCAGGCAATTGCAATAAAATGAGGAAACTGCCAAAAAAATTGAATTGCAAAAAGTGTTCCGGCTGCCAAACCAAAGTCATCTGTTGCAGCTACATAACCTAATAAAAAAGGTATCGCACCAGGAATTGCACCTACAAAAATAGAAATAGTAGATACGCGCTTTAGCGGAGTATATGAGAGTACATAAAGAAAAATAGATATTAATCCAAAAAATGAAGACTTAGACATAATACCATAAAAACTTCCCTGTGGATTAATATTATTTAATAAAAACAAACCTATAACTGCAATAATAAATGCAAAAATAAACGCCTGCATAGGTGTTAATTTGCCTTGCGGAATAGGCCTGATAATAGTTCTATCCATTAAAGCGTCTTGTTTGTGTTCTAAAATTTGGTTAAATGCGTTTGCAGAACCAGTTACTAGAATTCCTCCAATAGATAAATATATAAAATGGGTTAAATTAAATTCATCAAAACCTAACAAATATCCCGCAATGGCAGAAAAAACTACTGTTATAGATAATTTAAATTTTAATAACTGTCCGAAATATTTAAGTGTCATAAAATAATTATGCTGACTGTTTTTTATCTCGTGGCTGTAAAAAATAAAAAAACCCAAACAACATAATTACAATATAAGGAATAGCCATTAAATAAAGTATTCCCTCGTTTAACCCTGCTCCTGCGCTACCACCATCTTTTAAATTAGCTTCAACTGCAGCCTTACACATCGCGCATTGAGCATGTAAGTTCTTTATACTTATTAATAAAAATAGAGCCGTAAAGTAAATTTTAGTTCTCATTTTTCTTATCTTTAGTTGGTCTTTTATACTCTGCCAGCAAGACTTTAATATCACTAATTAAGTCTTTCATTTGAGCATCATTTGTTCCATCATAAACACCTACTGTATTGTTGTTTTTATCAACACCTGAACGCACCCTACCCTCTTTATCAACTATAACAAAATATTCAGAGTGTAAAAATCCTCCTGGAGCTAACGAGTCAGAGCTTACATTAACAAAATAAGAGCGAGCAATATCATACAACTCCTTTTTATCACCAGTAACAAAATCCCAGTTAGATAAATCAATATTAATATTCTTAGATTTTAATTTTGTAACATAACTTCGCATGCGCTCTGGTGTATCATTTATAGGGTCTACAGTATGCGACAGAAACTTAATGTTAGGATATACACTAAGTTTACTTTGTACATAAGCCATATTTTTTGTCATCACTGGACAAATAGTTGGGCAAGAAGTAAAAAAGAAGTTTGCAACATATATATTTCCATCAAGAGAATCATTGACAATAATTTCTTCATTCTGATTAATAAATGAAAAACCTGGTATTTTATGGCCCTCTTTGCCTATTATCTCCAGCTTACTAAAAGTATTATAACCTCTAGTAGTATAAAAATAAACCAAAGGAGGGAGAACAAATATTAAGAATAGAGTTACTCCAACATTAAATTTCTTTATGGATTTCTTACTTAAAAACATTTTATTGCATTATAAAAGCATGTCCAGCCTCGCTAATCAAAATAAAAAGAAGATATGGAACAAGTATAAAGGCTGGAAGTAAAATGGTCCATCTTAAATTTTTTCTTTCATCCCCAAGATGCATAAATGTCATTACTATGTATGCAGCCTTAATAATAGTTAAAATAATAAAAACATGAGTAAGCCAAGCTAACCCCAAAAACCTGTCATAAACAATAAACTCTGGTAATTTTTCATTAACCTTAAGTATTCCTAATACTACTTCGAAAGTAGTAACAAACAAAAGTATCCAAAAAACCCTCCATATCCACCAATTTCCTTTTTTATCTGCACCCATATTTTAAAAATTTATAATTTAAACTAAATAAAAGAAAGTAAATACAAACACCCAAACTAAATCCACAAAATGCCAGTACAAGCCTACTTTCTCTACCATCTCATAATGACCTCTTTTCTCGTATGTTCCTTTAATAACATTAATTAAAATTATAATTAATATCACCACGCCACTAAAAACATGAAAACCGTGAAAACCTGTAATAAAGTAGAAATAATCTGCGAACAATCTATGGCCATATTCGTTTTCATATAGGTTGGCTCCTATTATTACCTTTGTAGCATTTTGATTAAGGTATTGTACTGATTGTTCATTAGTTAAATATTGTTTATTTGCTTTTCTAATGTTAAATTCTGGCTTTTCCTTTAGCTTATTAATTAATATGTCTAAGTTTTGAGCATCAAAACCATCTTTCATTTCCTGAGTTAGGTCTTTTAAGCCAGAATACTTTAAAATATGGTCATTAGAATATTTATCTATATCCATTAGTTTGTAAACAGAAGACAGTTTTTTCCCTTCAGCAATATGAACTACAAATTCTGTTTTTGTAGCTACGCCACCTTTGTCACCATGAATAAAATGTCCCCACTCCCATGCCTGTGATCCTAAGAATAAGCAACCACCAACAATAGTTAAAGAAAGCCATAATATTACCTTGTTTTTTTGCATTTTATGTCCATAGTTTACAGCTAATACCATAGTTACAGAACTCATTATAAGAATAAAGGTCATTAATGCAACAAAAAGTAGTGGATGCTCACCATACAAAAAAGGAAAGTGAGTAAAAACATCTTCAGGTACTGGCCATACTTCAGGATACTTAAACCTACTAAAACCATAAGCTGCCAAAAAAGCAGAAAATGTTAATGTGTCTGTGATAAGAAAAAACCACATCATTAATTTTCCATAACTAGCGGCATAAGGAATATCATTGCCTTCCCATGCTTTTCCGAAATCATCTTTATTCGACATAAATTTAAATTTTTACAAAAGTAAATATTTTGTCACTTTCATTTACTGTTTTGTTCTGTTTTATCAAAAATACTTTAAAAAGAAAAACAAATAAATCCACAGTAAGCCTACAAAATGCCAGTAAATCGCGGTCAAGTCAAAACCTAAGCATTTACCTAAGCTATATCTACCCTTTCTAGATTTAATAGCTGTTACTAAAATTGCTATCAATCCACCTATTAAATGAACTAAATGCGATAATGTTATTACATATAAAAATGAACCCGAAACATTACTTCCTACACCAGTTAAAAATATTCCCTGATTTGTTAATTCTTGCCATCCTCTAAACTGACAAAAAGAGAAGGCAACGCCAAAAAAAAACGTGCCAAAAACTAAATTAGCACATACTTTCGCATTACTAATTCGCGTTTTAGCAATAATGAGTATTACGCTACTAATTATAACAATGATTGTGCTAAATGTAAACCATTCAGGTAAAACAAACTCTTGCCAATTGCCTTGTGGCTTCCTTACTACATAAGCAGAAGTTAATCCAGCAAAAAACATAACAATAGAACCTATACCTATCCAAAGTAATTGTTTTAAAGATCTATTTTTAATAATATTCATTTATATTATCACTAATGTTCTTCCTCTCCGTCCTTTAAAGGTTCCGTCTGTAATATATAATCCTCATCTGCACCAGGTTTAGAATAATCATACGCCCATCTATAAACTGTAGGCAATTCACCAGGCCAATTTCCGTGTATTCTTTCTACTGGGGTAGTCCATTCTAAAGTATTTGATTTCCAAGGATTTTTACTTGCTCTTGTTCCTTTAAAAATACTATAATAGAAATTAAACACAAAAATTGTCTGAACAACTGCTCCAGCTAAAGCAAAAAAAGTAATTATGTCATTAATGTCACTAAGCCCATCAAACATAGGAAATGATGTATTTGTATAATATCTTCTAGGTAGTCCTGCTAATCCTAAAAAGTGCATTGGAAAAAAAACTCCATATGCACAAATAAAAGTAGCCCAAAAGTGGATATAACCTAAATTCTTATTCATCATTCTACCATATAGCTTTGGAAACCAATGGTAAACCCCCGCTAGCATCCCATATATAGCAGACAATCCCATAACAATATGAAAATGGCCAACTACAAAATACGTATCGTGAACATTTATATCTAAAGCACTATCTCCTAAAATAAGCCCAGTCAATCCGCCTGTAATAAATGCTGAAACTCCGGCAATAGCAAATAACATTGCTGGAGTAAATCGAATATTAGCTCTCCATAATGTAGCTAAATAATTAAATACTTTAACGGCAGACGGAATTGCTATTAACAATGTTGTAAAAGTAAATACCGATCCTAAGAAGGGATTCATTCCCGTCATAAACATATGATGGCCCCAAACAATAAATGACAAAAAACCTATAACTAATATAGACATAACCATTGCTTTATAGCCAAAAATAGGTTTTCTAGAATTAACAGCAATTACTTCAGAAATAATCCCTAATGCAGGCAATAAAATAATATATACCTCAGGGTGTCCCAAAAACCAAAATAAATGTTCAAATAATATAGGGCTTCCACCCATGTTGTGTAACATCTCTCCATTAACAATTATATCTGAAAGATAAAAACTTGTACCAAAAGATCGATCAAAAATTAACAGTAGTCCACATGATAAAAGGACTGGGAAAGAAAGGACTCCTAAGATTGCAGTAACTAAAAGCGCCCAAACTGTTAGCGGCATTCTTTGCATGGACATGCCTTTAGTTCTTAAATTTAATATAGTTACGATATAATTAAGCCCGCCTAACAAGGATCCTACTACAAATAGCGTAATACTAATAAGCCACAAGGTCATACCCATTCCTGATCCAGGAATGGCCTGAGGCAAAGCGCTTAAAGGGGGATAAATTGTCCATCCTCCAGAAGCCGGGCCACCTTGAACATAAATTGAAGATATTAAAACAACTGTAGCTATAAAGAAAAACCAATATGAAAGCATGTTCATAAAACCAGAAGCCATGTCTCTAGCGCCTATCTGAAGAGGTATCAAAAAGTTAGCAAACGTTCCTGAAAGACCTGCGGTCAAAACCCAAAAAACTAAAATTGTTCCATGCATTGTGACTAATGCAAGATATTTATCAGGGTTTAGGGCTCCCATTTCATTTACCCACGAACCAGGAAGCAATGTGTACAAGATAGAGGTTTCTCCAGGATTTGCAAGTTGCACTCTAAAAACTGCAGACATAATCATTCCTAATAGCGCCATAATCATTCCTGTAATCAAAAATTGCTTTGCGATCATCTTGTGATCCTGAGAAAAAATATACTTTGTTATAAATGTTTCTTTATGATGTTCTGACATCTTATTATTTTTGAGTTAATAACTTTTCGGACAGTGTCTTCTGAGATGCAATCCACGCATCATATTCCTCTTGTGTCTCCACAACAAACTGCATTTGCATATTGTAATGTGCCGAGCCACATATTTTATTACACAATAAAACATATTCGAAATCTTCTCCTTCCTGCGCTTTCATTTCTTTTGTTGTTTTATTAGGAGTAAATGCAAATTGGGTTGAAAGTCCTGGAACACAATTCATCTGCACTCTAAAATGAGGCAAAAATGCTGAATGGATAACATCTCTAGATCTAAACTTTAATAATACCGGCTTATCTAACACTAAATGTACTTCGCGTATTAATTGGTCGTCTAAAGAATTTTTATCTTGCATATCAACTCCTGTTGCATTAGTACTTGTAACTAGCTTGTAATTTGATGAACCAAGCTTATTATCTGCCCCTGCACTTCTTGCGGTCCATTTAAATTGTTCTGAATAAAGTTCTACAACTTTAGCTTCTGATGTGTCAGGATACATTGTATCATTCCAAACTTTTAAACCATAAATAATTACCCCCGTCAATACAATTGTAGGAATAACAGTCCAAACAACTTCCAGTTTGTTATTATGAGATAAAAAATAGGCGCTTCTATTTTTATTTCCCCTGTATTTATAAGCAAAATAAAATAACATTGGGGTTACGATAAAAAACACAACTAAAATAAGAGTCATTGTAAATTTCATCAAAACATCTATTTTCTCACCATGAACAGATGCTGCTCCTGGCAATAATAAATGATTCCACTCTAACATTTGCCAAACAACAAAAGCAATAAAACCCATTCCTATAATTAAAAATAACATCCCCTGAGTCTTGTTGTCATCATCTGTCACTTCATTTACGTCCTGATTTTTTAATTCTGCAAGCAACTCACTTACTCTAGTAATTTGTACTAAAGCAACAATTACTAATAAAACAACTAACGCTATCAATATATTTGTCATTGTATTAATTTTTCTCTTGCAAAAATACTGAAAATCTAAATAATTTAACGCATGATTAAGGTCATATTTTAGGCTAAAGTTAAGTTCTCACTAAAAAAGTTTGAAATAAGGATAGAAAGGTCCTAATCTTATTTCTTTAGATTTAAATTAACTCTCTTATGGCTGTAATACATTTTCTTTTTAGTTGATTTTTTTCTTAATAACTTTTGTTCATTTTTAGGTAACTTAATAAACTCCATACATTCAACGGAACAACAGTTTTCATACTTGACTTTACAATTGTCACATTGTAAAAATAACAAATTACAATCTACATTTTTGCAATTAACATGTGTATCAAATGGAGCCCCACACTGGTGGCAATTACTTATAACATCATCAGAAATTCGCTCGGATCTTCTTTCGTCAAAAACAAAATTTTTGCCTATATAATTATTTTTCAAACCCTTATCTAATTGTAATTGTCTGGCATAATCTATTATACCCCCATGTAATTGATTAACATCCTGAAAACCATGGTGTTTCAAATAGGCAGAGGCTTTTTCGCATCTAATACCTCCAGTGCAATACAAAAGTATTTTTTCTTTTTTCTTATCATTTAAAATATTTTTAACCTTAGGCAACTCTTCTTTAAAAGTTTCTGCATCTGGACATATAGCTCCTTTAAACTTACCAATCTCGCTTTCGTAATGATTACGCATGTCAACAACTGTAGCGCCACTTTCCATAGCATCATTCCATTCTGCTGCTGTCAAATGTTTGCCTACATTGGTAACATCATATTCATTTTCTGCAAGCCCATCTGCTACGATATCCTTTCTTACCTTAATAGTTAATTTAAAAAAAGATTTACCGTCATCTTCTATAGCTAATTTAAAAGGAACATTTAAAAAATATTTGTTTGAGTACACATTCTCTTTAAATGCTAGCCAGTTATGCTCAGGCACACTCACTTGTGCATTAATTCCTTCGCGCGCCAAATAAACCCTTCCTAAAACTCCAAAAAATTTCCAGTCTAAATATAACTTATCCCGCAAGACGTCGAGATCTTCTAAAATCACATATCGGTAAAAAGACACTGTCTTTCTTTTAAAACCCTCTTTACTGAGCAATTTCATTCCCTGACTTTTGCTCAGTTTATTGAACATCCCCTTTTTACCCGAATTTGGATCCATAATTAAGACTGCAAAGATATAAAATATTCAAATTTTATTGTCTTTTAAAATAAGGTCCTTAAAAATAATGTATAATGTTATCTTTGTAAAAATATTTATATATGCCAGATAAAATTTTAATAATTGGTTCCTCAGGGCAAATTGGGACAGAGCTTGTCGTTACATTAAGAAAGATTTATGGTAATGACAATGTAATTGCGGCTGACATCCGCACACCTTCTGCTGAACTTATGAACTCCGGGCCATTTGAAGTGCTAGACATATTGAATGAGCAACGCCTTAGAGAAATTGTAAAACACTATAAAGTTAATCAGGTCTATTTACTTGCGGCACTACTGTCAGCCACTGCAGAAAAAAATATTGCTAAAGGTTGGGAATTAAATATGCGCTCTCATTCACACGTTTTGGATTTGGCAAGGGATGGATTAGTAAAGAAAATTTTTTGGCCTTCATCTATTGCGGTTTTTGGGCCAACAACACCGAAAAATAATACGCCTCAATATACTGTAATGGAACCCAATACAGTATATGGAATTACAAAAATAGCAGGTGAAAGATGGAATGAATATTATTTTAATAAATTTGGTGTAGATGTAAGAAGCCTTAGATACCCAGGTCTTATTGGTTGGCAGGGAAGTCCTGGTGGAGGGACAACAGATTATGCAGTTGATATTTTTCATCAAGCCATAAAAACAGGCAGTTTTGAAAGCTTCTTATCTCAACAAACCAGACTGCCTATGATGTACATGGCAGATGCAATCCGTGCAACAATTGAGCTAATGACTGCTCCTTCAGATCAAGTGAAAATTAGGTCTTCATATAATTTAGCTGGAATAAGTTTTAGCCCTAAAGAAATAGGTGAAGAAATTTCGAAACATGTTCCTAACTTTAAAATGTCTTACAAAAATGACTTTAGACAAAAAATTGCAGACTCATGGCCTTGTTCAATTAATGATGAATATGCACAAAATGATTGGGGGTGGAAATTAAAATATAATCTGCAAAAAATGACTGAAGACATGATTTTTAATTTAAAAAAAATATATAACGTGCCGGTTTCATGAGTAGAAAATTACAGATATATAATACACTAACAAAAAGAAAAGAATATTTTAAACCAATAGTAAAAAAACATGTTGGCATGTACGTATGTGGCCCGACTGTTTACGGAGACCCTCATTTAGGGCATGCCCGACCGAGCATTACTTTTGATGTAGTTTTTAGATACTTAAAACATGCTAACTATGATGTCAGATATGTTCGAAATATAACTGACGCGGGGCACCTAGAAAATGATGCAGATCATGGTGAAGACAAAATCTCTAAAAAAGCAAGATTAGAACAATTAGAGCCAATGGAGGTTGTTCAATACTATACTATAAATTATCACAAAGCTATGCAAGCTCTTAACTGTCAGTCCCCATCTATTGAGCCTAGGGCTACAGGTCATATCATAGAACAAATTGAAATGGTTAAAAAAATATTAAATACCGGATTTGCATATGAAGTGAATGGTTCAGTATATTTAGATGTAAACGAATACAATCTAAAATATCCATACGGCATTTTATCTGGCAGAAATTTAGATGACACTTTAGAAGGAACAAGAGAGTTAGATAGGCAATCAGAAAAAAGAAATGCAGTTGATTTTGCAATTTGGAAAAAAGCAATGCCAGAGCACATAATGAGGTGGCCATCTCCTTGGGGGGAAGGGTTTCCTGGCTGGCACATGGAATGTTCTGCAATGAGCGAAAAATATCTTGGCAAAACATTTGATATTCATGGGGGCGGTATGGATCTAATGTTTCCACACCATGAAGCCGAAATTGCTCAATCTAACGCGTGTAATAATTGCATGCCCGCAAATTACTGGATGCATAACAACATGATTACCATTGATGGAAAAAAAATGGGAAAATCACTTGGGAATTTTATCACTCTAGATGAGTTTTTTAATGGTAGCCATCCAAAATTAGAGAGGTCTTATTCTCCTATGACTATTCGATTCTTTATTCTACAAGCACATTATAGAAGCACTCTTGACTTTAGTAATCAAGCACTTCAAGCAGCATCAAAGGGGCTTTCCAAGCTTATGCAAGCAACAAAAAGCTTAGACAGCTTAATTCCCGCCAAAAACTCAGATCATGACATCGATACGTTGCAAAGAAATTGTTATAGTGCAATGGATGATGATTTTAATACGCCTATCTTGATAGCACACTTATTTGAAGGGGTAAAAATAATTAACTCCATAAAATCTGGTAAAAAAAATATTACTGCTGATGATTTAAAAAATCTTAAATCTATTTTTCATATTTTTGTTATAGATATTTTAGGTCTTACTTCGGAAAAAGAAAGTGGTAATACTGAGTTTGCTAACAAAATAATGGAATTAATCTTAAAGCTAAGAAACAATGCAAAATCAAATAAAGATTATGTAACTGCGGATTTTATACGAGATGAACTCAATAAACTAAACATACAAATTAAAGATGGTGAAAAAAGTAGTACTTGGGAAAATAACAGTTAATATAATGTTGCGCTATGCTATTTTTCTGATTTTTTGCTTTTTACTAGTTAGCTGCTCAAATGAGCCTAAGTTGAAAAGCTCAACTTTAACAAAATCAAAGCTTGAAATTCCTAAATTTAATGCTGATTCTGCTTACTATTTTATTGAAAAACAAGTGAGTTTTGGACCTAGAGTTATTAGTAGTAAGGCATGGGCAGATTGTGCTGTATGGCTAGAAAAAAAATTCAAGACCTATACTCCAAATGTTATTGTGCAAGAAGCTGCAATCACAACTTATGATGGAAAAAGTCATACTTTAAAAAATGTTATTGCTAGCTTTTCTGAAGAAAAAAATAACCGAATTGCTCTTTTTGCACATTGGGATAGCAGGCATATTGCGGATCATGATAGCATAAACAAAGATTTGCCAATTTTAGGTGCAAATGATGGAGGTAGTGGAGTTGGGGTACTTTTAGAAATTGCTCGTCACTTAAATTATAAAAGTCCAAATATTGGCGTTGATATTATACTTTTTGATGCAGAAGATTATGGTCAGCCTGAAAATTCTAACTTCCCAATTATGCAAAACTCCTGGTGTTTAGGCTCTCAACACTGGAGTAAAAGCCCACACAAAGCTAATTACTTTGCTCGCTATGGTATTCTATTAGATATGGTTGGCGGAAAAAATGCAACTTTTAGACATGAAGAAACTTCGCGGTTTTTTGCATCAGATATTTTACAAAAAGTATGGAGCAAAGCAAGTAAATTAGGATTTGGAAATTATTTTGTTTTTGAAAATGCACAACAAATAATTGATGATCACTATTATGTAAATACAATTATCGGTATTCCAACAATTGATATTATTGAATATGACCCCGCCACCAAAAACAATTTTAACAAACATTGGCATACCCATCAAGATAATATGAATAATATCAGTAAAGAAACCTTAAATGCGGTTGGACAAACTGTTTTAGAAGTAATTTATAGTGAGTAAAAGAGCGTGACATTTTATGAAGGATCGGCTCAATATATCATTAGTTCAATCTCGTATTTATTGGCAAAATGTAGAAAAAAATATTTTGCATTTTTCAAATTTAATTTCGTCTGTTAAAAAAACAGACATCATTTTATTGCCAGAAATGTTTAACACAGGATTCTGTCCTCAATCTAAGCATCTTGCAGAAAAAATGAATGGCAAAACTATCAGGTGGATGAAAGACATTTCTAAACAAAAAAAATGTGCTATTGCTGGAAGTTTGATGATATTTGAAAGGGGGGAAATATATAATCGCTTAATTTGGATTTCAAAAAAAGGCACAATCTCAATTTATGACAAAAGGCATCTATTTTCATTAATTAACGAGCAGGAATTTATATCTAGTGGTCAAAAAAGGTTAATAGTAGAAGAAGAAGGGTGGAGAATTTGTCCTCTTATTTGTTATGATTTACGCTTCCCGGTATTTTCTAGAAATAATGAGAATTATGACGTTTTAATTTATTTGGCAAATTGGCCAACTCAACGAATTGACGCTTGGAACGCTCTTTTAAGGGCACGCGGAATAGAAAATCAATGTTATACCATTGGCGTTAACAGAATAGGTAAAGATGACAACGGAATTTCTTTTAATGGAAGCTCTAAAATATTTAGCGCTAGCGGAAAAGAACTATTGTCAACTCGAAAAAATAAAGAAACTGTCATGCAAATCAACATATCTATAGCAGATTTAAAAAAACTAAGGAAAAAAATGAATTTTTTACACGATCAGGACAAATTTATCATTCAATAATCCACTCTAAACTTAGATCCCAATTAAGGCGAATTATGACTTCTGAAGGATAATTCACTACTCTCTCAGGCTGTGTTTTATTTTGCCAACTACCAGTATTCCATACACTATCATTATTCGCGTCTTGAATATATTTTAAATTATAGTTCCCCACAATAATGCTGTCAATTATATATGGTTTATTAGTAAAATAGGTCTCCTTTATTATTTCTTCCCCTTGCAATAGTTGAAAAATACAATTAGGAGGGGCGTTACTAATGATCTCAAGCTTTCCATAAGAAGTGTTAATGTTTTGCACAATAGAATCTATATTGTCATCATTAAGGATGATACTGTCCGCGTTTATTAAAACGTCTTCACTATTAATTTCATATTCCGGATCAAAAGCAAAAATAGTAAGTAAACTGTCCCTTCTAGAGCTAACAATTTCATCAACAAAACCCATTTTTTCACCAAATTCATAAATAAAATCCAATCCTGTTAAAGCAACTACTCTATAATCTGAAGCCTTCAAATTTGGAAAGTTAAAAAATCCATTTTTATCAGTTTTAGAAATATAAGCAGGCGTTTCTTTAAAAATTAATGCCTCATTTGTGGTGTCACTAAATAACATAATCCAAGCATTATTTATAACACTTAGTGTATAGCCTTCTTTTAAATTTCCGCTAATAGAAAATGTGTCAGGACTATTAGTTTGATTTAGTTGATAGTTTAAACTGTCTAAAATATTGCCTTCATTATTATCCTTAATACACGAATTTAACGAAAAATAATAAATTCTATTTTGGATTAGCGTATCCTTAACTATTACAGAAAGTTGTTTACCCTTAATAGTTTTGTTAATTTGTTTCAATGGGGGTGAGACAAAAAAATATTCATCCCATTTGTGAAGTTGAATATATTCATTAAATTTAAAAACAATAGTTGTGTTTTTGGACTTTTCTGGATATTCTAAAATTTCACTAACTATCATTACTGGCGGCGCAACATCCTTTTCTCCTCCAGTGGGAGCAATAATTTGTGCGCATCCAAGTAAAAATAAACAGATAATAACAACCTCTAATCTCATTATACAAAAGTAAAACTCATCATAAAATTTTATAGCAGCAGGTTATAAGTTAATTAACTTTGTAAATCCGACTTCGTAGATACAGAAGATATTTATGCCTCACATGAAGCACATTCCTTATTTTGCTTAAACTGTTGTGCAGCATTCATACTATGTTGATAGTATAGCGATTTTAGGCCTAATTGCCATGCCGAAATATATATTTTATTAATTTCTTTTGCTGGCATATTTGGGTGAATCATAAGATTAACAGATTGACCTTGATCAATATAATTTTGTCTATTTGCAGCTTGATATATTATATCCATTTGATCAATCTCAGAATAAGTCTTAAATACGTTTTTTTCTTCATCAGATAAAAAATCTAAATGTTGCACTGAGCCATCTTTGTCTCTAATAGAGTTCCATACTTCTTTGTTATCTTTATCCTTCTTTTGCAGCAATTTAACTAAAAAAGGATTCTTAATTGTTGACTTAGATTTTGCAATATCTTTTACATAAATGTTAGACCATACAGGTTCAATGCCTTGAGAAACCTGTCCCAAAATAAAGGCAGAAGATGTTGTAGGGGCAATAGCATTTAAAGTTGCGTTCCTTCTGCCCAACCCTTTTAAAACTTCTGGCTCTCCAAACATATTAGCTAATTTTTGAGAAGCATCATATGATTTGTCTTTTATGTTCTTAAAAATTTCAGTATTAAGATTATATGCTTCTTGACTATTAAATGCTAACATTCTAGACTGCAATAATGAATGCCATCCTAATACTCCTAGCCCCAATGCTCTGTGGTCTTTAGCAAAATCATATGCCCTTCTCATAAATAAAAAGGTTTGCTGGTCATCAAGTTCAGTAGAGTCTCGATATACGTCCAATTTTTCAACAAACTCAGTTATTACAGCGTCAAGAAAAAATATCATAGTTTCTACCGCATCTGTATTTTTCCATTTTTCGTAATGCAACACATTTAAAGAGGAAAGACAACATACAAATGACCATTTTTCGTTTGAAGGAAGCATGATCTCAGTGCAAAGATTACTGGCGTTAACACTATAATTGTTTTTCTTGTAAACTTCTGGCGCTCCTTTATTGGCATTATCCTTAAAAAAGATATACGGGTATCCTATTTCTCCTCTTCGTTGTAAAACTTTTGCCCAAATAGTACGCTTTTCCATGTCTCCATCGATCATTTCTTGTAACCATTTATCTGTTACTGTAACACCATGGGTTAATTCTTGGATTGGATTTCCTTCAGTACCTATATCTAAAAATTCTAAAATATCTTCATGTTCAACCGGCAAATATGGAGAAAATCTACCTCTCCTTACAGAGCCTTGACTAACAACATCAACCATTGTTTCAAACAACTGCATAATATGTACAGA
>MDTG01425313.1_pt1 | contig 15079 bp, 18 predicted proteins | sample 811421 | NCBI WGS metagenome assembly MDTG01 (sample SAMN05326645, study PRJNA326480) | marine metagenome | isolation source: seawater | place: Pacific Ocean: South East | collected 2011
AGTAAATTTAAATTTATAATTTTTCATAAATGGTATACATTCATCTACACCTGCTCTCGACAAATGAAACCACTTTAATTTTTTAAATAATTTAAACTTGTCAGATAAAAACTTAGATAAAGAATTTCTAACAGGGTATTCAAAAAGCACAATTAATGCATCAATGTTAATACTTTCTTTTTTGTAAAAATTTTTATCATTTATATTTAAGAATTTAAATTTTTTAAATTTCTTTTTGAAATTTAAAATTTCCTTTTTTTTATAACCTACAAGCCCTATTAATTTCATAAATTTTTTAAAATATTTTCTAGTAACTTTAAACCATTTTTTCCACTTTTTTCAGGGTGAAACTGACATCCAAAAATATTATCTGATTGAACTATCGCAGGTACACGTAGATCATAATAATTACAGTAAGCAATTAGATTTTTATCATCTTTTAAATTAGCCATATATGAATGAACAAAATAAAAGCTCCTATTATTTAATTCACTATTTATAATTTGCCCTAAATCATTGTGAACTTTCAACTCATTCCAGTTTATTTGTGGTGATTTAATGTCTCCTATTTTGCTTAAACTTGTCATAGCTACAACTTCGCCACTAATAAAATTTAAGCCTTCATGATTACCCATTTCTTTACTCTTTGAAAAAAACAATTGCATCCCAAGGCAAATCCCTAAAATTGGTTTTTTTTTAACCAGTGCATAATTCTTAATTGTCTCTATTAAATTTTTATTTTCTAATAAACTCATTGCATTATTAAAAGCACCGACACCAGGTAATACTAAAAATTCAGCTTTTTCAATTTCATCATTATTTTCTATAATTTTCGCATCATAACCAACTTCTTTGATTGATCTTCCAATACTTAAAAGATTGCCGCATCCATAATTTAAAACAGAAATTTTTCTCATTGGTTAAATTTTCTAACTTTTAGATTTAAGTTCAAGGCTTCATTTCTTATATCTCTTAAATTAAACTTATTATAGTGAATTGCATCTGCTATTGCTATGGCGTCTACTTTTGAGTCAATTAATGCCTCTTTAATATCATTTAGTTTACCAAAACCTCCGCTGGCTATAACAGGTAGATTTGTTTTATTTGTAATCAATTTTAGCAATTCAGTATCAAAACCTTTGTTAGTTCCCTCTCGATCAACAGATGTAATTAAAAATTCACCAGCACCTAAATCGGAAGCTTTCTTCACCCAATTTTCAACATTTATGCCGGTGTGTTCTCTACCTGACTCTATATATGCCTCCCACATATCTTTTTGTTTTTTTGCTTCTATTGATACAACAATTGCTTGAGAGCCAAATCTGTTTGCTAAATTGCTTATTAATTTTGGATTTTTTATTGCTGCAGTATTTATAGCTATTTTATCTGCTCCTGAGTCAAATATTTTTAATGCGTCATCTATAGTTCTTATACCTCCACCTACAGTAAAAGGTATAAATATATTTTTTGATGCCTCCTTAATTATATCGTGTAAACTATTTCTATTGTAAAGACTCGCTACAAGATCCATAAAAATAAGCTCATCGGCGCCTTCATCATAGTATTTTTTTGCAAACTTATTTGGATTTCCTAAAACTTTTAAACCTTCAAAATTAATACTTTTAATCAAATTTGAATTTTTTATATCTAATCTTGCTATAATTCTCAAAATAAACTCTTAGTTTTTTTTGTTTATTACTTATATTTTCTAATTATTTAAAATCCTCTAATTTTAACACTCTGTTTTTTTCTATAAATTTTTTTGCCTTTTTATTGAGTAACATAGAGACTTTAAATGGAGAAAGACCATAACCTGGCCTTTTAAAAACTATGTGTTTTTCTAAAATTTTTTGACCTTTTTCTATATTAATTTTTGAGACACAACTTTTTCTTACAGCTCGTGAATTTGAAATTTCTCCTTGAGATAAAATTTTTCTAGTACCCCCCAAAATTTTTTCTGTCTCTCTAATTAGGGTGACCATTTTTTTGAAATCTGAAATTGTTAAAGACGTCTTATGATCAGGTCCCTTCAATTTTTTATTCAGAGTAACATGTTTTTCTATAATTTTAGCCCCTAATGAAGTTGCTATCACTGGCGCAAGTATACCTGATGTATGATCGGAAAGACCTACTGGCAATTTAAATATTTTTTTAAGTTTTACCATGTATTTAAGATTCACGTCTTCAATTTTAGTCGGATAATCACTTACACAGTGCAAAAGGGTTATATTTTTTTTATTTAAAACTCTTATTGCTCTACCAATTTCTTTAACTTTCGCCATTCCTGTTGAAAGAATTACAGGTCTTTTTTTTTTGGAAATAAAGTTTAGTGTATCTACACTTTGTATTTCCCCTGAGGGAATTTTAAAATACGGAAATTTCGTATTTTTATATAAGAACTTAATGCTAGGTAGATCAAATGCTGAACAAATATAATCTACTCCTCTTTTTTTACATTCCTTAAAAAGTTTTATATGGTCAGATTGTTTAAGTAGTCTTCTTCTTGCCTCATCAATAATAGTTAGTTTCTTGTTAGTATTTTTTTTTTGGTAAACTGGTTTAAATGAGTCTTTGGAGTAATGCTCTTCAGCTATTCCAATTTGAAATTTAACTGCGTTCACGCCAATATTTGAAAGTTTCTTAATATATTTTAAAGCAATTGATAAAGATCCTTGGTGGTTTGGGCCTACTTCAGCAATAATATAAACATTTTTATTTTTATTTTTTTCCATGAGGATAAATTGTTATGCCTTTAGAGAAGATATTTTTTTTTCTATTAAAAATTTTAAATTTAATTTTTTTATTCTTAAGCACTAAAGATATCAAACACTCTATATAGTTGTATCCATAAACATGTGTAAATGGATAACCTCCGCCAAATCTCGGATTAATATCAAGAACATAAAATTTTTTTTTATTGTAAAGAAAATCAACATCAATAACTCCAACATGTTTTAATGCTTTACTCAATTTTTTTGCAAAAGTTATAAAGGCTTTATTATTAACAATTTCTGCTTTATCAGTGTCGCCCGATCTAATAAATAATTTTTTTTTTACACAACTGTGTAGATAATTTCCATTTAAATCATTTAATATATCTAAATTAAATTCTTGGTATTTTAAAAATTTTTGAAAAAAAAATTTCTTATGATAACTCTTATGAATCTGATCAGATTTAAATATTATTTCTTGGTTTTCACTAGAGCTACCATTTATTTCTTTTTTTATTACAGGTAAAAATCTATTAATATCTTTCCTTGCAATTATTTTTGGGCACAAAATATTAAACTTTTTTAAATATTTTGAACATCTAATTTTGTTTTGACAGTTTTCTATGACCTCTAAATTTGAAACAATTACATTAACACCCTTCTTCATTAATAAGTTTTTTTTTTGGGACAAAATTTTTAATTCTCTATCAGAAATTGGAAAAATAATATCAATTTTATTTTTTGATATAAATCTTTTTATAAAAGAAAAAAATTTTTTTTGATTTTTAACTTTAGGACAAATAAAATTTTTTGTGTGAGTAGAAACTTTAAATGCAGGAATATTTTTATCTGGGTCAATAAGAAAAATATTTAGATTATATTTTTTTTTTAGTAAGATGAAAAAATTCACTAAGTAATCTCTCCTACCAGGATTTATTAGTAAAATATTCATAAGTTTCTATTAACAAGTTTTGATATATAGCTCCTAAAAATTTTGTTGTCGGGGTCACTTTTCATGACTATTTTAGAAATTCTTTTAATTTTAGAAATAAATTTTTGATCGCTAACTTTATTCAGATAGTCCATTACCCTCTTCAACTCTTTATAATTATTTTTATTTGTCCAGAAAATTCCTTTACTTTTAAAGGAGTTAGGCCAACCAAAATTAATAGAGTTGAAAGGTATTCTATTTCCTCTAAAATTAAAAAATCCAACTTTATTTAATCTAGATAACGCTTCATATCCGGCTGTAGAACCAGCGTTTATAATAATATTAGACTTATCTAAAATATCGTACGTTTTTCTTTTATTATTCCTTTCAATTATCTCAAATTTGATATTCTTAAGCAATTTTTTAAAATATTCTTTTTCTTTAAAAATTTTTGATGTACTTCCTAAAATATATAATTTTTTTTGTTTTGAAATTAAATATTTCTCCAAGTTTTTAAAAAAGATCCACTCTCCTTTTATTATTGCTTCATGATGCCTGAAAGTTGAGATATATAAAAAATCATATTTTTTTTTTATTTTTTTTCTTTGATTAAAGTTAGATCTAAATGAACCGATAGGTATCGCTTTACAATCTAAAAAAGAGTTAAATATTGAACCAATTTTTTTATTAAAACAAAAGTAATAATCAACTTTCAAATGCAATTTTTTTAGCATTTTTATTTTACTTAAAATGTCATTATCATACAATGTTCTGTTTGCATTCTGAACCATAATAGTTTTAACACTAGGGAAAACTTTTTTTAATCTATAAAAAAGGATATTATTATCAATTAAAGTTAATAATATTTTTGGATTCACACATCTTATGTATTCACAAACATAACTAAAAAATGAAAATTTAAATTTTAAAAAACATTTAACCAATACATACAAATTTAAATTTCTATTAGGAAAAATGTGAAATCTTGTATCTAAACATTCTGTAATATTTTTAAAATAAAACATTGGAAGATTTGATAAATCTTTATCTACAATCAAAATATCTTTTGACAGAGGTTTTTTAAATGTTTTGTTTGATAAAAAAATTAAAATTAGTAATTTCTTTAGGGTACTCACGTGATCTAAAGTTTTATTGTTTTATTTGAAAATTTAAGTAATTGTTCTTTATGACTTACAAAAATTAAAATTTTATTTTTACTTATAAATTTTTGAAGTCCAGTAAATATTTGCTCTTCTGTTTCAGAGTCAATCGCATTTGTAGCTTCATCTAATATTAAAACGTCTGGGTTTTTATATATTGCACGAGCAATTCCAATTCTTTGTTTTTCTCCTCCTGAAATTTTTTTTCCAATTTCTCCTATGTTTGTATTTTCTTGATCAGGTAATAGCTGTAATAGTTTATCTAGTTTAGAAATTTTTATTGACAATTTAAATTTCTCCTCGTCAAAATTTTCGATATCATTAAATATGATGTTATTTTTAATAGTATCGTCAAAAAGAAAAATGGATTGAGGTACATAACTAATCTTTTTAAAGAAGCTTTTAGAAGCAACATTAACGTTATATTTGCCAAGACTAATATTTCCCTCGTTAGGTATTTTAAATCCTGTTATGAGGTCAAGTAATGTACTTTTTCCGGACCCACTAGGTCCACTTATTGCTAAAATATCCCCTTGTATAATATTTTTGTTTAAACTTATTAAAATATTTTTTTTATCATTATATTTGAAAGAAACGTCTTTAATCTTTAATTTGTCTATCAAGTCAATTTTGTTTCCCTCTTTATTCATTATTTTATTTTCATTTGATAATTTTTTATAAACTGTCTCCATTGCAATTTTGGTGTAAATATATGTTTGTAAACTACCAACAATCCTATTAAGCCCTGGCATTATTCTGAATGCAGCTACAAATAATAAAGTTAAAAACGGTATGAATTCACTTGGTTTTACAGATTGATAGGTGAAAAAAACTATAATTGTTACCACTAGTAAAATAAATATTAATTCAAAAAATAATCGTGGAAATTTAGAATAAAAATTAATCTTATAAAAATTTTTCGCTATGGTGAAACTCATTTCTTTATACTTATTTATAAAGAAATTCTCTTTTCCGTAAATTTTTATCTCTTTTAAACCTGCTAAACCTTCTTGCAAATATTTTAGTTTCGTCTCCTCACTTTTTTTCCTCGATCTACCTAAAATTTTAATTTTATCTTTTACGATAGTAAAATAAATTAACATGCCTATACCCGTAATAAAAAAGAGTATAAAAAAGATAGTTGTTTGGTAAAATAAAATCAAAAGTGATAAAAATATAATAATTGGTATTTCAGTTAAAATTAATGTACAAGCAGACAAAAAGTTCCCGAACATTACCACCTCTTTTGTTAAATCATTTACAACTTCAGATGAATGAAATTCATTATTATAAATAAAATTACTTTCAATTATATTTCTAAAAATTCTAGTGCTTGTATTATGAATGGTGGTATTTAAAAAATAACCTTCAAAATAATAAAACAAAGACAAAAATATATTTTTGAGAAGAAATACTGATAGAATTAAAATACATACTAAATATGTTAGATGAGTATTATTCAAATCCTTAAAAAATCCAATACTAGTGAAAATATTCAAAAAATGAGATGAATCATTTAATACTATTGAAGTAAAAGGAAGAATTAAACCTACGCTTAAAAGTTCAAACAAAACTGAGAGAATTATAAGAAAAATAAGTATTATAAGTTTTTTTTTCTCTCCTTTTTCAAGGATTTTCCAAATTTTAATCATTTATTAAATTTAATTTATGAGTTTTTTTTCAACAGCAGAAAATATTATGTGACCCAAAAAAATATGACACTCTTGAATCCTAGCTGTATTATTTGAGGGGACAATTATCTTTAGATCAGTTCTTTTTTTACATTTTCCTCCATTATTCCCTAAAAAACCAATTGAGGAGATTCCCCTTTTTTTTGCTTCATTTAGAACACGCAATATATTTTTAGAGTTACCGCTTGTTGATATTACAATTAATGTATCACCTTTATTTCCTAGGCCTTCCAAGGTTCTAGAAAAAATCTGATCAAAACCAAGATCATTGCCGCAGGCTGTAAGTGTTGAAGTATCTAGAGCCAAAGGTATTACCGGATAAGATTTTCTTTTTACGTTCTTTGTTAGTCTAATTAAAAACTCTGCAGCAAGATGCTGTGCATCTGCTGCTGAACCACCATTGCCACAGATGAAAATTTTTTTTTCTTTTTTTAAAGTTTGATAAATCTTATTTATTATCTTTTTGATGTTATTTTCTTGTTTTAAAATTTTCATTTTCAAATTATTTGCGTATTGAACGGCTTTATTGAGTTCGCCTGCTTTTAAATTAATATTATTTTTTTTTTTCATTTTAATAGCTTGCTTTACTTGTTGTTAAGAAAGACTCTATTTTTTTAGTCAATATTTTCATCTCTTTTACGGGCCCTAAAGAAAAACGTATAATTTGTTTATGGTGAGGAATGTTTTTTTCTACAGTGCATAATACTTTTTTTTTTAATAGATATTTAGATAATGCATTAATTATTTTTGTTGACTCAAGTTTTATAAGAATAAAATTTGTAGTTGAATTAAAATAACAAATTCCTTTTTTAATAAAATAACCTTCTAAAATTTTTCTACCTTTTTCTAATTCTTTTCTATACATTACATTTAAATCGTATTTTAAAAACAACTCTAAAACCTTAACTGAAAAAGATGAAATTTCATAAAATGGTCTGAATTTATAAAGCAATGATGCAATTTTAGTATTTGAAATTAAATATCCTATTCTACAACCAGCAAGCCCGGATTTAGAAAATGATCTTGATATGATTAAGTTATTAAATTTATTTAACAAATTGATACTTGAGAATTTACTATAGTCAAAATAGCACTCGTCAATTAAAACATAAGTATTATTTTTTTTTGCTAAATTGAGAATTTTAATTATTTGTTTTTCATCAATTGATTTGCCTGTAGGTGAATTTGGGTTGGCTATAATTATTAAAACAGTTGATTTTTTTATAGAATTCAAAAGTTTATCCAATTCTAAATTTAAATCATTATCAAAGCCAATTTTGGTCTGTTTCGCCTCAAACAATTTTGAATAAACATTAACCATACCATAAGTGGGTGATAAAGTTATTATATGATCATTTTTTCTTACTAAAAGCTCAAAACAATTCTTAATTGCTAAATCAGACCCTGCTGTTACAACTATTGAATTTTCATTTACTTTATATTTTTTAGAAATGAGCTTATATATTTTCTTGACCTCAGGATAAGTCGTCAGGGTATTTGAATTTATTTTTTTTTTTATTAATTTAATAAAATTCTTTGGGAACTGACTTATCATCTCATTTTTATCTAATCGTAAATAACTATCTCTATCCAACAAATTATTTTTTTTTCTCAGAATTTTACTGAGATTTTTGAATTGAACAAACTTTTGGGGCATTACAAGGTTATTTATAAAAACTAGCTACTGAAAAATTTAGTGTTAGTCTTCCTGATAAATTTGCTAGATCAACTTTTTTATGGGGATCAATTGTATTTACACCATGATCAACTTTTGCATTAAACAAAATTAAATCACCACTTTCTACGTAATCGTCAATCATTACTTTTTTATTTTTATGTATGAAATACAAGCCTCCTTTTTCATAAGTGGCAAACTTACCAGAATTTTTTTTATTTTTTTTTGTGGATAGAGGAAGCAAAGCTGCAACAACATCTTTACCATACTGCTCATCGTAATCATTGTGACGAATTAAAAATCCACCTCCTTTAGGGTATTGAATCATTCTTACGAAGTCACAAAGAAAGTAATTTTTTTTTTCTTTTCTTAATTGTATTTTATCAACGTTAGGATAGTACATGCCAATTTTTTCAATTTTACTTAGTTTATTTCTTAATGAAATTATTGGATCAACCAATTTAAAGAATTCACTATTTTTTTTATTCCATTCAGCAAATGATATTATTCTCATGAATCTAATATTTTTATAGGAGTCTCCTAAGTCTACTCTTTGATAATCGCCTGAACCAATTTTTCTCTTTCCTGATACTCGTATATCGTTTTTATAATGATATCTCGATCTTACTATTTTTGATAACCTGCTTTGAGTTTTCTCAGTATTAAAGTTTTTTACGAGACAGAAAGAATATGATTTTAATTTTCTTTTAATTTTATCTATTAGTAAACTTTCAGAACAATTATTTTTTATTTCAAAAAATTTCAACATTTTATTATTTAATTACTATCACTTTATATTTTTATAAGTCAATTTTTATAAAATTCTATTTGTAATTTATTTAACTTTCCCAAGGGTTTTTCATTCAAGTAAAATATGTGCTGATCAAATTCGGTAAAATGTTTATAGTGCCATTTTCTTTTAAAATGATCTCTTAAAAATCTAGCGTTAGCAGTCCTCCCGTCGATTACTATCATGGTCCCAGGAGTTAAAAAGTATTCAATTTTAATAAGATCATTAGCCATTGGCATCATATCATTATGATTGAGATTGATGCCATTTATATTTCCCTTAACATTAAATTGATCAGGTCCATCTAAATAAATAAAGTCAGGATTACAAATCGGTAATTTTGAATACTCTGTTGATATTCTATTGTTATACATGCACATATTCACATTTGAAAAAATAAAATGATTTTTATTAATTAAACTAAGTTTTTTTTTATAGTTTTGGAAATTTTTTTTTGTATTATTTAAATATTTTTTCTCATTATCTATCACAAATAATTCAAAAGGATTATTTCTTCTCAAATTTTCAATTCTATATTTTTTTTTTAATTTACTTAAAGCTATTGAAAAAATAAGAGATGACCAACCGCAACCGAATTCTAAAACAGTTGTCCTCTTGTTTAGTATTATCATTTTAAACAACCTATAAAGATCTTCTAATTCAGGTTTATAAGGTTTTTTAACTAGCAAACTGTTTACGCTTTCGTCAGGTAATGATCCCAAGTTAATTAATTTTTCTAACTTGTGGGATTTAAAAAAACTAATTAGTTCTTTTTTACTAGCTTTTTTTGGAATCTTATACATTAGAATTCTTTTTTATAATCAAATAATTCAAAAAATATTTTCCAGTCGTGGTATATTTTTTCTTTAGAATCATTATCAATTATATTAAAAGTCTTATCTTTTCTTGTGAAATGTTTTGTCTTTATATCTTTAAAAATATTATAAATGTTTTCTGGTAAATTAATTGAATTAGAGACCTCTTTTAAATCATGTTCAAAATTTTCGTATTTTACACATTTATCAAAAAGTAATTTATCAGAAACAAACATAATATCATAAGTATTTTTAAAATGTACATAGGATTCTTGTTTCACAAACTCAAAAAATGATTTGTCTTTATCAAATCTTTTTTTGTAAACCTCCCACCAATAGTGACTTATCATTGAGTCATATGGATGGCGCACAATACAAAATTTATAATAATTATTAAATTGATGTTCGGTAATTTTTTTTTTTAAATCTTCTAAAGTGTTATGCTCTAATATTCTTTGCCAAGGAGCAAAAAATGAAATTTTTTCTAAAACCGGGTCATCTTTGTATTTAAATATTTTTTTGGAAAATGGAATAAGTTTAATTAAATTTTTTAAAAGCCACCAAAATCCTATAAAATTGAAAAGATATTCTGTATTAAAATATGCATAATTAGTTGGGCCTTGAAATTTTAATTTTTTTCTCAACATTTCATCAGAGCGTTTTATTAAACATACGATATCTTTACTATTACAAAATTTTGATAAAGATATCTCCATTGAAGTGCCTGCAGTTTTTTGTGTTTTTATAAATATAAATTTATATTGATGGTTCACAATAGTCATTTTTTATAGAAGATTTTTTTGAACTGAGTTTTTAATATGGGCTCTAAGTTTCTTAGCCACTTTTTTTTCTATATCTAAAATTTCTTTATTTTCACTTCCTTCTAATGCAAGTTCAATTTTCCTCACTCCCCCAATTAGCTCTTTGAAAGTAGGAGGAGTAATTGACGCGCTTTGATCGGAACCATAAAGGTTTCTATCTAAAGTAAAATGCCTTTCTAAAGATGATATTCCCAGTGAAATTGCAGCGTATGAAATTGCTAAACCACCTTTTTCATGACCGCTATATCCTACATTACACCCGTATCTTTTCTTTAAAACGTTGATCATGTTTAAATTTGCAAATTTATCATCAAAAGGATATTCGGATATGCAATGCATTAATTCAAATTTACAATTATTCTTTGAGAAGATCTCTACTGCATCATCAATAATTTTAAAATTTGACATACCAGTACTTATAAAAGTATGTTTTTTTTGCTTAGCAACTTCCCTCAAAAGGTTTTTGTCTATTATCATGGCAGAAGCGATTTTATTATATTTAAAATCAAATTTTTCCAGGAATCTAAGGCTATTTAGATCCCATGCTGAAGAAAACCAAATCATATCTATTTGCTTACAATATTTATCAATTTCTTGATATTGTTCCTCATTAAATTCCAACCCTTCTTTCTGTTCTCTAAAAGTAGAGCCCCAAGGACTTTCCCTCTTAGATAATAACGTTTCCTTATCGTAAACTAAATCGATATCTCTTTTTTGAAATTTAACAGCGTCAGCACCGCAGTCCTTGGACTCTTTGATCATTTTTTTTGCCAAGTCTAAATCACCGTTGTGATTAATACCTATTTCAGAAATTATAAAAACTTTGCTCATATTCCCTTTGATGTCCATCCGCCATCAATCGTTATATTGGATCCTGTCATATACGAAGATCTGCTATTGTCTAGTAGAAAAAGAGCAGCTTCGTTGTACTCATCTGGAGATGCCCATCTTTTTAATAACGTTTTTTTCGTTCTGATAGACCTTAGCTTTTTATCATTCCAGCTTTTTGAATTTAGGGACGTAATTGTATATCCAGGAGAGATACTATTTACTCTAATTTTGTATTTAGCTAAATCTACAGCTAATGATTTAGTCAAATTTAATAATCCAGCTTTTGACGCATTGTAAGCTGGATTGTTTGGCATTGCAATTTTTCCAGATATGCTTGCAATATTTATAATTGAACCCTTAGTTTTGTTTTTTAACATAAACCTTGAAATAATTTGGGAAATATAAAATGGGGCAGTTAAATTTATTGATAAAGTTTTATTCCAATCTTTTATTTTATATTTTATTGACTCTTCTGAAAGTGTTGTTCCTGCACAATTGACAAGTCCAATTATTTTTTTTTCTTTTTTAAGAATACTTAATTTTTTTTTAATCATATTAGTTTTTAATAGGTCGCAATTTATAAATTTATAATTTTTCTTAAAATTTTTGACTTTTTTTTTATCAATATTAACAACATTAAATCCTTTATTTAAAAAAAAATTTAACAAGTTTGAACCGATACCAGAGGAACCGCCTGTAATTATCACTGTCGACTTTGAATTTTTAAAAATCATTTATAGTTTCCTTGCTATTTTTAAATCAAATTTATCATCAATTTCAACTGAGTTTTTTTTTGACATTAAGTAGCATCCGATTTTTCCGAATAATCTGACTCTACTTTTAAGAAATTTTTGATATTTAAATATAAATATTGCTCCATTCTCAACTATTAAGCTTTTAGAGTCTTGTCTTCTTCGTCTATTTTTTATTTTATAATTTATCGGTTTCAATTTTTTTTTAGCATCTTTCCAAACCAAAATCTTGTTTTTGAATGCTGAAAATAACGAATCTAATTTGTTCTTTTCAAATAACTTTATTGACTTTTTAATGTCAGTGCTGTCCCTAAAAGGTGATGTTGGTTGAAGAAGAATTAAATTTAATGGTTTAATATTTTTTTGCCTCAAGCATTTTAAAATATGAAAAATTACACTTTCTGTAGATGCTCTATCGTTTGCTAAATTTTTTGGTCTTTGCATATAAATCTCTCTCTTGGTGTTTTTTTTTAACAAATTTCTAATATCTGAAGAAATAACAATTTTTGAAATTTGTTTAGTTTTTTTTGCAGCTTCTATTGTGTAATCAATTAATCTTTTTCCCTTTATTTTGACTAGATTTTTATTTTTAATTGATTTTGAACCCTTTCGAGCTGGAATAATTGCTACATAATTTTCCATAATTTAATCTTTATATCTTTTTAAAAATATTTCCTCTGGAAACGCTGGTAATTCTATATCTATAAGAAACTGCAAAGATTTAACAACTGACTCTGATTGAATAAATTTTCTAAACTCACCCCCTCTTACTTTTTTCCCCATTTTATTTTTTATACTTCCTAAATTTAGACAGTAATTAAAAATATTTTTTTTAGTTATTGTCTCATTTAGTGATTTTATGATTCCAAGCAAAGCATGTTTAGATCCGCAATAAGTAAAGGTATCTTTAAACCCATCAATAGCAGATGATGATCCAATTGAAATTACCTTAATAATTTGTTTAAGCTTTTTATTTTTAAGAATGGCTTGATTTATTGAAATTAGTGAAAAGGTGTTTATCTTAAAAATATCAGAAATTTTTTTATAGTTAAAACTTTTAAAATTATCGTATTCAAAAATTCCAACACAATTAATAACACAAGAAACCTCATGATTTTGTTTAAAAGCAAATTTGATGGTTTTTTTTATTGAATTTTGATTAAAAAAACTACACTTAAAAGTGAAAATTTTATTTTGTTGTTCCTTTTTTTTACTGATAAAATTTTTTATAAGCTTAGGATTTTTATTATAAGTAACCACTAGATTATAGCCCTTTTTAAAAAAGTATTTAGTTGCTTCAAAACCTATACCTCCAGACCCACCAAAAATTACAATAGTTTTTTTATTGTTTTCACGCATAATTAAATTTTAATTGTTATTTAAAATTGAATTTCTTTTTTATTTTTTCATAAATATTTTTTGAATACGTCTCTGCATCTTTTTTTGTGACAATGTAATCTACTTCTTCAGAATTTGGATTTTCAAACATTTTATTGGTATCATCGAATCTACCTTCATTTATTGTATTCATCCAAACTATATAATCAGGGTTAAAATCTGCTCGAGTTTTTTTTGTTGGACAAATAAAATCAGCAATAATATTTTTTTGTTTATCAACATATGATTGTGCTATTTTTTTCATTCTATTTGCTTGTCGAATTCTTCCCTCTGGACTGAAATCCCAATCATTAAATTCTGTTCTGATTTCGTCAGCATTAAGCCAAACACTTTTGGTAAGTTTAACTAATTTTTTACTAAGTGTAGTTTTGCCAGATCCAGGCAGTCCCATAACAAGTATTTTTAGCCCTCTTTTTTTAATCACAATAATTATTTAACCAAAGCTCCGCACTTTGCAAAAATACTTTTTTACATGGTTAATAGGCATAAATGTTTTATAATGGTGTAAATAAAAATTCTTTTTTTTTAATTTTTGTTTTTATATTACCCATTAAAATATCGATTTTATTTTTTTGTAATTCTATTATTTTAAATATTTTATCTGTAAAAGGCCCAGAAGAAAATTTATAATATTTATCAATTTCTAAGTCATAGAAGCTGTGTTTGATGTAACCTTTTTCATTTTCAATGTTTTTACATTTTTCGATAAATTTTTTTATCTCATTTTGTGAAGATATAAATCCATTAAGAAGATATTTAACTCCTCTTGTAAATTTCAATTGTCCTAATAATCTCTCTTTTGCAAAACCATTATGATAGCAAAAGAGATAGTCGCCAAGAAGATCGAATTCCCTCTTATACAATTTGTTGTTTCTAAATTTTTCAATAAGAAGTTTGGGTCTATAAATTTCTGCCTCACTCCCAAATTTATTTTTTATATCTTGTTTTAATGAATAGAATTTTTTTTTATCGATTTTAATAATTGTCCACATTAATCGAGCTCCTTTTTTAACTCATCGTATTCTTTCATTTTTCTTTTCATGAAATTAATTGTAAGTTTAGTTTTCTCGGATATGCCTTTAGGAGTCAGTACGTAGATATAATTTAGTTTATTTGGATTTTTGGCAAAATTTTCAATTTTAACAAATCCTTTGTCTTTTAAGGCCCTTAAACAATAGTTAAGTTTACCCAAACTAAATCCAAGCTCTTCAGCTAGCTCTCTTTGAGTAGAGTTAGGTTTATTCTTTATTGTCCTTAACGTTTCAAATAGGTCTTGTTCATCTCTCATATGTTCAAATATTGAACGAAATATCGTTCAAATATTGAACAATGTAAAGATAAATAGTTTTAAAATTATATATATTGTAGATTATTTTTTTAGTGATCTATATTTAGTATTTAAAATTTTTTTTCAGTGCATAAATCAAGCCAATTGAGCTATTAGTACTGGTCAGCTACACGCGTTACCGCGCTTCCACATCCAGCCTATCAACGTAGTGGTCTA
>MDTG01059779.1_pt1 | contig 15078 bp, 15 predicted proteins | sample 811421 | NCBI WGS metagenome assembly MDTG01 (sample SAMN05326645, study PRJNA326480) | marine metagenome | isolation source: seawater | place: Pacific Ocean: South East | collected 2011
ACACGTTTCCCATTAATATTAAACTCATCAATAATTTTAATATTTTTCACAAATTCTTACTTGCCGCAATTCTTCACAGTTGTCCAAGTACATTCGCCACATCAATCATTCGATTGGAGAAGCCCCATTCATTGTCGTACCACGACAGCACCTTTACGAGGTACCCGTTTTCAGAAATTCGTGTTTGTGTAAGATCAAAAACACTTGATCTAGAATCATGATTGAAATCGACAGAAACGGTTTGTTTCACGTTTAAACCAATGACACCTTTATGCTTTTCCGCCTCCGCCGCTTCCGTCAAAACTTTATTCACTTCTTCAAGAGTTGTTTGTTTTCCTGACTGAATTGAGAGATCAACCACTGACACATTCACTGTAGGGACCCTCAATGCAAATCCATCTAGTTTTCCGGATAATTCAGGGAGCACAAGTCCAACGGCAGCAGCTGCCCCTGTCTTTGTTGGAATCATTGACATGGTAGCGGCACGGGCTCTACGGAGATCTGAATGGAGGCTATCCACCAGTACCTGATCATTGGTAAATGAATGGACTGTGGTCATTAACCCAGCTTTAATTTCGAATTCTTCATTTAGAATTTTAGCCAAAGGAGCCAAACAATTAGTAGTACATGATGCATTTGAAACAATTTTGTGCTCCGAACTCAAAAGGTTGTCATTAACTCCATAGACTACAGTAGCATCTGCATCTTTGGAGGGAGCAGATATCAAAACTTTTTTCGCGCCTGCTTGCAAATGTCGGCTGGATGCCTCCTTAGAGGTAAAAAGTCCGGTGCACTCTAGTACAACATCTACATCTAAATCCTTCCACGGTAGCTCCGCAGGGTTCTTTGAAGCGAACATTGGAATGCTGTCGTTTTCAATGCGAATCACGCTGCCAGAGACATCAATTGTTTTTTTGAAACGACCATGTGTACTGTCAAACTCAATCAAATGTGCGTTTGCCTCAGGACTGCCAAGATCATTAATTGCGACGATCTTTACTTTTCTTTGATCCGGTTCTGTCTCGTAATTTGCCCGTAAAATAGCTCTTCCAATTCTCCCAAAACCATTTATTGCAACTTTTATCGTCATACTATCCCCCAAAATTATTTTTATGATTAGTGAGACATAAAACTGAGTCGATTATAGTTCTCGTAGAAATACCAAAAGCCTCAAAAACCTCCTTTTCCGGCGCAGACTCTCCGAACTTGTTAATTCCGAGAACAACGTCTGGTTTGTACTTCCACCAATGATCGGTAACACCTGCCTCGATCACCATTTTTGGCACATCTTGCGGTATGACTTTTTCTTTATACCCCCGTTTCTGTTGTTCGAAAACAGTAGTTGAAGGCATCGAGACAATCCGACTGTTGATTCCATATTTTTTCTTCAATTCATGACTAGCTAGCATTGCTAATTTAACCTCTGATCCTGTTCCGATTAATATTACATCAGGCTTTCTCGCCTCTCGCAGAATATAACCTCCTTTTGAAATATTGTTTAAGCTCAATTTATTCCTCAAAAAATTAGGTAATTTCTGTCTGGAAAGTAAAATAGCACTAGGTCCTTCGTAACAAATGGCCGCTTGCCAAGCAAAAGCAACTTCAGCTGAATCAGATGGCCGCCAAACGTGAAGATTAGGTATCAATCGGAGGCTCGCAACTTGTTCCACGGGCTGATGCGTCGGACCATCTTCCCCGAGGCCAATTGAATCATGTGTGAAAACAAAAATAACCTTTTGATTCATCAGTGCCGCTAAACGAACTGCATTTCTCATGTAATCGGAAAAAACTAAAAAGGTTCCACAGTAGGGAATGAAGCCCTTGTGCAGGGAGATACCACAGCAAATTGCAGCCATTCCAAACTCCCTCACACCAAAGTTAACGTGATTCCCGATCATAGTTCCAGATTCTGATTTTCTCATGGGCTCAGAGCCATGCCACATGGTTAAATTACTTCCCGTAAGATCTGCTGATCCGCCTAGTACGCCCTTAAATCTCGGCCCCAGAAAGTTAAGAAAATTCTGTGATGCTTTTCTGGTTGCTACGCTTTCTGAATCTTTATCAAAACTATTACAAAACCGCGCAACCACTTCGCGCAATTCTTTAGGATTGACGATGTCATTTTTAAGTCTTGCCTCAAGTGAACTTGCCAACTTGGGATAACTTTTCTTGTAGCTTTCGAAAAGGTTATTCCAACCTCCTTCCAGAGCATGACCGTACTCACTGCAATCCCACTCATTTTTAAGACTCTCCGGAATCTCAAATGGTGGAAAATCCCAATTTAATTTTTGTCTCATCCGTTGAATACCATCTTCACCTAGGGGCTCACCATGGGCTTTTGCAGTTCCTTGCCGCTCTGGCTCACCTTTTCCGATGATCGTTTTACAAATTATGATTGTCGGGGCTTTAGAGGAAGCATCGGAACCTCTAGCTGAAGCGGTGCTAATGGCCTGCTGAATAGCATCGATATTGTGCCCGTCTATGGGCCCCATGACATTCCATCCATACGATTTGAATCGAGCTTTAATATCTTCATTGAACCAAGGCTCAACCTCGCCATCTATTGAAATGTTGTTATCGTCATAAAAACAAATTAGCTTCTCAAGACCCCAAACACCTGCAAGTGAGCAAACTTCGTGGCTTATTCCTTCCATCAGACAACCATCCCCGAGAAAAACGTATGTATTGTGGTCTATAATCGGGAACCCCGGACGATTAAACTCAGAGGCTAAAAGTTTTTCGGCTAATGCCATTCCAACTCCGTGCGCTAGCCCCTGGCCCAACGGGCCGGTTGTAGTCTCTACACCAGGGGTAACTCCCACCTCAGGATGGCCCGGAGTCATTGAGCCCAATTTTCTAAACTGTTTGAGCTCTTCAATCGGTAAATCATAACCGGTCAAGTGAAGTAGCCCATAGAGTAACATTGAACCGTGGCCGTTCGATAGTACAAACCTATCTCGGTTTACCCAATCTGAGTTTTTAGGATTATGTTTAAGATAAAATTTCCACAAAACGTAGGCGATCTCAGCCATTCCCATTGGCATACCAGGATGACCAGAACCAGCCTGTTGGACTGCATCAGCAGCGAGTACTCTAAGGGCATTACACATCAAAGCATGATCAACTGCTTGATTCGTAGAAACTTTTTCAGAAGAATCGTCAATATTCACTTTTTTTCTCATTAAAAAACATTCGCATTAAAAATTGCAGCATAATTTCATTAACTCTAAAATTCGCTCAAGGACCGCAAAAATTGAAACCTCGACTGTATTTTCCCGGTTTGCTGTCTACCAAAATATTTAATTATAAACAAAGTCATCACTTAAAAAATGTTCTGCGCATTAAAGTTGGCGAAAAAATACTTTTGTTTGACGGACACGGACACGAAGTAGTTGCCTCCGTAACGCTTAACGATAAAAAAATTGTCCGTTTTGAGCTTGTCGGAGAAGTAAAGACCGTAAACCGAGAAAACAAGAAGTCAGTCGTTGTAGCACAAGGACTTTGCCAGGCTTCTAGGATGGACTATGTTGTACAGAAGTCTGTTGAGTTGGGCGCTGAAATAATTGCGCCGATTATCACTGAGCGGTGTCAGGTACGGCTCAATAATTCCAATTTAGAAAAAAAAGTTACAAGATGGAAACTAATAGCCGAAAACGCTAGCCAGCAATGCGGAAGAAATAAACTTACGAAAATACTGGCCCCTCAAAGTCTCGGTGGATTTCTGGAAACACGAAGAAGGAAAAACGCAATCAAGCTAATGTTAAATCCAACCTCTAGCAAGAGACTCGTCGATGTAGATTTTTCTGCTAGTAAAGATGTTATTTTTTTGATCGGCCCAGAGGCTGGATTTTCAAATTTTGAAGAAAACTCTGGGCAAAAAGCAGATTTTAAAAGTGTAAAAATCGGAAAACGCATCCTGCGTACAGAAACAGTGGCTGTTTCACTTCTTTCGATTCTTAACTACGTTTCAGGAGAATTTTAGCCCGCTTTAATTAATTTTTTTAACCTTTCTCTTACTCTCAAGACTTTTTTCGGGTATCGACTTTTGCTGGTTTGCGAGACTCCAACATATGCTCGCAGAGCTCGTTGAAAATTTCCATATCGCAAAAGATAATTTTTTAGGATTTCAGTTCCGACGTAAATATTTACTTTAACATCTATTGAATTGTCTAACCCTCCATATTTTTCAAATTTTTCTTTATGGACTTTAGGCATAACCTGCATAAGTCCTAGGGCGCCGGCACTACTCTCTGCAAATGGATTAAAACTGGATTCTATGGCCATAACGGCAATGATCACATAGGGATCAACTTCAAATTTCTCACCTGCCTCAAAAGAAATATCAACGATTTTGCGCACAGCTTTGTGAGATACCTTATATTTTCTTGCAATCCATTTTGTTACCCGAGCCTTTTCAAGTTCTCTTGCCGGGTCGACTTGATAATCGGCTGTAATAATCTCATTATTATCAGGAGCTTCAAACAAAGTAATCCAGGTATCAACTCGCTCTCTTCCCTTTTCGCTTATAAAAAAAATAAAAAATAATAGTATGCAAATTAGTACTACCAATTTGTTTATTTTGAACTTATTCCGGTTTCTTTTCATTTCAATGGAGCTTTTTTTCAATGTGAAGTTTGCCGAGGTAAATCACTGTAAAGTGAATTAATAAACTCGTCCAAAGAAGTTTTGGCCTTTTCCGCAACAGGATGATTAACAATAACCGCAAACGAAATCCAGCGTTTTTGTTTTGTTAATATGTAGCCGGCGTAAGCCTGAACGTCTTCCAAACTGCCCGTTTTTAGCCAGGCATTCCCTGAGACTCCTAACCCGGTAAATCTATTTTGAGTCGTCCCCTCCTTACCTGCGAGGGAGAGGCTGTTTTTCCAAACTCGAAAATCGTTGGAAGCAACGGCCTGCAGTAATAGCGAATTAATATCGTCTGGGGATAATTTTGTCATGCGACTCAACCCAGACCCGTTATCAATATTTACAGTCTCTGCGCCGATACCCTGTTCGTCCAACCAGTTGGTTAGTAACCGGCGAGACTTTACAAGGCTACCCGGAGTCCCCTCGATCGCCGACAACTTCAAAAACAAGGTTCTAGCCATTGTGTTGTTGCTAAGAGTATTTATATCTTTTATCAATAGCCCTAGATTCCGCGGATTAATCCACGTGTAAATTAACTGGGCATTTTTTGGAACAACACCCTTAACTAAAACTTGATCGAACTGTCCACCAGATTCAATCCAGACTTGCTTAAACAAAGCAAATGTGAATTTGTTGTGAGTAGTTAACCCGACGTAGAGCCGTTGCCTTTTGCAACGCTTCCCAAACCGCCCGTAAACTCGCAACTGGTTTTCAGATTCTTTGTAAAAAATTCTATTTCCCCCACACGACCCCCTGACCCACCGCATATCGTTAACTAAGCGGAAATCAGCCAACCTGGGTTTAATGGAAATATTAATCTTCCGCTTTTCTTTCGCGACTGTAAGTTCAACTGCTTTGAAATTTACAGATGCGGCATTCGGACCGACATTGTAGGGTTTATTTTTTTTTCCATCAAACAATGCAGCGTTAGTCTCGGGTTCCGAAAAATATGAATCGTCAATTACAAAGTTACCGCGCAGTTTTCTCAAACCTTTTGCACGAATCGCATGCACAATCTTTTGGAGGTCCTCATAAACTAGTTTCGGGTCACCTCGACCTCTTATGTAAAAATTGCCGTCAAACGCATCTAAGTCACGTCTACCAGCCATAAAGAAATCTGTCTTGAATTTGTAAGAACTTCCCATCTCCCGCAGAGCATAATAACTGGTAAACAATTTCGCAGTAGATGCAGGATTGAATTTTTTTTTTGAGTTGAAACTAAATTTAATTGGCTCAAATGGATATATTGTCGTCGGGATTATAGTGACCGATATTCCCACTGATGAGGCCGGGATGCCGATTTTACGCAATTTTTTCATTAAATGCTCAGTTTTCACGCCAAGATATCCAACCTGCTTAGCCACAGTTGAAACGGGCCAGTGGAGCAACGCACCGAAGATAATTAACACGTTAATCAGTATCAACCCTAATTTATTTTTACCCTTCAAAATTGAATACTCTTGTTTGTTGTTTATTGCCCTTTTAATGGTAGACTGCGATGTGTTATGCAACCCTATTATAATAAACGGGTCGGTTTTAAAAGAAAACGGCTAGTGAAGGAGACTAATATGGCCTTAGATAAAAATGAAAATTTTTTTGAACTTACCGACGAAAACGACAGGGCTTCAGCTATTGAGGCTCAGTTCAATGAAGATGCCTTAGAAAATGCCAGGCGAAAAACTCTTCCTGAAACAAACCCCGACTTCGATGGATTGCACTGTATTGATTGCGACGAAAAAATACCAGCTGCCCGTCTAAAATTGGGTAAAATCCGCTGTATTGAATGCCAAACGGTGTTAGAGAAACAAGGGAAGTTTTTCGCCGGATAGAGGGAAAACAACTCTAACTTATCCCTTTATCACGTAGGGTCTTTCAATTTTCTAGCTTGAATTTTTGATTCGAAACCCAACTCTACTCTTTGTCACTCAGTTGGGAGGAGTGCTAATTTTTTTTTAACTTTTTGGAGTAAGTCTTTATGAAATTGAGGCCACTACATGATCGCGTCGTAGTTAAACGACTTGATAACGAACGAACAACAGCTTCTGGTATCGTGATACCAGAGAATGCGACTGAGAAACCTGATCAAGGTGAAGTAGTAGCCGTTGGAAATGGGAAAATTCTCGATGACGGGAAAACTAAGCCAGTGGATGTCAAAGTCGGTGAAAAAATCTTGTTCGGCAAATATTCTGGGCAAACGGTAAAAGTTGATGGAGATGAGCTTCTTGTATTGCGAGAGGACGACATCATGGCAATCATCGAAAAATAAAAGAAAATATTTAGAAGAGAGGAAATAACATGGCAGCAAAGCACGTAATATTCAGCGAGGACGCGCGAGGAAAAATGGTTTCGGGCGTAAATGTGCTCGCTAACGCAGTTAAGGTTACCCTTGGGCCTAAAGGAAGAAATGTGGTCCTGGAGCGATCTTTCGGAGCTCCAACTGTAACTAAAGACGGAGTATCTGTTGCTAAGGAGGTGGAACTTAAAGACAAATTTGAAAATATGGGTGCTCAAATGGTGAAAGAAGTTGCATCCAAGACGTCTGATAACGCTGGAGATGGTACTACGACGGCGACTGTATTGGCGCAGGCAGTAGTTAGGGAGGGCATGAAGTTTGTAGCAGCCGGAATGAATCCTATGGACCTAAAAAGGGGGATTGATAAGGCTGTTTCAAGCGTAGTTTCGGAACTGCAAAAAATTAGCAAGCCGTGCACGACCTCGAAAGAAATTGCCCAAGTAGGATCGATTTCAGCAAACGCCGATGAAGAGATTGGCTCAATTATTTCCGAGGCGATGGAAAAGGTCGGAAAAGAGGGTGTCATAACGGTTGAGGATGGCAAATCACTCAACAACGAGCTAGATGTTGTTGAAGGAATGCAGTTTGACAGAGGGTATTTGTCTCCATACTTTATCAATAATCCGGACAAGCAGGTTACTGTCTTAGAAAATCCCTACATTTTGTTACATGACAAGAAGATTTCTAACATCAAAGATCTTTTACCAGTTTTAGAGGCGGCGGCAAAGGCTGGCAGACCTCTTCTTATAGTGGCGGAAGATGTTGAGGGAGAAGCCCTTGCAACGCTTGTAGTTAACAATATTCGTGGAATCCTTAAAACATGCGCAGTAAAAGCGCCAGGTTTCGGCGACCGTAGGAAAGCAATGCTTGAAGACATGGCAGTGCTAACCGGTGGAGTCGTAATTTCAGAAGAGACAGGCATGACGTTGGAAAAAGCGACATTAGATGACCTGGGGGGTTGTGCCAGGATTGAAATCGGTAAAGAAAACTCAACAATTATCGACGGAGAAGGCGAGACTAAAAATATTGAAGCTCGAGTAAAACAAATTCGTGTACAAATTGATGAAGCTACAAGTGATTACGACAGAGAGAAGCTTCAGGAAAGAGTTGCAAAACTTGCAGGCGGAGTTGCGGTAATTAAAGTTGGAGCAGCAACCGAGGTAGAGATGAAGGAGAAAAAAGCAAGAGTTGAAGATGCGCTGCACGCGACTAGAGCAGCAGTTGAAGAAGGTATAGTTGCTGGAGGAGGTGTTGCCTTTATCCGAGCAAGAACTGCAGTTAAGGTTAAGGGCGATAACTCTGATCAGGATGCAGGCATCCAGATTGTTATGAAGGCTATCGAAGAGCCGCTTAGGCAAATTGTGTTCAACTCAGGTGGAGAACCTAGTGTGGTAGTTAATAAAGTTATCGATCTGAAAGGTAATGACGGGTTTAATGCTGCTACAGATGAGTATGGTGATCTCGTATCGATGGGCGTTGTAGACCCGACAAAGGTAACTCGAACTGCTATCCAAAATGCAGCCTCCATAGCTGGCTTGATGTTAACGACCGAGGCTATGGTTTCCGAACTGGTAGAGGAGAAAAAAGGAGGCGGTATGGAAGGAATGGACCCTGGTATGGGCGGTATGGGCGGCATGGGCGGTATGGGCGGTATGGGCGGCATGGGAATGTAATGAAATAATGCCTAATTCGAAAAAAAAAATTATTTTTAACTTAGAAGCTTTTCGTGATTTCAAGCCTGCTTTTACCAGCAGGCTTTTTTTTTGAGACTCCTGTGTTAATCACCTATCATGATGTAGTTGAAAAGGCCATAAAGGCTAACCGTTCAAGATTATGCGTTGGCCTCGACCCAGATTTAGAGAAGCTTCCACTTCAATACTTACCTTATGGTAAGTCAAGTTTAAAAAAAAATATCGAATATTTTTTCAAAGAAGTTGTATACGCGACTGCAGACGAGTGTTCCGCATATAAACCACAGGCAGCTATGTTTTCAGCGCTCGGGTGTGAGGATCTACTAGCGGCATTGATCACATGGATAAAAAAAAATTTCCCAAATCACTTAGTCATTTTTGATGGAAAGCGAGGGGATATCGGAAACACAGCAAAGCATTACGTTGTTGAGTGTTTTCAGAGGTATGAGGCTGACGCAACCACCGTGAGCCCCTACATGGGCCTGGAAAGTATCAAACCTTTTACAGAGAAACCTGAGAAAGGAGTATATGTACTTTGCCGGACTAGCAACCCCGGGGCTGATTTGATACAAAAGATCCGTGTTCCTAACAGGTTACATGAGAGAAATTTTATACCCTTTTACGAATATATAGCAGAAAAATTTGTCGAATTTGATGTTAGAAATCAGATCGGCCTTGTAGTAGGAGCTAATTGTATTGATGAGTTGAAAAATATCCATAAACGATTTCCTTCGACACCGTTACTACTGCCAGGAATTGGGAGTCAAGGCGGCAAAATCGTCGACGTGGTGTCGATAATAGACGACGACAAAAAAAAATCTGATTCCGAAAGCTTAGGTGAAAGATGTAACAACAATCTGATAAACCTGTCGCGTAGCGTGATTTATGCGTCAAACGGAAAAGACTGGAAATACGCGGCTATGAAAAAAGTTAAAGCTCTCAATGTGAGTCTAGGTAGTGGTTTAGAATGTTGAGGACAAAAAATTGATTAAAAAAACGCTTAATTTTCATAGTTTACTTGCAATTAATGCTCTGCTTTCTAAAGAAATTTCTCGATTTGCGAAAGTTTGGGTGCAAACAATCTTGGCGCCCGTGATTTCGTCTGTGCTCTTCCTAATAATCTTCTCATACTTACTGAATAATCGTATTGAACCTCTCCCGGGAATACAATACTCCTCTTTTTTAATTCCCGGTCTGATCATGATGACTTTGCAACAAAATGCATTTGCAAATAGTAGCTCTAGTCTTACTCAAAGTAAGATTACTGGTAATCTAATTTTTCTCATGTTGTCCCCTATGACGCCTATTCAGTGGTTCGTAGGATATATTGGGGGGGCTGTTGCGCGAGGCGTTGCATGCGCAATCTCACTTTGGCTGTTCTGTTCCTTTTTTAACTATGTCCCTATATCCTCGTTTATCTGGGTTTTTACATTTAGCATTTTAGCCTGCTTGTCAATGGGTGGGTTGGGGATTATAGCTGGCATTTATGCAGAAAAATGGGACCAGGTATCAGCATTTCAAAACTTTCTTATTAACCCCCTAACTTTATTAGCAGGAGTCTTTTATTCTACCCAATCGTTACCTTCATTATGGCAAACGGTTAGCAGGTTTAATCCTTTTTTTTACTTGATAGATGGATTTAGGTATGGATTCTTCTTAGTCTCTGATGTCTCACCCTACAGAAGCTTATTCATCTGTTCCTTGTTTACGCTTCTAATTTGTGGTTTGTCAATATTATTGATCTCCATTAGGTGGAGGTTGAAGTCATGAACAATAGGGCAACATCGCTGCGCCAATTACTCCAGCTGAATCGCCCAATTTATTTTTTTTAAATCGTGTTTTGTAATGATCTGAAAAAATATTTTGTTCAACTTTCTCTTGAACTATACGATATAACGGAGTGTGATTAGAAAGTCCTCCTCCAATAACTATAATTTCAGGATCGAGTATGTTGCAAACGTTTCCGATACTTACTCCCAGCATTTCATAGAAATTCTGTTTTAAGTTGGAAGCTACCTCGCACGTGGAATTTAAAATTGTCCTCGCAGTCTCATGCTTACCAGTTCTAATAAAATACTCTGCTTCAATACCAGAGCCCGAAACATAGGTCTCCACACACCCCCTCCGCCCGCACCAACAAAGCCTTCCAGTTTCAAATGCAACCGAGTGATGTCCGAACTCACCTGCAATATCATTGACTCCCCTAAAAATTTTTTTATCAAAAACAATACCTGCTCCGCATCCCGTTCCCAAAATTACTCCGACAACTGTTTTGAAGTCTTTCCCAGCCCCATGAGTGGCTTCCGCAAGGGCGAAACAATTGGCATCATTCGCTATGGTTATATCTTGCTTTAATTTGTCTTGTAGCAAACGTTTCAACGGTTGGCCATTCAAGCACTGCGTGTTTGAATTTCGCAACAAACCTGTTTTATTGGAAAGCGAACCCGGAGTGGCAATACCTATAGAATAGTTATCGGATATACCAGCTGTCACCTTCCCAATAATATTTTTTATATTACTAGTAATTTGATTAACGCCTTTGTCCGCTTCAGTTAGAATACGTTGTCTGACAAGTACTCTTTCATTAACATCAAGAATTACGCATTCAATTTTGGTCCCCCCTAAATCAACGCCTACGCGGTACAAACTTATACCTCAAACTGCAATGACGCCAGGTGAGCATAAAGCCCAGAGTTTCGCATCAATTCATTATGATTTCCGCGCTCAATTATCTGTCCTTTATCAAGGACAAGAATTAAGTCAGCCCTTCTGACGGTTGAGAGGCGATGAGCAATTATAAGACTTGTTCTTCCCGGCAAGAGCTTATCAAGTCCTTTTTGCACTTCGGACTCAGATTTCGAATCTAGAGAAGAAGTTGCCTCATCCAATAACAAAAGTGGGGAATTTTTGAGCAAAGCTCTCGCAATAGCAATCCTTTGTTTCTGTCCGCCAGATAGCCGCACCCCTTTTTCCCCTAAAAAAGACTGGTAACCATCCGGCAAATCGGAAATAAAGTCGTGCGCATTCGCAGCCTTTGCGGCCAAAATTACATCGTGATCAGCCGCCGTCAACCTTCCATAACGAATATTATCAAAAGCATTTGCAGAAAAAATTACCGGATCCTGTGAAACTAAACTTACGGAGTTCCTCACTTGCTTGTATCCCAACTCTTTGATGCTTATGTCTCGTATTTGGACACTTCCTTTGGACACTTGATAAAAGCCAAGGAGCAAGGAGAATATCGTAGACTTTCCCGCACCTGAAGGTCCAACTAATGCTGTCACGGTTCCCGGCTGAAGTTCAAAAGAAATGTTACTAAGAACGTTTTTATCTAAATTTGATGGGTAAGAAAAACTAACATCACGAAAACTAACCCGGTCAAAAATTTCTACTGGAGATACAACGTTAGATTGATCTTCTTTTGATCTTGGCTCTTCTAACTGATTGTCAAAAGCAAATAGTTCACCTAATCTTTCAGAGGCTCCTAACGCACGTTGCAAATCCCCCCAAATTTCCGCGAGTGCGGCAAAGGATGCCGCCATAAATGCGGCATACAGAACAAATTGTGTAAATTCTCCAAAAGACATTTCTTGCTGAGAAACGCTTTGAGTTCCTAACCATAAAACGAAAACTACACCGCCGAATGTGAATATTACTGCCAGTACAGTTAAAAATGCCCTCGATAAAACACGTTTTTTCGCTGACGAAAAAGCACTCTCCGTAACTTTATCGAATCTTTCCGCCTCAAACTTTTCTCTTACAAAAGCTTGCACAGTGAAAATTCCATTTAAAATTTCCCCTGCATGAGAACTCAAATCGGCTATCTTTTCTTGGCTGTCCTTAGATGTTGTTCTAACTCTTTTACCAAAAAAAACAACTGGGGTGAGAGTGATCGACATTAACAGAAGCATAATCGCAGCAAGTTTAAAACTTGTAATTAACATCATTATCAAACTACCGAGTAATAATATAAAACTTCTCAACGCGATCGATATGCTGCTTCCAGTAAGGGTTTGGATAAGTACTGTATCTGTGGTTAATCTTGATAGCACCTCTCCAACTTTCAACGACTCAAAAAACTCAGGGGGGTAGTTAATGATTCTGTGAAAAATATCTTTCCTCAGGTCAGCTACGATTCGTTCGCCCAGCATCGACATCATGTAGAATCTTGCTGATACTAAAATCCCCAAAATTGTGGCCAAAAGAAACAAAAATAGAAATCTTTTATTAACATCTGAGCTTTCTAAGCCGGAATCAATCAATCCTCGAAAAGCATAAGGAACTATGAGGGTAACAACTGCCGCCGCTAATAATAAACCGATCGCCAAAAACCACTGAAACTGATATTTTTTTAGAAACCCTAGTAACAAAGTTAGCTCATTGAAGAAAATTATATAACCACTTTTATTCTGTCATACTTGCTTCAATAAACCAAAATTTTCAACCATACAGTATTACGCCATGTTTTCACTAATAATCGGTCTATTAATTTTTACAATGGCAACTTCGGCAAATATTTTTTTTCCTAGGTTTAGGGGTCGCGTAGTAAAGACATCCGGAGTTTTCGTGTGGAAAAAAGGTATAGAAATTCTTACCTTTGTCGGCATTTTCTTTATGCTAGGTCGTTATGGTGAAGCAAAGATTATGTCATGGACTTTGTGGTCAGCCAATATTGTTACACTTTACCTTGCATTAATTATTAATTTTATTTCGATCTGGTTAGTGGTTAGCGCCTATACGTCTCAAAATATTGTAAAAATAAAAATTGCAAATCCCGTTATTTTAGGAGTTACGTTCTGGGCGCTTGCTCATATAATTCTAGACGGAGATATTTTATCGACAATACTCTTCGTTTTTCTTACATTTTGGACCAATATGATGTCTAAGTTTTCAACACGCATGGCTGGAGACATCCAATCCCCGGGGAAGAGACAACATCATTCGGTTAAGGCAACTGCTTCGACACTGTTTCTCAGCTTAATGCTGTGGATTTACACTATCAGAGAGGGTTTTGAATTCTTCGCAGGTGTAGGTGTTACACTCACGAAATAAAATTTTATTCACCAAAGACAATCCATAAATAACGTTTTTAGTATTTAAAATTTAAAACTTTTGATAGCCCTCTGTTAATTTTGTTTTTAATACAGTTCAATTAACACATTAATGTGAGGGGGTGGAAACGTAGACATTGGGGTTGCGTAAAAAACTTAATCTTCCTTAGAAAGTAATTTCCCGATAGAAGTCATCTAAAAATTAGAGGTATTAATAAACAAATACATCAAAGTGTTCGTATGTTGAAGCGAACGCTTAATATCTGTATTAATTTAGATAATTAGTCCGCGTGTAAAATTAGCGATCATGGAATTTTTTTTGACAGCCTGTCACGCGATTTGTGAAAAATAACTGTGCTACACTTACCGGATGGCGAATTAGCTCAGCCGGTTAGAGCGACGGAATCATAATCCGCAGGTCCGGGGTTCGAGTCCCTGATTCGCCACCAATTTCTAAGAACATTATGGTAAAAACCCTGATACACGCCTCATGTGGTTTGGTTCGTGATTTACCACTTTGTTTTGAAATACATTTTTAATATTAGTTTTGAATTTCCTCAAAAATTCCCCATAAAAAAAAATGAGTTGCTAAAAAATCCATCAAAACGTTTTGCTAATTTTTCAAGCATTGTAACCGCCTGCGGAACTTCTAAGCGCAAAGTTACAATTGGCTGAGTAGCCAGAGACTAGATAAAAAGTAACTAAACGGTGACACTCATAAATTCGACTTTGCGTTCTACCCACAGAATATGTGGAGAGATATGTCGTTTTAGAGGACAGTGGTTGGTGGAACCCCTTATAAAGTGCCTGGGAAATAATTTACCGCCTATTTCTTTTCTCGTACTTCCACATCAATTGTAATTTTCTCGTCCTCAGCGAAATTCGGATTTTGTTTTTTTTCTTGTTGGTTTCTCATAATACTGGCTAAAACCGGAAAAATTCTAGGCAGAATCCTATTTAGTGCAAGTCCTATTAAACGACCTTTAATTAATGGGATGATGAAATGAAACATGGTTATCTCTTCTGATTTATTTTTTCCTCAATCAACCGTCTGACTATGATGCTTTTTTTGACTTTTTTTTCATGAATTAAATTACGCGCAAAATAAAACATGCTGTTTTACAGGCTTTACCCGGTTTAGTCTTAACAGTCATATTAGTGTAACGTATTTTTTTACGACTATCTTGATATACGGCATTAGCGCTTTCCATAATTTTTTCTCAATCTGACTTCTCTTCTTATAATCAATTTGTTTTTCAATTCGCCAATTTGTCAGTGCTATTTACGGGGCCACTTACTTGAATTTACCCTGCTGTTATCTGGTAAATAATTGCTATATGATTTCTCAAGCGACTATTTACCGACGGGCTCTCAATCAGAATTATGGATTTCTGCT
>MDTG01419708.1_pt1 | contig 15078 bp, 11 predicted proteins | sample 811421 | NCBI WGS metagenome assembly MDTG01 (sample SAMN05326645, study PRJNA326480) | marine metagenome | isolation source: seawater | place: Pacific Ocean: South East | collected 2011
CCCGCCGCCCGCGCGCCCGCGCCCCATCCGCGCGCTGACGCACGCGCCGCCACCCGCGCGACGACGCCCGCGCCGCCACCCGCGCGACGACGCCCGCGCCGCCACCCGCGCGCCGACGCCCGCGCGCCGACGCACCTGCCGCCATCGCGTGCGCGCCCAAGTCGGCGCGAGGGCAACGCAGTCGACGTGGTCTGGGCCGCCCGCGCGCGGGCTGGGAAGCGCGGCGCTCTTCGGGATGTGGCGAGGACACCGAACGGGAAGAGGCCGCCCCCCGAAGGAGGCGACCTCTTCCCAGCCGGATTCGAAGCCGGGGTCCGCAGCGGCCGGGAGGCCGTCGCGCGCTACTGGTTCCGCAGCATGAACGGGTAGGTCACGCTCACGATGCCGCCGCCGTCCGGCGCCGGGAAGGCCCAGCGGCGCACGGCCTGGGTGATGCACGCCTCCGTGTCCGAGTGGCCGAGCGTGCTCGACTGCACGGTCGCCACGGTGACGGCGCCGGTCTGGCTGATGATGAAGCGCGTCGTCACGCGCCCCTCCAGGTCCGGCCGGGCGCGGAGGCTCTGCTCGTAGCAGAACTTCACCTCGTTGTGGTGGCGCCGCACCGTCCGGCGGATGACCTCGCGGCTGAGCCCACCGTTCGTCGTCACCGGCCCGGGGGTGAGCCGCGGGACCCGGCTGACGTGGTCCCGTCCGCCGATGCCCCCGACGCGCCCGTAGCCGTTGCCCTCGCAGGTCTGACCCGGGTCGCAGGTCACACCCGCGCCGTGGCCGAGCGTGCCCATCGTGTCCAGGCCGACGGTGCCGAGCCCGTCCCCGCCGGCGCCCCGGCCCGTGCCGCGGAGGCCGAGCCCGCCCAGGCCGTGGTTCTCCCCGGGCTGCGAGCCCATGAGCGCGCCGAGGTAGCTCATCGGATCCTGCCCGAGCGCCGTCTCGCGGCCGAAGGGCGAGGTCGGCGTGTTCCAGCTCCCGGCGACGGTCCGCAGCGTGCCGAGGACCCCCGCGTTCCGCGCCTCTTCGCGCGCGCTCTCCCGCGCGAGGTGCGGGTCCGGGTTGTTCTCCGGGCCCTCCACGGCGTAGCGGTTGTCGGTCTCGGGCGCGCTCTCGTCGCCCATCTCGCCCTCCTCGCCCGCGTGACGCTCGCCGCTGCCGCCCGCCTCCGCGACCGGGCCGTCGACCTCGAGCTCGACCTGCTCCTCCTCCTCGAAGGCCGGCGGCTCCATCAGGTAGGAGACGAGGCGCGAGTCCCGGTTCAGGTTGTCGATGGCCAGCGCCGAGCTCTTCGGTGGCAGGAGCGAGAAGAGCGTGAGCACGCCCGCGGCGAGCGCCATCACGCCGCCGACGTACATGAAGGGGCGGCGGTCGATGGGGGTGCCGCCGGCGATGCGCTTGCCGGCGTGCACGCGCTTGACCCGGAAGCGGAAGCCGCCGAGGGACCAGCTCACGTCTCCATCGGGCCCGAGGGCGCGCGTCCCGGGCTCGGCGCCCTCGGCGTTCGCCGGGACGCTCACCTGGCCCCCCTCGACGAGCGTCAGCGCGGGCGCGCCCAGCACGTCGGCGCCGATGAGGTAGTCCGCGCCCTCGGCCTCGCCGACGACGAAGCGCGCGCCCGGAGGCACGTGCTCGACGTGGAGCACGCTCTCGCCCCACTGGAGCACGACCTCGTAGGCCTCCTCGGGGGCCTCGACCTCGGCAGGCGAGACGGGCGGCCCGCTGGCCACGACGCCGTAGCGGACGGCGTCCGGGTCGGGCGTGGGCTCGGGCTCGGCGGCCGCCGGAGTCGGCGGCGGGACGGGCGCGGCGAAGGGGTTGGGCACGGCCTTCGCCGCCGCGGGGCTCGGGGCCCCCGTCGCGACGACCGGCGCGAGGCGCAGGACCAGGCGCGCGCCGCCGAGGCGGAGCTCGTCCCCGTCTTCGAGCCGCGCCTTGTTGATGCGCTGCCCGTTGACGAAGGTGCCGCTCGCCGAGCCCAGGTCGATCACGTGCACCGCGTCGCCCGTGACCTCGACCACCGCGTGCATCCGCGAGACGTCGGCGTCGTCGAGGCGCAGGTGGCTGGAGGGCAGGCGCCCGATCTTCACCACGTCGCGCGCGAAGCGCTCCGTGCGGATGGGGCCCGCTCCCTCGTGGATGTCGAAGCTCAGCTCGGTCTTCATCGCGTCCTTCCTCCCGAGGACGGACGTCTCCCCCGAGCGCCTCTCCGCGGGCGCCGATCGGGTCGCCGGGGGCTCCCCCCGACCTCCGGGGGGCTCTCCGCGGCGCGCTCCGTCCTCGCCCACTACCGACAACGCCTCCCCGGCCCAGGTTCCGAGCAGGCCCGAAAAAGGTCGCGCTACGGGCCGCGCTCCCACCGCCTTCGCCCTTGCTCCCGCGGGCCCCCGGCCGCACGCTCCGCGCCATGTCGAAGGCCGATCGCGAGAAGTGGGACGCGCGCTACCGCACCGGGGACTACCCCAAGGGCGACCCGGCCTGGCTCCAGCACTTCGAGGACGAGCTCCCGTCGAGCGGCCGCGCCCTCGACGTCGCCTCGGGCTCCGGGCGCGTCTCCATCTACCTCGCGCGCCGCGGCCTCGAGGTCCTCGCCATCGACATCTCCCCCGTCGGCCTCGCGCTCGCCCGGGAAGCCGCCGCCGACGAGGGCGTGCGCATCGAGACCCGCGCCATGGACCTCGAGCGCGAGCCCTTCCCCGAGGGCCCCTTCGACCTCGTCGCCTGCTTCCACTACCGGCAGCGCGCGCTCTTCCCGATCATGGCTTCGAACGTCGCCCCCGGCGGCTGCGTCGTGGCCGAGCTCGCGACCGTGAAGAACCTCGAGCGCCAGCAGAAGCCCTCGCGCCGCTGGCTCGCCGAGCCGAACGAGCTCCTCGAGAGCTGCGGTGGCCTCGAGGTCCTCTACTACCGCGAGGCCTGGGTCGCCGACCGCCACCTCGCCCGCCTGATCGCACGCCGCCCCGACGAATAGTCATCGCGACCCCGGCGACGACGCCAGTCGTCGCGACCCGTGCCCGTGCCCCTGCCCGTGCCCGCGGGCAAGACGAGCCGGAAGAGCCTCCCGCTCGCGCGACGACGCCAGTCGTCGCGACCCGTGCCCCTGCCCGTGCCCCTGCCCGTGCCCGCGGGCAAGACGAGCCGGAAGAGCCTCCCGCTCATCACGAAGCCCCGCGACCCGTGCCCGCGGGCGAACCGAGCCCGAAGAGTCCCGCGCTCGGCTCGCCCCGCCCTCAGCTCGCCCGCGGCCGCGCCTCGCGCGGGGCGTCGTCCGGCACGAGCTGGTGGAAGCGCCGGTAGTCCACCACCCGCTCGCCGTCCTCACGGAAGAGGATGATGTCGGCGTAGTGGTGGTCCCAGGCGAAGTCGTCCACGGACCAGGCGGAGCGCGCGTGCACGACCTGGTTGAACGTGTCGTCCGTGCCCACGAAGGTCGCGAGCAGCTGCGCGCTCTTCGCCTCGAGGCTCTCCCGGGTCTCCCCGTGGAGCGGGCTCTCCTCGTCGATGAGGTGGATCGCCGTCCAGCTCAGCGAGAACACCGGCGTGCTCGGGCGCACCAGCTTCAGCTCCCGCAGCTTGCGCATGTGCCCGCCCTCGGAGGTCACCGTGTCCACGAGGAGCGTCAGGCTGAGCGTCGCCTCCACGACCTGGTTCGCCCGCTCGTTCGCCATGCGCACCATCAGCGCGCGCTTCCCCTCGTGCGTCGTGATGCAGACCTTGTCGGTGAACATCACCCGCGCCGTCGGCCGGGCGAACTTCGCGAAGGCGAGGCCCGTGACGAGCGCCTGGTAGAGCAGGCCCACGATCGCCTCGAGGGTCACGATCGTGTTCGCGTACATGCCCGCCGGCGACATGGCGCCGTAGCCGATGGTGCTGAAGGTCTGGACGCTGAAGGCGAAGGCGTCCCCGAAGTGGCCGGGCCGCGCGCCCTCGATGCACTCCGGGAGCGCGAGGTAGGCGAGCGCGAAGCTCGCGTTGAGCAGCACGTAGCCGAGCACCACGCCGAGCAGCCACCAGCGCCAGCGGACCGTCAAGAAGCGGTGATAGAGGTCGCTGAAGCGCGCGCGCTCGATCCCGATGCGCTCGATCATTACGACCTGCCCATCGCGCCCGATGAAGCGGGCGCTGCTCTTCGAGCTCGACGGGGTCCGGTCGGCGCCCATGGCGGCGGAGCATAGGGCGCGTGGACCCCCACCGGTACCCCAGCCCCGGCCGGCGCTTGCCCTCGCCGCGGCCTTTGCCAAGGTGCGCCCGCGATGCCGCTCGACCCCGCCTTCGTCGACGACTGCCCCTACGGCCCCGGTGGCCTGCTGCTGGACGAGCTCCTCGAGGTCGACCGCGACCGGAGCCGCGTCGTCGTGCGCATGCCCACCCACGCCGAGCTGCCGCTCACCCGCGAGCAGCGCGCCCACCCGCTCTATCACCCGCGGCACGTGAGCGGCGGGCTGATGGTGCACATGACGGGCATGGTGGGCTTCGTCCACGCCTACTACGTCCTCGACCTGCGCCACGCGGATGGCTGGATCGGCTACGGCGGCCGCATCCACGACGCGCGCTTCCGCGCCCTCGCCGAGCCGGGCGAGCCGCTGATCCTCGAGGGCCAGGCGACCAAGCAACGGAAGGGAGCCGAGCGCTGCTTCGCGCGCTACCGCTTCCGCTTCACCCAGGGCGACACGCTCGTCTACGAGAGCGATCAGAGCGCGATGTGGATGCGCATCACGGGCGAAGAGGGGAGCGAGGCGTGATGCACGCGGAGAAGCTCGAGGTCCGGACCGGGGGACGCGGCCTCTACGAGATCACCGGCGAGGTGCAGCGCGTCGCCCGCGAGGCCGGCATCGAGGCGGGCCTCTGCCACGTCTTCGTGCACCACACGAGCGCCTCGCTGATCATCAACGAGAACGCCGACCCGGACGTGCAGCGCGACCTCGACGCCTTCTTCGCGCGCCTGGTGCCGGACGGCGACCGGATCTTCGTCCACACGGCCGAGGGGCCCGACGACATGCCGGCGCACGTGCGCACCGCGCTCACGCAGACCTCGCTCACGATCCCCGTGAGCGGCGGCCGCTGCGATCTCGGCACCTGGCAGGGCGTCTACCTCTGGGAGCACCGTCACGCGCGCCACCACCGGCGCGTGACGGTCACGATCCAGGGCTGACGAGGCCGCCGAGCGCGAGACCCGGCCGAGAGCCGCGGCGCGCCCCTCAGCGGATGGCGTGGTCGGCCGCCTCGAGCTTCGCCTTCAGCCGGTGCCGGCCGCGGTGCAGCATGACGCGGAGCGCGCTCCGGTTGACGCCCATGCGCTCGGCGGCCTCGATGCGGTCCAGGCCCTCGACGTCGACCAGCTGCACGGCCTGGCGCTCGCGCCGGGGCAGGTGGACCAGCTCCTTGTGCACCATGTCGACGGCGGCCAGGTCGTCGAGGCGCTCGCGCGGGCTCTCGAAGGGCGGCGTGTGGTGCTCCTCGAAGCTCACCTGCGGGCGGCTCCGGCGGTGCATGTCCACGATCTTCCGGCGGAGGATGCTGACGAGCCAGGTCTTCAGGCTCGAGCGGCCGGCGAAGGAGGAGATGCCCTTCATCGCGGCGACCCAGGTCTCCTGCACGAGGTCGCGGGCCAGCTCGTCCTTGCCCACGCGCTGGCGGGCGTAGCGGAGGAGGGAGGGCTCGAGCTCGCGGATGGTCGCGGCGTCGAGCGTGGCGGGGGTGGCGGTGGCGGTGGCGGTGGTCATGGCAGCCCTTCGGGTCGAGGCGTTTTGGACCAATCGGTCTAGAACGTTTCTACGCCCGCGCCCCCCCTGCGTCAACCGGGTTTCTAGACCGAGTGTTCTGGAACGACAAGGGGCGCCGGACCGTTCGAGCCGAAACCATTGGGCTTTCCACGATCGGGTTCACACGAATAAAACATATCGATTGATATATTTGTGTCGTCGCCGCGGGGTGAAAGCGTCGTCATCTCCGAGACTTACCCGGTCTTTCCGCACTCGGAGTGAGGGCAGAGCCGTCGCGTACGCGCAACGCAGCGTTGCGAGCCTCGCGCGGGGGAATCCCGGGCCGGGCGACGGACCGAGCGATCCGGGAGACATCCGTGGGCCGGGACAGGGGGCTCTGCTCCGCCTCGGGCCCGCGTGCGTCCGGCGTGTCCGGTGGCGCTCCAGGCCCGTCAGGGAGCCCCGAAACGCGCGACGGCGCGCCCCCGGAGGAGCGCGCCGTCGGCGTCGTCGTCGCGGTCGCGGCTCAGCCGCCGGGCGGGCAGCGCGGCGCGCCGATGCAGGCCGCGATCTCCTCCCGGCACTCGCGCATGACGCAGTCGAGGTCGCCGCAGGTGAAGACCTGCTCCACGGCGCAGTTGATGACCTCGTCCACGAAGAAGCGCACGTCCGCGCAGGCCCGCGCCGAGCAGTCGCCGATGCACGTGAAGGAGAAGTCGGGGGGCGGGTCGCCCTCGAAGTCCACGCAGCCGAAGATGCACGTGGCGACCTCGATGCAGGTCACGCCCGGGCAGGCGCCGCAGTCACCGGGGCAGTTCACGCAGGACTCGAACTCCTCGGCCTCGCAGACCCCGTTGCCGCAGACCGAGCACACGCCGCAGTCGGCGGGGCAGCTCGCGCAGTCCTCGGGGCGCCGGCAGCGGCCGTCCCCGCAGCCCACGCAGGCGCCGCAGTCGGCGGGGCAGGTCGAGCAGTTCTCGATGCCCGGGTCGCAGGTTCCGTCTCCGCACTCGGGGCAGGCGTCGCAGTCGGCGGCGCAGGTGAGGCAGTCCTCGCCGTCCTCGGCCCGGCAGAAGCCGTCGCCGCAGGTCCGGCAGGCGCCGCAGTCGCCCGGGCAGCTCGAGCAGCTCTCGGTCGGCTGGCAATCGCCGTCGCCGCAGAACTCGCAGAGGCCGCAGTCGCGCGGGCAGGTCGAGCAGTCCTCGCTCGGCGCGCAGCGGCCGTTGCCGCAGGTCTCGCAGAGGCCGCAGTCCTCGGGGCAGGTGGCGCAGTCCTCGCTGTCGGTGCACTCGCCGTCGCCGCAGGTCTCGCAGCGGCCGCAGTCGGCCGGGCAGGTCGAGCAGTTCTCGCTCTCCGTGCACGCGCCGTCGCCGCAGGTCTCGCAGAAGCCGCAGTCCGACGGGCAGCTCGCGCAGTCCTCGCCGGCGCCGCAGCGGCCGTCGCCGCAGGTCTCGCAGCGGCCGCAGTCGATGGCGCAGCTCGAGCAGGTCTCACCGGCGCTGCACGTGCCGTCGCCGCAGGTCACACAGAAGCCGCAGTCGGCGGCGCAGCTCGCGCAGTCCTCGGTGGGCTGGCAGGTGCCGTCGCCGCAAGTCTCGCAGGCGCCGCAGTCCTCCTCGCAGGAGGCGCAGTTCTCGCTGGGCCCGCAGGTGCCGTCGCCGCAGCCGGCGCAGGCGCCGCAGTCGGCGGGGCAGGTCTCGCAGCTCTCGCCGAGGTCCTCCTCGCAGAGGCCGTCGCCGCAGTCGCGGCAGAACCCGCAGTCGGCCGGGCAGGTCGAGCAGTCCTCCGTCGCCGCGCAGAGGCCGTCGCCGCAGACGTCCGGGCACTCGCCGCAGTCCGCGGCGCAGAGCTCGCAGCTCTCGGTCGGGGCGCAGAAGCCGTTGCCGCAGAACTCCGTGTCCGAGTCGGGTGGGATCACCACGTCCGGGCGCGAGGTGCCGGCGTCGTCGAGGTCGACGACGAGGGTCGAGCGGCCGCATCCGGCGAGGACGAGCGGGGCAGCGAAGAGAAGGAAGGTCCAGTGGGCGCGACGCATGAAGGCTCCTGAGAAGCGAAAGCGCCGGAAACATAGCCGATCGCGCCGCGCGCATCACTCATGCGGCCCATTCCGGGGCGTCAGAGGGCCAGGGAGCGTGAGTTCCCGCAGCCCGAGACCCCCTGCCATGGCCCCGGACGACGGGCCGAGGCTGCTGGACGACCGGCCCGGTCGCGCCGGATCGGGCGCGAGACGCCTCCCACGAACGGGCGAGGACCGTGACCGTGGCACCACGAACGTGTGAGCGTCGGTCACACCGAGGCGTGCCGTTCACGCCCCGGGGGAGCCGGCTCGTCGGCGCGTCCGGGAGCGTCAGTTCGTCGCGACGACGCCCTCGCGGGAGGGCACGGAGCCGCGCACGGCGCCCATGGCCGTCAGCTCGTCCATCGTCTTCTCCGTCGCCCGGCGCTGCCAGACGGTCGCCACGAGCATCACGGAGTTCATGCCGACGAGGCGGATCCAGAGGTAGACGTCGAGCCGGTCGAACATCGCGCAGATGGCCATCAGGTAGCTGTGCGGGGCCAGCGAGATGATCGTCCACAGGCGCATCGGCCAGAGGTTGTGGCGCCGGTAGACGGCCGCCGTCTCCTCGCTGCGCTCGATCTCCACGCCCTCGCGGAGCGAGAGCGGGTTGAGCAGGCCGATGATCTTGTGCTGGCTCTCGACGAAGGGCAGGAGCACGTACTTGGTCGTGAAGTAGGCGACCGGGCCGCGCTCGCGCGCCTGCTCGGCCAGCTTCGCCACCTTCTCCGGATCGTCGCCCTCGCCGCCGCGATCCAGGCGCGTCGCCCGCAGATACGACTCCTTGTAGTAGTCGTAGATGTGCAGGTGGGGGACGGTCAGGAGGATGACCGGCACCATCAGGTAGAGGTGCGTCGGGTCCTGCTCCTTCGTCCAGAGGTGGTAGAAGGCCGGGAAGACGGTCGCGCAGGCGACGACGATGTCGGCGGTGCCGTCGAGGGCGCGGCCGAACTGGGAGCTCATGTTCTTGGCGCGCGCGAGGATGCCGTCGGCGCCGTCGAGGATCGCCGCCGCCCAGAGGAGCGCGCCGGCGACGATCATGTCGGTCGGGCCGCCCTGCAGGAAGAACCAGCCGGAGGCGAGGCCCACGATCATCGCCATCACGGTGACCATGTTGGGCGTGAGCGGCGTGCGGAAGATCGACCAGACGAAGCCGTAGGCGAGCGGCCGGTGGACCATGATGTTGATCGGGTCCTCGACCTCCGTGGACTTCAGCAGCGACCGAAACGGAGGCAGGCGGTGCTCGGTGGGGGCGGCGGTCTGGTCTCGGGACATGAGGGGCTCCTCGGGGCTTCCCGCTCGTGGCTCAAGCAAGAGCTGGACCGGCGCGGGCGGGGGCGACACGGGCTCGCTCCCTCCGCCCCACGCCGTCTCGCCGCGGGGCGACGACTCTCCCGGTGGCTACGTGAGTAGCCGGTTCGGGGCCAGAAAGTGGCCCGTGGGGGAGCCGCCCCTTCAGACGCTCGAAGGGCCCATGCGTAACGTTCCCGGGAGGGCCGCGACCTGCAGACAGGCTCCACGCGGCTGGCACGAAGGATGCTGGCCCGCCAAGGTCCCGATCACCGGCGTCGCTCCCGCGGGCGCCATCTGCGACCGGCATCCGCAATCGCCGTCCGCGACCGCCACCTGCGACTGCCTTTCCGCGCCCCACGAGGCCCGCCCATGCTCGCTCAGACCCGCTCCCTCCTCGACGACAAGCTCCGCACGCTGCCCAAGCATCCGCTCAAGACGCTCCGGCGCGGGGCGCTGGCGATGGCCCGCAAGGAGACGCCGCTGCTCACGCAGCTCGTGGTCATCCGGCGCTGCAACCTCACCTGCGGCTACTGCAACGAGTACGACGACTACTCCGATCCGGTGCCGAAGGAGGTGCTCTTCGAGCGCATCGATCACCTCGCCGAGCTCGGCAACCTGATCCTCACGCTCACGGGCGGCGAGCCCTTCCTGCACCCGGATCTCCACGAGATCGTGAAGCGGGCGGTCGACCACGGGATGATCGTGACGTCGATCTCGAACGCCTACCCGCTGACGAAGCGGCGCATCGAGCAGATGAACGACGCGGGGCTCACGCTGCTGCAGGTCTCGGTGGACAACATCGAGCCGAACGAGGTCAGCCAGAAGAGCTGGAGCAAGATCAAGAAGCGCCTGATGGGGCTCCAGGAGCACGCGAAGTTCAAGGTGAACATCAACGCCGTGCTCGGCTCCTCGCCGCCCAAGCAGACGCGCGAGCTGATCGACGAGATCCGCAGCCTCGGCTTCTACATGACGGTCGGGCTGCTCCACGATCACACGGGGCAGATCGACCCGGGGCTGATCGGGGACATCCTCCCGGAGTTCTACGAGGAGATGCGGCAGCTCTGTAACAAGAGCTTCTTCCACCAGTTCGGCGAGGGCTGGGAGCAGAAGATGCTGCGCGACGGGAAGGCGCCGTGGAAGTGCCGCGCCGGCGCGCGCTACCTCTACGTCGACGAGCACGGCATCGTGAACTACTGCTCGCAGCGGCGCGGCGAGCCGGGGATCCCGATCCTCGAGTACACGCGCGGCGACCTGATGCGCGAGTACGACAGCCCGAAGGGCTGCGAGACGAACTGCACGATCGCGTGCGTGCGTCGCGCCTCGAGCCTCGACGAGTGGCGCGGCCAGGACGGCGTCCCCGTGCCGATGAAGCCGGCCACGCCGCCCGACGACGGCCGCGTGCACCTCCCCGTCGGCTGAGAGAAGGCGGCGTCTTCCGCTCGCTGCGCTCGCCAGTTTCGGCTTACCAGCGGGCCCGTGGGGCCCTCGGCGCTCGCTGCGCTCGCGTCACACGGGTCGGTTCTTCGTGGGTACGCGAACGCGGCTCCGTGGGGCCGAGCTGCCGGGCAGACGTGGGCGCGCTCCCCTTCGCAGAGGCGTGGCTTTGCCGCTATCGCGGCCAGTCGCCGCTTCGCAGAGGCGTGGCTTTGCCGCCATCGCGGCCGGTCGGTCCCCTTCGCAGCAACTGCTGGGGCTCGGGCTCGGGCTCGGGCTCGAACACGGGCTCGGGCCGTAGCTCCGTGACCGCCGCGTCTCGCGGCTCAGCTCGGCTCGCGCGGGGCGGCGTGCATCTTCAGGCCGCCCTCGAAGCCGAGCGTGATCTGCGGCGCGGGCGTGACGACGTGGCCGGGCACGAGGTCGAGGCGCATGCGCTGGGCGATGCGGGCGAGGATCAGCGTGGCCTCCAGGTAGGCGAAGGCCTCGCCGACGCACTTCCGCGGTCCGCCGCCGAAGGGGTAGAACTGGAAGGGCGGGAGGGCGCCGGGTTTCGAGAGCGCCTCCCAGCGCGCGGGGTCGAAGCCCTCCGGGTCGTCCCAGAGCTCCGGGTCCCGGTGCGTGACCCAGGGGCTGAGGAGCGTGAAGGTGCCCGGCGTCATCGCGACGCCGCCGAGCTCGTGCGCCTCCGCGACGAAGCGGCCGGTCGTCCAGGCCGGCGGGTAGAGGCGCATGCTCTCGTCGAGCACCCAGCGCGCCCAGGTCAGCTTCGGCACGTCGGCGGCGGTCGGCGGGCGCTCGCCGAGCACGGCGTCGACCTCCTCGCGCAGCCGGCGCATCGCCTCCGGGTGCTTGCTGAGCAGCATCAGCGTCCAGCTCAGCGCGTTCGACGTGGTCTCGTGGCCGGCGGCGAGCAGCGTGATCACCTCGTCCCGGATCTGCTTCCGCGGGAGCGGCTGGCCGTCCTCGTCGCGGGCCTCCACGAGCATGGAGAGCACGTCGTCGCCGTCCTCCTCGGGCGCGGCGGTTCGGGTGGCGGAGCGCGCGGCGAGGCGGGCGTCGATGAGCCGATAGGCGACCCGGTCGAGGGTCGCGACGGCGCGCTGGAAGCGGCGGTTGCGCGCCGTCGGCACGCCGGGCGGGAACACGAAGAGGCCGCTGATGAGGTCCTCGGTCCAGCGCTGGGCGGCGTCCATCGCGCGGCCCACGTCGGTGGCGTCCTGCGCGGTGGCCGCGCCGAAGAGCGTGCGCCCGACGATGTCGAGCGTGAGGCGCATCATCGCGTCGGCGAGGTCGAGCTCCCCGCGCCAGCGGTCCATGTGCACGTCGGCGAGCGCGACCATGGTGTCGGCCCAGCTCTCGAGGCGGCGACGATGGAAGGCCGGCTGGACGATGCGCCGATGCTTGCGCCAGTGCTCTCCCTCGCTCGTGAGGATGCCGTGGCCGAGGAAGAGCGCCATCGCGTCGTAGACGCGCGTGCGGCGCGTGTAGAGCTTGGCCTTCGAGCGGAAGACGGCCTCGAGCTCGGTCGGGCCCGTGATGAGGTAGCCACGCACCGGACCGAGGTGGAGCGGGGCCATGGGGCCGCGCTCGGCGGCGAGGCGGGTCAGAAAGCGCAGCGGGTCGCGCCGCATGGCGAGCGCGTGACCGAGCAGCGGATAGGACGGCGGCGCTCCGCGGAGGGGCAACGGATCGAGGGGGAGGCGGGCGGAGCGGAGCGCGTCGAGGAGCATCGCGGCTTTCGTCGGGGCGGTGGGGTCGCCGTGGCGGGCGGGGCCGGCAGGGGGCGTCGTCATGGGGCCGCGAGGCGCGGCGTCGCGGTGGGGGCTCGGGGGCTCACTCGGCGGGCGGGCGCGTGCCCACGAGGGTCTGCACGTTCGCGCAGGCGTCGAGGAGGCCACAGCCGGCGGCGCCGTCGGTGCGTGGCGTGTAGGTGACCGTGCCGTCGAGGAAGCTCCCGTCGACGGTGGCCTCCAGGGCGGCGTCGACCGTGTAGGTGCAGCCCGGGATGGAGCCCTCCCGCGTGCCGACGAGGACCAGGTCGAGCGTGCGGCCGGAGACGGCGCCCTGGAAGCGGTTCGAGCCGATCCAGCCGGAGAGGAAGGTCCCCGTCAGGCCGCCGACCTCGGCGACCGCGCTCGCGTCGCTCTGGGTGACGGTGAGCGGGATGTTGGCCGTGCTCTCGCCTTCGTCCCAGCCGTCGACCATGCAGCCGTTGTCGCCGTTCGTGACCGTGACCGTGTAGCTCCCGGCGACGTCCGCGGGGGCGTCGTCGCCGCAGGAGGCGAGCAGGCCGAGCAGCGCGAGCGAGAGCAGCGGGGCGCGAGCGGACATGCGGCGAGCGGACATGCGGCGAGCGGACATGCGGCGAGGGTAGCCCGGACGCCGCGGCGCGCCATGGGCCGCCGGCGCGCCGCCTGGACGAGGACGGCGGACCCGCGCTCAGCGGACCTCGTCGGTAGCGAAGGCCCACCAGTGGAAGCTGCCGACGGGCCAGCCGCTCCGCCGCACCTCGATCGCGTTCCGCTCTCGGACGTGCTCCGCCGGCACGCGCAGGCTCGGCTCCTCCCACCCCGCTTCGCCCGCGATCGGGAGCGCGCCGACCTCCGCGCCGTTCACCCGCACGCGGAGCTCGCTCGCCTCCTCGGCGTGCGCCCTCAGCACCAGCGTGAGCGCGCGCCCCGGCCGCCCCGCGAGCTCGAAGCGCTCCACCCGCCCGACGACGCGCCCGCCCTCGCGCACGAGCTCCCCGTCGATCGGGAAGGCCTCGAGCGTGTCGTCGATCCAGCGCCACGGCTCGGCCTCGTACCCATGCGCCCGCTCGTCGAGCGTGTCCGCGACGTCGAGCGCGTCCACGCGCTCCCCCCGCACCTCGGCCCGCAGCGGCTCCTCGCCCCGATCGAGGCCCTCGAGCCGCGCCTCGTGCAGCACCATGCGCGTGCCCCCGACGATCGCCGTCCGCGGCCCGGGCACGCTCGCCGACGCGACCGCCCGCCCGAGGAAGTGCCGCGCGCGCCACCAGCGCGGGTAGACGGCGAAGTGGGTCGGCCGCCGCGCCGGCGGGAGCGCCTCGAAGAGCTCGTGCTCGGAGCCGACGCCCGCCAGGTAGTAGGTCACCGAGTGGTTCGTCGTCAGCCCGACCACGTCGAGGGTCGGCCGCTCCCCGAGGTAGGCGAGCACGCCCGCGTCGTTGATCGCCACGCGCGCGTTCGCGGGCAGCCCCCGGATCGCCCGCGCGATCACCACGTGCTGCTGCGCGATCTCGCTCGCCGCCGCCCCGTAGTGCGGCAGCGCCTCCGGCCAGCTCGTCCACGCGAGCGCGCCGGCGGCCAAGCTCCAGCTCAGCGCGCCGGCTCGCCCCCGCACCGCGCTCCCGGCGCCGCGCGCGAAGGCCCCGCCGAGCGCATGCGCGGCGCGCAACGCCAAGAGGAGCAACGGCGGGAGGAAGGGCATCAGGTAGCGGAAGCGGTGGCTGTCGAAGTGGGTCGAGCTGAGCGTGGCGAGCGCGCAGGCGAGCGTGCCGCCGACGAGGAGCACGAGCGCGCGGCGGCGCCGATGGAGGAGCGGCACGAGGAGGCCGAGCGCGAAGAGCAGCACGAAGAGGTAGGGCGGGAAGTAGCCCTCCGTGCCTTCGCCGCCCGTGCCCGAGAAGAAGCCCCAGGCCTTCTCGAGGTTCAGCGTCGTCCAGTGGCGGAGGCGCTCCTCGTCGAAGTACGGGAGCGAGAAGATCCACTTGTTGCGGGCGCCGTTCGAGCGCGCCGTGCCGGTGACGAGCCACCAGAAGAACGGGACGAAGAGCCCGCCGAGCACGGGGAGGGCCCCGAGGGCGCGCCAGCGATGGGCGCCGCGCGCCGGCCAGAAGAAGAGCCCGAGCGCGAGGGCGCCCGCGAGCGGCGCGGCCTCCGGCCGGACGAGCGGGAGGAGCGCGCCGAGCGCCCCGAGCCCGAGCGCGGCGCGGGGCGTGCGTGCGTCGGCGGGGCGCGCCTCCCAGGCGAGGAGCGCCCACCAGCTACCCATCACGAGCGCCGCCGCGAGGGCGACCTCCATGCCGCTCGCGAGGTGCCAGCCGAGCCACCCCCAGGCGAGCAGGCCGAGCGGCGCCGCGAGGGGCGGGAGCGGGGCCACGTCCCGGCCGCCCCCTTCGATCGGCGCGCCGAGGGTCCGCGCGACGCGCGCCGCGGCGAAGAGGAGGAGCGCGACGAAGAGCGCCGAGAGGATCCAGTCGGCCCAGAGGAGGTCGAGGCCGCGCGCGCCGAAGAGGTGCGGCAGGGCGAGGAGCGTCGCCCAGGCGATGGAGGACGCGCCCGAGGACGGCGGCTCCCCCGGGTGATAGGCGAAGGCATGCCCCTCGGCGATCGAGCGGGCGTACTGCAGGTGGATGAACGTGTCGTCGAGCGGCGCGACCGGGAGGCCGCCCGTGTGGTCCAGGGCGGACGCGACGAAGACGCTGACCAGCGCCCCGCCCGCCGCCAGAGCGAGCGCGAGCTGGGCGATGGTCCGTCCGCGCATGGCCGCGAGGCATAGCAGGTCGGCGGGGGCCGCGCGCCAGGAGCCTCGCCCCTCGATCCGGGGCCGGCGGGACGAACTCTCTCGCGGCCATGCGCC
>MDTG01424543.1_pt1 | contig 15078 bp, 17 predicted proteins | sample 811421 | NCBI WGS metagenome assembly MDTG01 (sample SAMN05326645, study PRJNA326480) | marine metagenome | isolation source: seawater | place: Pacific Ocean: South East | collected 2011
ATTAGTGTTTTTACTTAATGCAATATTTGGTTGAAGGAGCCATTTATCCGATAAAATAATTTTAGCTTCAACTTCTAATCCTAGCCTACTACTTTCTCCAATATTTTCTCTTATTGGTGTTCCTACATCATCTAATGCTCCAGTTAAAGATAATTGATCCTTATATAGCATTAGGTATAAATTAGAATACACATAAAAAGAATTTTTATTGATTCTCCATCCTAATTCAAAATTATTTAATTTCTCAGGTTTTGGATTTCCATTCTCAAAATCAGACCTAGTAGGTTCCCTTTGTGCTTTTGAATATGATAAATAAATCTGTTGATTATTATACATTTGATATGTTAGACCTGCTTTAGGATTAAAAAAGCCATACTTACTCTCAACATTAAAAAGTCTAGGACCAGCAAGAATACCATTAATATCATAATTCACTTTTCGATATTGAAGATCAATAAATCCATTAATTCGGTTAGATAACACCTGTTCAAGTTTTGCATAAAAATTTTTTTCGTTTTTATTTCCTTGGTTTTCATAAAATTTTTTTCTTGGAAGAATATCTCCAGAAGTTTGAGCCCATAATATGGTTCCAAAATGGTCTCCAATGTATTTACTAAGTAAAATTCCTAAATCCAATCGAGTTTTATTTTTAATATAGTTTGCACTGGCTGTCAAAACATAATAATCATTATCTAACCATTTTCTGGTAACATTTTCTGTAGATAAAATAGTTTCATTTCCAATTACAAATGGATTTAATTGTAAATATGAAAAACTTGTATCTGATCCAGAATCATTATACTCTTCATAATACCCTCTTCCATATGTATAATTTAAACCCAAAGATGTACTCCATGAAGAAGTGATTCGTTCGTTCCAGTGGATTTGATAATGATCTTGGCGATAATTGTCTTCTTGTGAATCATAGAAACTAGTTAATACCCGATTCTTATCATAAATTGCCCCAGCAGGATTGTAGGTTCTATTAGACAAATCTTCGATGCCATACCATGACTGGTATGTGATCTCATGACCTCCAAAAGCAATAACTTTAATTAAAGTATTTTCATCTTTAAATGCTCCTTGCAAAAAATATGATTTTAGATTTGAACTAGCTCTATCAACATATCCATCAGATGTTATTTTAGACAATCTTCCGGATAATTCGAAATGATTATTTAAAATTCCTGTAGAGAATTTTAATGTATTCCTCAAAGTATTAAAACTTCCTAGGCTACTACTTAAGCTTGATGAAGCTTTATTTTGCATAACATCAGTTAAAATATTTAAACTTGCTCCAAAAGCTCCCGAACCATTCGTTGATGTACCCACTCCTCTTTGAAGCTGAATACTTTCAATTGAGCTAGCAAAATCTGGAAGATTTACCCAAAATGTTCCTTGTGATTCAGAATCATTAAAGGGTATTCCATTTAATGTTACATTAACTCTTGAAGCATCACTTCCTCTTACGCGAATTCCTGTGTAACCAATTCCTGCTCCTGCATCACTAGTTGTAACAACACCTGGTAAATAGTTCAATAAAATAGGAATATCCTGTCCTAGATTACGAGACTTTAGATCTTCTTTATTAATATTTGTATGGGTTACTGGATCAGTAGATTTTGCTCTTATAGATGAAACTTTTACCTCTTCTAAAATAAAAACCTTTAGTGAGTCTGTTGAATCATTTATTTCTTGAGAAAAAACATTCAGAAATGTTAAAAATATAAATCCATTAATTATTGTTTTCATTTAAATACATTTAAATGAAAGGGGCAAATATTTTCTAGATTAAAGTATTAATTCCTTGACAGCATTACCAGCCCAGGTTCAATGGGTATAATCTCAGCCAATTTGGCACCCCTTCAAGACTACACAAATATATTAATAAAGGCATAAAATAATATATTAATTCAAGAGAAGTTTGTCTATAATTTCAATTGAGCTTTTTAATCTAATAGAAATATCACCCGAAATTTTTTTAAATGGAAAACCGTATGATTCTAAAGTTTCTTTAAAAAGTTTAAATGTTGTTTCCCTACCATTAGGTCGATCTCTTAGATCATCTTTTTCCCATGGAATATCTATGTCAGTAAGAAGATAATAATCATATTTTGATTCTCTTGCTTCGTTTAAAATTTTTGGAAAACAAAAACCATTGAAATGAGTTTGAGACCATATTTGGGTTACAACTACATTGGTGTCACAAAAAATAATATTTTTTGATTTTTTTAAAATTTTCTTTTCAAGAGCCTTTTGTCCCTCAACAATCGTTGGTAAATCTTTTAAAGAACAAACTTTATTCTCTCTATCCCACTTTTTTTGAAGATAATCTCTTGCAAATTCAGGAACATAATTAGTTCTATAATGTTTAGCTAATAGTTTTGCAAGAGTAGTCTTACCAGAAGATTCAGGACCAAATAAAACAACTTTTAAACACTTTTTATTTAGCATACAGAAATTCCTTTTTCCATGTAATATAACCTGCTATTGCTATAAAAGTAAATACGAAATATTGAAAACTTGTTAAAGCTAAACCCTTATAAAAGTATACAGGTATTGAAATAATGTCTCCAATTATCCAAAACAGCCAGTTTTCTATTTTTCTTCTTGCCATTAACCACATTCCAACGAAAAAAATTGCAGTTGTTATTGTATCAATATATGCAATAATATTATTCCACGTATTAAAAAAATCATATACAAAAAAAACAAAAATTATGGCTGATAAAAATAAGATTACGGTTGCTTTATAATCATTAAAATTCATATGTGAAATTTTATTTAAACTAACTCCTTCATGAGAAAGAGACCAGAAGTACCAACCATAAATACTAATAAAAAAATAATATGCATTTATTAGCATATCTCCAATCAATCCAAAATTAAAAAGAATATAAACATAAATAGAAGTTGAAATCATTCCAGTAGGATAGACCAAAATATTATTTTGTTTTGAAAACCAAACACTTAGAAATCCTAAAATAACAGCCACTGATTCAAGTAATATAGATAATCTTGAATACTCACTGTAGGGTTCAAATAAAAAATCTAAAATAGAAGACATTAATTATTAATCATTACTTAATATTTTTTCACAAGCAACTGTTATAATATGTGAATCTTTTTTAATAATCGATAAGTCATAAAATTTATTTTGATCATTATGAAAAACTTTTCCAATACGGATTTCTTCTAAACTAAATGGCTTATCAATCTTAATTTGTTTTGAAAAACTAATTCCAGAAGTTCGAAATGCCTTATATATTGCTTCTTTTGCAGTCCAAATTAGAGTTAATTCTTCAACTTTTCCTTTTGCAGAATTTTCATCCTCACAAAGAAATTTAGAGCTGATATTTATTATTTTTTTTCGAAAAGACTCAATATCAATTCCCACAGAAAATTTACTTAGAACTATTCCTGAATATATTTTTGAATGAGAAATAGAAATATTTTTGCCTGATTTTAAAATTGGAGCTCCTGAGGAATTATAAAAAAGATCAGCATCTGAAATACCTGCAATCCTAATTAATTGATAAATAGAGAGAGTTCTTTTTCTATGTTCAATACTTTTAATACTTTTTAATCTTCTATTTAATTCAGGTTTTATATTTATTCCATTTTTCAAAACTGCTTCAGTTTCTTCAATTTTCCATAAATAGATATTAAAATTTTTAAAAATAATTTTTGATTCAAAAGGCATTGGTAATCGATTAATTTGTGCGTATTTTTGTCCAAAATTACTATAAATATACTATGGAATTAAAAACTCAAGTTAACTATTCTCGTTATAAAGTTAAAGATATTAGTCTAGCAGATTGGGGAAGAAAAGAGATACGATTGGCTGAAGCTGAAATGCCAGGGTTAATGTCTCTTAGAAAAAAGTATAGTAAATCAAAACCTCTAAAGGGTGCTAGAATTGCAGGATGTCTTCATATGACAATACAAACTGCAGTTTTAATAGAAACATTGGTTGAAATGGGAGCTGAAGTAACTTGGAGCTCATGTAATATTTTTTCTACACAAGATCATGCAGCAGCGGCAATTGCAGCTGCAGGAATTCCGGTATATGCGTGGAAAGGGATGAATGAAGAAGAATTTAATTGGTGTATTAAACAAACATTGTTTTTTGGAGAAAATCAAAAACCTCTTAATCTAATACTTGACGATGGTGGAGACCTTACAAACATGGTTTTTGATAAATACCCTGAATTAGTTCCAGAAATAAATGGACTTTCAGAAGAAACAACAACTGGAGTTCACAGATTATATGAGAGAATGAAAAACAAGACACTTTCTCTTCCTGCGATTAATGTTAATGATTCTGTTACTAAATCAAAATTTGATAACAAATACGGTTGTAAAGAAAGTGCTGTTGATGCTGTTAGGAGAGCAACTGATGTTATGTTGGCTGGAAAAAGAGTTCTTGTTGCAGGTTATGGCGATGTTGGGAAAGGAACAGCTGCATCCTTTGCTGGTGCAGGCTCTATAGTTACTATTAGTGAGATTGATCCAATATGTGCTTTGCAGGCTGCTATGGATGGTTTTGAAGTAAAAAAAATAATGTCTGTTATAAATGATATAGATATTTTTGTAACAGCTACAGGAAACAAAGATATAATCGGAAAAGAAGCTTTTCTTGGGATGAAAGACAAATCAATCATTTGTAACATAGGACATTTTGATAATGAAATAAATATGGATTGGCTAAATAAAGAATATGGTCATACAAAAACCGAAATTAAACCACAGGTTGATCTTTACAAGCTTAAAAATGGTAATGAATTAATTGTCTTGGCTGAAGGTAGATTAGTTAATCTTGGATGTGCTACTGGTCATCCCAGCTTTGTAATGAGTAATTCATTTACAAATCAAGTTTTAGCTCAATTAGAATTATGGCAGCATCCTGAAAAATATGAAAATAAAGTATACATGCTTCCCAAGCGTCTAGACGAGCAAGTAGCAGCTCTTCATCTTCAACATTTAGGAGTTGAATTAGAATCATTATCAGAAGAACAGGCTAAATACATTGGTGTTTCAATTAAAGGACCTTATAAGCCTGATTATTATAGATATTAGAGATATTAAAAAATCTTCTTGATAAAAGGGTTTTTTATTATAAATAAAATTAAATAGTTTTAGGCTTCAAATGGAATAACAGAAACAAAAGACTTGTTATTTCTCTTTTTAGAAAATTCAACTACTCCATCTACCTGTGCATGAAGAGTATGGTCTTTTCCAAGGTAAACATTTTCTCCCGGATTGTGAGCGGTTCCTCGTTGACGAACTATAATATTTCCAGCTCTGGCTGCTTGACCACCAAAAATCTTAACTCCAAGACGTTTAGATTCTGATTCTCTACCGTTTTTAGAACTTCCAACTCCTTTTTTATGTGCCATAATTAATTTATTATAAGTTTATTTTAATGCTTTTATTAAATCAGCTTTTTTCATTTTTGAGACACCTGTCAATCCTTTTTCTTTAGCTAAATCCCTAAGATCAGAAACACTCATTGAAGAAATGTCTTTTTTAGAAGCTATTGAGGTCTTTGATACTTTTTTTGGTTTAGCTTTTATTTTAGATTCAGTCTTAGATATTGATTTAGAATCATCTACTTTTTTTGAACCTTTACTTCCCGAGGAAGAAATGCTTGAAATTTGAATTTCCGACAAATATTGACGATGTCCATTTTTAACACGATATCCTTTTCTTCTTTTTTTCTTAAAAACAATTACTTTATCGTCTTTTAAATGACTGAGAACTTTAGCATCAATAGATGCACCCTTAATGGTTGGAGCACCAATTTTAATATCTTTACCATCATCTAAAAGCAGAACCTTATCAAAAGAAACTTTTGATCCTTCCTTATCTTGTAAGCGATGGACAAAGATTTTTTGATCTTTTGCAACTTTAAATTGTTGTCCAGCTATATCTACTATTGCATACATTATTAGCCTATTTCGGACGGCAAAGATATGTTTTTTAGGAATTAATCAAAACAAAAAGAGCTACTTTTATAACTATCTTTTATCAATAGAAAATTTTCCAGGACCAATAAGAGCAATTGTAATAAACCCAAAGAGATATAATAGAGCTAATTCTTGCCTTTTAAATGGATTATTTATATTAACAATGAAGACTGCTACAGCCATAGTAGCAATGGGTAAAAATGAAAACCATCTCGTTTTAAAACCAACTATAATTAATATTGGAGCTATAAATTCTGCGAGTACAGCTAATATTAGTGTAGGTGTAGATCCAATGCCTAAAGGGTCACCAAACTTTATTTCATCAGCAAATAATCTATTTATTTTTTGCCAACCATGAGTAATCATAAGTAATGAAAAAGAAACTCTCAAAACAAGCTTGCCTATATTTGATAAATTCACAAAAATAATTTTTAGTTTAATAATTAATTTAGACCATTAAGATATGACTCTACAGTTATTTCCAATCCTTTTTCAAATGATGTTTTTGGACTCCATCCTAATTCATTTTTCAATTTTGAAAAGTCAATAGAATATCTAAAATCATGACCTTTTCGATCTTTTATAAAAGAAATTAATTTTTTTGAATATCCATTTGATCTACGTAATATTTTATCCATAAGAAGTATTAATTTATTAATAAGCTCTATATTACTTAATTCATTCCCGCCGCCAACATTATATGTTTCACCTTTTTTACCCTTGTGGAGGATTAAATCAATTGCATCAACATGATCCTTTACATAAAGCCAATCCCTAATATTATTTCCATCTCCATAAATTGGTAATTTTTCTTCATTAAATATTTTTTCAATCATTAGAGGGATAAGTTTTTCTATGTGCTGATTTGGTCCATAATTATTTGAGCAATTTGAAATAATAATTGGGAATTTATAAGTATGAAAATATGCTTTTACAAAATGATCAGAAGAAGCTTTAGAAGCAGAATAAGGGGATCTAGGATCATATCTAGTTGTTTCAGAAAATGAACCCTCCATCCCTAAACTACCATATACCTCATCTGTAGACACATGATAAAAGCATTTATCATTAAAATTATTGTTCCAATAATTTCTTGCTGAATCTAAAAGATTTAATGTCCCCAATACATTCGTTTCTGCAAACTCTAGAGGACTATTAATTGAATTGTCAACATGAGACTCTGCAGCTAAATGAATAATATTATCAATATGATAGTGTTTTAGAATTTTAACAATTTCATTCTTATCTCTAATATCAATCTTTTCAAAAACATAGTTGTTAGAATTTTCAACATTTATCAAATTATTAAGATTTGAAGCATATGTTAAAGAATCAATATTAACTATTTTATAATTAGAATATTTTTTGACTAAATGTAAAACTAAATGAGAGCCTATAAACCCAGCTCCACCTGTAATTAGAATATTTTTTTTATTATTATTCATCTATTATTTCTAAACAGTTTTTTAAAGACTCTTTCCAGGTTGGTATTTGCAAGTTAAGAGTTGTTTCTATAAGAGCAGTATTTAAAGCAACATATTTTGGCCTTTTTGTTTTTGAGTTATATTCAATACTTTTTATAGGAATTATATTATTATTAGTTTTATAAAAGTCTAAAATTTGTTTTGCAAAATTATGCCAATTAGTTATTCCTTTATTTGAGTAATGATATATTTTATTTTCAAAAGATTTGGGATAATCAATCAGTTTTAGAATAGTTTTTGCTAAATCTAATCCAAAAGTAGGTTTACCCCACTGATCATTTATCACAGATATTTTTTTATTAGATTTTGATAAGTTTAAAATTGTTTTAACAAAATTATTTCCAAATGGACTAAATAGCCAAGATGTCCTAATAATTATAGATTTTACCTTTGATTTCATTATAAGTTTTTCACCATCTAACTTTGTTTTTCCATATACACTCAATGGGTTCGGAGTATGATGTTCTTTAAGTTCTTCTTTATCTTTTCCATCAAAAACATAATCAGTAGAAATATGAATAAATTTTAGATTAAGCAATTCTGAAACTTTTAGTAAATTTTTTACACCTATGACATTAACTAACTGAGCTTTCTCAGGCTCATTTTCTGCTTCATCAACTAAAGCAAAAGCAGCACAATTAATGATGAAATTAAATTTGTTTTTTTTTAAATAACTCAAAGTTGATTCATAATCAGTTATATCCAATTTATCTTTGGATAAAAAATGAAAATATATTTCAGTGTTTTCGATTTTTAAATAATTCAAACACCTAGCTAATTGGCCATCACCTCCTGTAACTAATATATTAATCATAAAGATTAGCCTTAAAGTCAAATAAAATGGCATCCTTTAATAATGGATGATTAGTGTCTTTTTCCGATACAATTAATTCAGATTTTGGTAAAATCCAATTAATTTGAAGTTTAGGATCATCAAAAGCAATACTAGCCTCGCTTGATTTATTATAGTAGTTATCCACTTTGTAATGAAAAATAGATTCCTCACTCAAAGTTATGTATCCATGAGCATATCCTCTTGGAATAAAAACTTGTTTTTGATTTTCATCACTTAGTTCAATACTAATATGTTTTCCGAAAGTCGGTGATCCTTTTCTTATATCAACTATTATATCAATCACTTTACCTTTAATTACTGAAACTAATTTCGACTGAGTATGAGGTTCTATTTGATAATGAAGTCCTCTTAGGACCCCTTTTTTTGATTCAGCTATATTATCTTGGCAAAAATGTATCTTTTGATTTAGAGCTTTTTCAATTTTATCTAAACGAAAACTTTCTTTAAAAGACCCTCGTAAATCTTTAAAAGATTTATTATTGAAAATAATAACATTATCAAAACTTGCAACTTCCATTTTAATTATTAAAATATTTTTTTAAAAGATAATCTCCATATCCAGTAGTATTTAATTCCTCAGCATATTTAAGAATTTGTTCTTTATTAATCCATTTATTTTGGAAGGCTATTTCCTCTAAGCATCCAACTTTTATACTTTCTTTTTTTTCAATTTTTTGAATAAATTGACTAGCCTCTAATAAAGAATCATGTGTTCCAGTATCAAGCCATTTAAAATCTCTTTCCAATTTTATAAGCTCAAGGTTGTTTTGATCTAAATAAATTTGGTTAATTGAAGTTATTTCTAACTCATGTCTATTTGAGGGTATAATTTTTTTAGCAAATTTAATAACCGAATTTGGATAAAAATATAATCCAGCGACGGCATAATCACTTTGAGGGAATTTTGGTTTTTCAATTATTTCATATGGCTTTCCTTCTTTATCAAAACTTACAACTCCGTATCTTTGGGGGTCATTTACTTTAACTCCAAAAATTATAGCTTTTTGATCTTGATTAGTTTTATTTATTGCATTTTTCAAATGACTAAGCAATTTGAAACCATAGAAAATATTATCCCCCAAAATTAAACATACTGAATCATTTTTAATAAATGATTCACCAATTATAAAAGCTTCAGCCAATCCGTTTGGTTTCTCCTGTTTAATGTAACTCAAACTTATACCCCATTGGCTTCCGTCTCCCAATAATCTTTTATATTGATTTATGTCATTAGGAGTGCTTATTATAAGGATTTCTTTTATTTCAGCTTGCATTAGAACTGACAAAGGATAATATACCATGGGCTTATCATATACGGGTAAAAGTTGTTTAGAAACTCCTTTGGTCACAGGAAACAGCCTAGAACCTATTCCGCCAGCTAAAATTATCCCTTTCATTAAAATTTATATTTATTTAAATGTAATTTAATCATAAAAACTCTTTTATTTTAAATCCTTTATTGAAAAGATAAAAAAGTTTACTTACCCTTATTTTATTAATTTTAAAAGCCTTAAACTCTTCTTTTAAAATTTTTATTTTACTATACAAGCCAGAGTTACTAATTCCTCCAGCTCTCATTTTAATTAAGTTTTTATTAATGAACTTTGTTCTAATATTTTTTGTCTCAATAAACCTTAGCATTAATTCAAAATCTCCTGCAATCTGAAAGGTTTCATTATAGTTTCCGTATTTATCGTAAATTTTTTTCTTACAATAAAAGGTTGGATGAGCTGGCATCCAGGCTTTTTTAAATGCACCCTTAATAAAAGGTTTTGAAGACCATCTACGAATTACTTTTCCATTATCATTATAAAAATTCAAATTCCCATAAACGGCATCAGTGTTTTCATTGAAACTTTTTACAATATTTTTCAATGAATTTTCATCATAAAAAATATCATCTGAATTTAAAAACCCTATTATATCACCTGTAGCTAGTTTTAAACCTTTATTAAAAGCGTTATATACTCCTTTGTCTTTTTCTGATATAATTTTGAATATGTGAGCATATTTTTTACATATGTTTACTGTATTATCATTCGATCCACCATCAATAATTATATGTTGAATATTTTTGTATGTTTGATTTTTCACAGAATCTAATGTCTCCTTTATTGTCTTTGATGAATTATATGATATTGTTACAATTGAGACTCTCATATTTATAAATTATATGAAATTCCAATTCCAGCTCCCGGATACCAATGATCTAATGGCTCTTCTCTAAAAAGTATGAACTTTCTATTATTTTCAATACTAAATTGAATTAATTTATCTGTTGAATGAGAATTATCCCCTAAAATAATTGCATTATTTGATAATTTATCTTTTATGGCGTTATACTCCATATACTCATATTCAGCAGAATGTTCAGAATCATTTATAAATAAATCTATCTGTTTTTCGAAACCATCTAAAGATTTTATTGAATCTCCATATAAAATTTTTCCAAAGTTTTTATATTCTCCATTCAATAAATATCCAGCTTTTGGATTTATGTCAGTTCCATAATAATATCCGGAAAATCCTTCTTCTTTATTTTTCATTAGGGCACGAATTAAAACAACAGATCCTAATCCTTTATCAACCCCTGTTTCTAAAATAATTTTAGGTTTTAATAATCTTACACAGATATACCACCCAACTCTTCTAGAAAACTCAATTTTTAGATCTGCAAATTTTTTCATGTTACTAGATGAAATTGAATTTCTAATATGATTTCTTATCTCTTGATCATTCTCAATCTCATCAAAATAAGTTTTAATTTGTTTGTAAGTTGAATTATTAAACACAACTTCAAATGTTTTAAATAATTCTAATTGATTTTTTTTTGACAATTTATAGGTATAGTTAGTATTCTCATTTGACCTAATTGCCCATTTAATAATTTCATAATACTTTTTATTGAAATATTTAGAAGCAATATAAGCATCATATATTCTTCTTAAAATTCTAATATTTTTAATTAACTTTTTCATTTGTTTTAATCACTTAAACGCATATTCTATCATCAAAAATCAAAGAATTAAAATATCTAAAAAAGTTAATAACTAAAATTTTAAAACCTCCTTTAATGTGATTATCTTTCTTTGATTCTATTGTTTTATTAAGGACATTATTTTTCAAAAGTTTTTTTGCATAAGGCAAATAAATGTCATTTTTAATAATACTATTTAATCTAACAAAAACTCTACTCAGGTTAGTGTTAAAACACCTCATATCTATTTGGCTAAAACTTGCATAATGATAAAAAATTAATTTTTCATTGTCAATCATAATTTGATCATCTTTTTTTGAAAACTTATAGTTACCAATATTCCATATTGCTACATTTGCTCCATTGCATTTAATAATATGAATATTTTTGTATTTTTTTGGCCATTTATCCAGATACTTTTGATCACCAAACCGATCTTCTTCAACTTTTTGATAGCACCAATTTAAACAGTCTGACATCCAATCTGAAATACATTTTAATCCCTCATTATCATTTTTAAAAGTAATCCATCCAACATTAAATTTCCCATATTTAATCTGTCTTTTAGTTATCCAATTAAATCGATGTTCAATTATTGAAATTGATTTATTTTTAATCTCATCAAAAATTATTTTAGGACTTGAAAAAAAGTATAAATCTGAATCGAGATAAGTAATTGATTTTAAGCTTAAGTTCTTTTTAATAATATAATTACAAACAGCTGGACTGCAAGTAAAAAAGTACTCAACTCTATTTCTATTTTGTTTCGCAACTAAAAGTTCAGGAAAATAATTCTCCATTTTAGAATAATGAATAGGAACAGTGTTTTTAATTGGGTTTGAATCTAAAAATGAAAAAGATTCATCATCCATACACATCATATATAAACTAAAATCGTTTAAATACGTATTTAATGACTCAGCTAAGGAAAGAGCGTGAGGCAAATAATTGCTGTCAAAATGTGTACAAAAATTCAATTTTTAAAAAATTTAATTATTTTATCACATATATATTGAATTTCAATATCACCTAATCCAGGATAAATTGGAAGGCTTAAAGAGGTTTTAGCCAATTTTTCAGCAATAGGAAAATCTCCTTGTTTATATCCAAGTGGTGAATAAGCTTTTTGAAGATGAGGAGGTATTGGATAATGTATGGAAGTTTCTATTCCGTTTTGTGCTAAATATCGCTGAAGCTGGCCTCTTTTATCAGATTGAATTACATATAAATGATATACATGATCACATTTTTCAAGTTTTTTTGGAGTTTTCACATAATCACAAGTTGATAAAAACCTGTCATATTTTAAGGCTATATTCTTTCTGTCATTATTCCATTTTTGAAGATATTTGAGTTTAACATTTAAAATCCCTGCCTGAATTTCATCAAGTCTTGAATTCGTACCAATGATATCATTTATATATTTTTTACTAGATCCATAATTTCTATAGGACATAACAAAATCTTTTAAATCTTTATCATCGGTAGTAACACATCCGGCCTCACCAATTGCTCCAAGATTTTTAGTTGGATAAAAACTAGTAGCATTAATCTTTCCAAAAGTACCTGTGTTTTTTGAATTATATTTTGCTAAATGAGCTTGAGCATTGTCTTCTAAAACATAAATATTGTTATTATTTGCTATACTCATTATTTTATCCATTTCACAAGACTGTCCAAATAAATGAACTGGCATAATTACCCTAGTTTTTGATGAAATCATATTCTCAATTTTGTTTACATCTATATTAAAAGTATCAGAGCAAGGTTCAACAGGAATTATTGTGGCACCAACATTAGATATTGAAAGCCAAGATGCTATATAAGCATTTGATGCGATGATAACCTCATCACCTTTTCCAATATTTAAAGCTTTTAAAGAAATAATCAAAGCGTCTAAACCGCTTCCAACACCAATTGAATATTTACTCTCATTTATTTTAGAATAATTAGACTCAAAATCTATTATATTTGAGCCTAAAACATAATATTTGGAATCAAATATTTTTTTTACTGATTCAAGTATTTCGTCTCGAATAAGTATATTTTGATTATCAAAATTTATGAAAGATATTTTCATCTTAACTCTAATAAAAATGATTTACTATTTTTTGTTTGATATGTCGTATAATGATTTCCCCATAATCTTATTAATAAATTTTTTGATCTAGAGTATCCACAAAAAACTAATTTTTTTTTAAAAAGTCTAGATTTAATTCTCAAATAAATTTCAATAAAAAAAGACCTAAAGGTTAGAAGTTGAGCAGGAATAAAAAAAATGTGTTTAATTTTATTTTTTGCCAATGAATCAAACATTTCAATTAATTCATCATCACTTAATTCTGTATCAATTCTTGACATTAAAATAAGTCCTTTAAAATTTTTAACTTTAGTTAAAACTTCATTAAAAGACAGCTTATATACAGTGTCGAAAATTTTAAATGCTTTTATTCTATCCATCGAAGCATCAGAGTCACTGATTTGTATTGAAATATTTTTCTGTTTAAGTCCATATTCTAAATATGCCCTTCCAGATCCTAGAGAGAAAATCGTTTTGATTTTAAAGTCATTAAGAATAAACAAAATTTCACTGATTATTTCTTTATAAGATTTTTGAGAAGAAGCTTCTTTAATATATTCAGACTTTTCAATTGGAATAAAATATTCTTTTTCGTTGGGATCATTTCTTATTATATTCCAATTGATTTGATCAGAATTTAAATTATTAAAAATGCTATGATGTTTAATTTTCATATACATAATCGTTCTCATTATAGAACTCGGATGCTAATATTAATAAAATAGAATCTTTTGAAAAATTTTCCATCCAATGAAAATCTTCAGGCTCAATAATAAGTCCTATTTCAGGTCTGTCCAACCTGTATGTTTTCTTTTTAATCTTTTCAATTACTATATCACAACTTCCTTTAATGCATACTGCTAACTGTCTTGTTCGCTTATGCTTATGAAGTCCTCTTTTTGAATCATCTACATCATATATATAAAAAATTCTTTTTATCTCAAATGGAATAGTTTTTTCTATTACAGTTAAACATCCTCTGGAATCAGAATGCGTTTTAAAATTTAAAATCTTAGCCATTTAAAATTAATTTATCTAAAATTTTCTTTTGAAAATAGGGATTATATTTATCATCTATTATTTTCCTTATACTTTTTTTATTTGTTTTTTTATTTTTAATCCAGAATATTATTTTATTTGACAAATCATTAATATCATCTTCCTTAAAAAGAAATCCATTTTCCCCTTCAATTATCGATTCGACTTCGGGCATTTGAAAATTTAAATTTTTATGTGAAGCAACTGGAGTTCCATAGGTTAGTGAATGTATTGCTGCTAAACCAATATTACCAGGAGATATACATATTGAAGATTTGTAGAGAAGTTCAGCTATCTTCTTTTCATTATATAGCTCTCCATAAAATAAATAATTAGATTTTTTTAAAGTTTTAATTGATAAAAGTTCTAAATTTTTCTTTTGTGGCCCATCACCTATTACTAATAAATTTACTTTTGGGATATTTTTATTAATAATTCCTATACTTTTTATAAGTATATCTATTTTTTTGTTTTTTGTTAGTCTACCAATAAAAACAATTATTGGCATCTTTTTTTTAAAAAGCTGATTTGAATTCTTTTTTTTATCTAATTTTTTGAAAAGTTTTAATTGATTATCATAATCTAACGAATTATAAATGACTTCAAGAGTTTTTTTGTCAAAACCTGATTCAATTAATAATTTTTTTGAACGATTTTCATATAAAATGTTTATG
>MDTG01294441.1_pt1 | contig 15077 bp, 24 predicted proteins | sample 811421 | NCBI WGS metagenome assembly MDTG01 (sample SAMN05326645, study PRJNA326480) | marine metagenome | isolation source: seawater | place: Pacific Ocean: South East | collected 2011
CCCATTGAAATTATAGAGATATTTTAGTATATTAATTAAAGCCAAAGGGCAAATTAATTAAATTCCAAATGGAATTACAACAAGGGAAAAACTAAATGTTAGACCCAATTTCCATTCTTGGAGTTGCAACAACTGCATTTACAACACTAAAAAAAGGTTTTGAATTAGGACGAGATGCAGAATCTATGATAAAAGATGTTGGCAGATTTATGCATTCTGTTGATGATATAAGAAACTTACATAATCAAAAAAAAAAAAGAAAGTTTGGTTCAGTAGAAGAGGAATCTTTAGAAACTTATGTTGCTCTTAAAAAAGCAAGAAAAATGGAAGATGAACTTCGCAATTTTATGATTGCTTCGTATGGTGTCAATGCATGGAATGATATTCTTCAAATACAGGCAAGACTAAGAAAAGAACGAAAAGAAGCTGAATTAATAAGAAAAAAAGAACAAGAAGAATTAATTAAAATGGTTCTTGTTATTTTAGCAATAATCTTAGCAACCGGACTAGGTTTTTTTCTATATTTCTTTGTTCTTTAATGAAAAAGTTTAAATGGAAAAGATTTCCTAAATTGTCAAAACTTAAATATAAATCGCCAGTCGTATGTTGGCATAGCAAAAAAAAAAGTGTAGAATCTCCAGATGGAGTTTTAGAATATTACGAAAAAGAAGATGATAAATAAAACAGTATATCAAAAAAATAGAAGATATATGGCATGGTGTGCCTTGGTTATGATGTTTATTGCTACGATTGCAGTATTAGTAGACCCAGAAAGATTTGCGAAAGCAGATAGCATTTTAATGATGATGTATGGTTCTCTGTCAGCACTTGTTGGTGCATATTTTGGTTTTGCAAAAAACAATAACAATGACAAAAGCAAATAAAATAATATTAGTTTTATTGAGCATTGAAATAACTTTACATATTGCAGAAATATTGTTTGATATGTTTCAACATATTCATTTTTATGGTTTTGACTGGTGAGGTATTCATATAAAAATAAATATAATAAAAGAATCTATTATATTTTATTATTTGCAATTTTTTTACATATTTTAGAGTTATGGCTAGATATTTCATTTTTTGACAATTTACAAGAATTACACAAAAACGATGATTAAGATTTTAAAAAATATAAAAGATAAATTCTCAAATGCAGATAATGTCATTGATGGAATAGTTGACATTGGATTGTTAGTGTTTGATGTGTTATCCTCACCAATTTTATTAGTTATGAGGCTTGTTAGATATTATCTTAAGAAATGGATTAAAACATTTATCAAGACTTTTTTGAAGAAAACATACCACAAAATCTACGACAAATAATCACCAATGGTCTTTTCTAAGATGCTTGGGTATATAAATGGCATGACCAACAATAACATCATAAAATTGCATACTGTTATTATCGGAGGAAAAACTTTGCTCCCACACCTCAGTAGCATGTCTATTTATTGATTTATTTCTTAATTTACCCTCTTCACAGATAATAAAGCAATCTCCATTATTAAGATTTACAACTTGCACAATATCTGTATCAATTAATTTATATGCTTCTAACAAATCTGGCACTTTGTCATTATCTTCAATTATAAAAGTTTTTATATTGTTACTGTTTCTAATTGTTTTCATTTTGCTTCTTTAGGTTAGCTTTTATATATTCCATTTTTTTTGAATTTTTGGCTATGATAGAATGAATTTCTTTAATAAAACTTTCTTTACTAAAACGAGTTTCAGACATAAGATTATTAATACCATCATCAAGACCAAATCCTTCTGTAACCCAAAGAGTCTTATCTTTAAGTTCGATAATAATTTGCCAATTTACTTTATCCATTTTGCTTCTCCATTTTATTAAAATCAGTAATTATATTTTCTTTATTTTTTATAACTAAATTAAGTTTTTCTATTGCTACTCCAAGATTTGCATCTGCTTCATCATTAGATACAACTGCTTTAAGCATAAAACTTTTTACTTTTTCTAGGTTTTGTATATCATTTAAAATATCAATCATTATTTATTCTCCCAGCAAATTTGTTCTGTGCGAAATAAAATTTCATCATTAAAATCTAAATCTAAAAACTTACAAATTAATTTCATTTCTTTTTCTAGAGCATTTAATTTAATTGAATTATCAACTTTGGTTGCTAAATGTTGTTGAGTATATGAATGATGCTCATGAAATAAAGTATTAAACTTTTCTTCAAGCATTTTTTTAGTTGCAGTTGTTGGTCGTATGTTTACCATTTTTTTCTCCTAAAAGTTTGGGGAAATATTAGGAGGTTCTTCATCTTTAAATGTTGGGGGAGCAGATTACTCTTCAACTTTTTAAACTTGTTTTAGAAATTTCCTGTGTGCCAACCAATGACCCTCAATGACTTTTCTAATATTTCCTTAATTTTATTTTATACAAATAATTACTATTGTAAACCCTTTATTTAACTTTTTTTATAAGTTATTGATTTTATTATATTCTTTTTTTATCTTTTAAAGGATATTTACTTTTTTATTTTATTATTATAAAATATTTATAATGCTTAAACTAAAAGGAGAAAAAAATGTCATTTGATGCTTTAGCACTTTGTATAAATGCAAAGAATATAAGACCTACTTCAAAATTAGTTTTATTAGTATTAGCAAATTATGCCAATGAACAATGGCAAAGCTATCCTAGTAAAAAAAAATTATCTGAATTATGTAATTGTGATTCAAATACAATAAAAAGAAGTTTAGATGAATTGGTAGAAAAAGGGTATGTAAAATCAGAGTTTAGATTTCAAGGTAATAAACAAACATCAAATTTATATACAATTAGTAGGGGTATCAAATTAGCCACCCCTAAAATAGAGGGGGTAGGGGTATCAAAATCAACCCCCAATACTATCACTTTAAACAATCAATTAAATATAAATAAATATACAGAACAATTTGAGATTTTTTGGAAACTATATCCAGAGGAGGATTTTAAATGGAATAAAAAATTAACATACAAACAATGGGTCAAAATAAAAGACAAAACACTTCTTTTAAATTGTTTAAAGAATTATAAAATGGAGGTAACAAAATTCTATCATAACCCAGTTAAATGGTTGCGAGATGAATATTATATAAACTATAAAATAGTTAAAGTAAAAGTATCAAATAAAAACACTTTAGCTGGTTAGGAAAAAAATGAAAATATTAAATGAACAAGGCATTTATTTAAATTCTTACAATGAAGGTTATTATAAATCTAAATGTCCTCAATGCAAAAATTTAAGAAAACCACAAAATCAGAATGATACACCTTTAAGTGTTTCCATTGATTATGAAAAGGCAGTTTGGAAATGTCATAATTGTGAATGGAGTGGAGGATTAAATTTTAATCAACCATATAAAAAATACATTAGGCCATTACAAACAATTAAAAAAGAAAAACCAAGCAATAAATTCTTAGAATGGTTTAAAGGAAGAGGCATATCTGAAAACACAATTAGTGATATGGGTATTTATGAATCTAACAATCAGATTTGTTTCCCATACATACAAGATGCTCAAACCAAAAACATTAAATTTAGAAGCTATGATAAACGATTTAAGCAAGTTCCATCAGCACAAAGAACTTTATATAACATAGATAATGTAAAAAAATACTGGGAAACAACAAAGAAAAAAAATTTAATATTATGCGAAGGCGAAATGGATTGTGTCGCATTTTATGAAGCTGGTATAAAAAATACTGTAACTCTACCAGATGGTGCACCTAAAACAGCAAAATATGATAAATCAGATGCACGATTTGTAGCTTTAAAAAATACACATTGGTTAAATGAAGTAGATAAAGTTTATATAGCAACTGACCAAGACGAAGCTGGAAAAGCACTTCAATTAGAACTTATACATAGATTTGGTAAAGATAGATGTTTACGAGTAAAATTTCCAGAAGATTGTAAAGATGCAAATGAAGTTTTAGTAAAACTTGGTAGAAATACATTAATAGACTGTTTGAAACAAGCAATACCCTATCCAATAGAAGGATTATATACTGTCAGAAATTACACAAAAGAAATTTTTGATATATATAATGGTAGAATACAAAAACCACTGTCCACAGGCTTTAAAATCCTTGACCAGATATATAAAATACAACCTGGAACATTTCATTTAGTTACAGGAGTTCCAAATCATGGCAAATCTAATTTTATAGACCAGATTGCAGTTAATATGTTCAAGAACTATAATTGGAAGTTTTGTGTTTTTTCTCCAGAACATTCTACACCTCAACATATTAGAAGAATTGTTGAAAAGATTGTGAGGAAACCTTTTGATGATGGTTTTACAAAAAGAATGACAGAATCAGAATTAGAAAGAGGTTTGAATATATTAAATGATAATTTTTTTTTTATTGAGAATAAAGATTCAATTCCAACTATTGATTGGATTTTACAAAAAGCAAAAATGAGTTGCTTGAAATATGGAGTAAAAGGAATTATAATAGACCCTTACAATGAAATAAACTCAGAAAGAGGAATAGGTAAACGAGAAGATGAACACATTAAAGATATTATATCAAAATGTAAAAAATTTTGTCGTACACATGAAATTTCAATGTGGGTTGTGGCTCACCCAGCAAAACTTCCTAGAGAAAATGGCATCATTAATCCACCAACATTATATGATGTTTCTGGCAGTGCTCATTGGAATAATATGTGTGATATTGGTTTGGTAGTACATAGAGATTTTGAAAACAATAAAACCAGAGTTATAACCAGAAAAGTAAGAGAACAAGGTTTGTATGGAAATATTGGAGAATGTTATTTTACTTATGATTTACAAGAAAGAGTTTACAAAGAAGTCTTAGAACAATCTGATGAAGAAAGGTGGCAAAATGCCTAGACCTAACAAATTAAATGTAGAAACCACATCATACAATCTTACTTTACCAACAGCATGGAAAGAACATCTTTCTAAAGAATCTTTTATTCAAAGTAAATTACATAATAAAGAAATATCTATTGCAGATTTAATAAGAGATGCGATTTCAGAGAAACTAGATGGGCAGGAATGCTTAAAACCCACCCATCAAGAAAAAAATGAATCTTAATATTTCATACCTAAAATAATAAAGCTATGGCGAATAACTCCATAAACGATAAACTTGATTTAAAATTCAATTATGATAAGTTTATATAATGGATATTACAGAAGTAGATATAAACTCAATTTTTCCATATATTAATAATCCACGAAAAAACTTAAATGTTGATAAAGTTGCTTCTAGTATTAAAGAATTTGGATTTCAACAACCAATAGTAGTTGATAAAGAGAATGTAATAATAGTAGGCCATACAAGATACGCAGCTGCAAAAAAGTTAGGATTAAATAAAATACCGGTTCAAGTAGCTAATTTATCTGAAATTAAAGCTAAGGCTTACAGAATAGCCGATAATAAACTTGCGCAAGATAATTATTGGGATTTAGACAAATTACAAATTGAACTTGATAACATATCGAAAAATAATTATGAACTTTTAAATACTGGATTTGATTCCGATGAACTTCAAAATTTACTAAACAAAGAACCTAAAATTGATGATGATATTGAAAATACAGAAATAACTGATTCTTATTTAAAGGCTAAAAATAAATGTCCTAGTTGTGGCTATGAGTTTGATTAGGTGGAATCTTACAGATATATTATTAGTTAAAAAGAATAATTTAAAAGTATTCTCTTGTTTTTGCTGTGGTGGTGGTTCAACAATGGGATATAAATTGGCGGGGTATACTTCTTTAGGAGGAAATGAGATTGACCCAAAAATGGCAAATGTTTATAAAATAAATCATAATCCTAAAATATTTTATCAGAGTGATATAAGAAATTTAATCAAAAAAGAAATTGATAAAGAGTTATATAATATAGATATCTTAGACGGTTCACCCCCCTGCTCAGTATTTAGTACAGCTTCAACTAAAAGAGAAAGTTTTTGGGGTAAAGAAAAAAAATTCAGAGAAGGTCAAAAAAAACAAAAACTTGATGATTTATTTTTTTACTTCTTAGATTTTGCTAATAAGATTAAACCAAAAGTTATTGTAGCTGAAAATGTAAAAGGTTTAATAATGTCTAAAGCTAAAAACTATGCTCGAAAAATAATATACAAATATAAAAATATTGGGTATCATGTACAAGTTTTTCTTTTAAACTCTAAATATATGCAAGTTCCACAAGCTAGACAACGTGTTTTTTTTATAGGAATTAGAAAAGATATTTTTAACAAAATGAAAAAAAAAAAACTTAAAATGTCTTTCAGAAAACAAATTATCACAACTAAAGAAGCTATATTTAATCTTCCGAATTCCAATAAACAACTTAAAAAATCAACTAAACAGTATCAATTATGGGTAAATACAAAACCAGGTAAAAACTTTTCTGATGCAGCAATGAAACTTTGGAATTCAAGTTCATACTTTTCAAACTTTAAAATTCATCCTAATTTACCTGTTAACACTATTACATCTGGTGGCTCTATATATCATTATGATATGCCTGTTAAATTAAGTTCAAAACAAATATCTAGACTTCAAAGTTTTCCTGATGACTATAATTTTTTAGGTATGGATTCAAAATATATTTGTGGAATGTCTGTTCCACCACTAATGATTAAAAACATAGCTTTAGAACTTCAAAAACAGATTTTTGATAATTTAATATAGAGTATTTAATAATATTGTAATGAATTTATAAATTTTATAATTGTTTAAAAAGCTAAAAGTGAGAATAAATGATAAAAAAATGATTAATTTTAGCACAAAGTAAAAAGCAAAAAAATAAATATTAATTATATATATTGCAAATAAAAAAACAAAAAAAAGTTTAAAAAAATAAATTAAATTACAATTTATATTTTAAAAATTTTCAAAAATAATACTTTAAAATTATTTATCATTCTGTTACATTTACTTAATATGAGTTATTCAGAAAACATAATAGAGGAAATCAGAGAACTTTTTGTACAAGGTTTTGAAGATGATTCTGGTAATAGAACATATCCAACAATAGACGAATTAGCCAAAAAATTTAATATACCAGCAATTACACTTTATAGAAAAAGCAAATCAAATGGTTGGAAAAATCAAAAAAACTTATTTACACAAAATTTACAAATAGAAATAGACCAAGCAAAACAAAAAATTATTGCAAAAGAAGCAAAAGAATTTGATAGTAATAGTTTAAAAATAGCAAAAGCATTACAATCAGAAATTGTAGGATTATTACAACAATCAAATAAACGAAGAAAACAAGGAATAGAAGCACCTTATTTTAGTCCTAGTGCTTTAAATTCTTTAGGAATGGCACTACATACTTGCCAAAGGGTTGGTAGATTAGCATTAGGAGAATCAACAGAAAATACAAATGTTACAAACAAACAGTCAACAGTTAAAGAGGCTTTCTCAATTATTGATGAAATCTGCAGAAGCAGACGAGAAGGCGAATCTAACCTACATTAAATACCACCATACTTCTAGGAAAAAACAAGTTACACCCTATGGAGATTGGAATATATGGTTAATTCTTGCTGGTCGTGGGTGGGGAAAAACGAGGACTGGTTCTTTTGATATTGTTAATTATGCTATGTTGAATCCTAATACAATATCGGCAGTTGTTGCACCAACTTCTGGAGATTTAAGAAGAGTATGTTTTGAGGGTGTAAGTGGAATAAGGCAATTAATTCCAGATGAGTGTTTAAAAGATAAGCAAGGATTAAAAGCATATAATAAATCAACAGCACAAATTAATCTGTGGAATGGGTCAAAAATTATTGGATTTAGTGCTAGTGAACCAGATAGACTTCGAGGAAGTCAATATCATAGAGCATGGTGTGATGAATTAGCCGCTTGGAGATACCCAGATGCTTTTGACCAATTAATGTTTGGTCTTAGATTGGGCGAAAAACCACAATGTATAATAACTACAACACCAAGACCGACTGAGATAATTAGAAAATTATTTAAAAGAAAAAATGACGATGTTTTTATTACACAAGGGTCAACTTATGAAAACCAAGAAAACTTAGCTGATTCTGCATTAGAGCAATTTAAAGAACGATATGAAGGAACAAGATTAGGTAGACAAGAATTATATGCAGAAATATTAGAAGATATTGAAGGTGCATTATGGACTCATTTTCAATTAGATAAATGCAGAGTTAAAAAAGAAGAAATACCTGAATTAAAAAAAATAGTGGTTGCGATTGACCCAGCAGTTACTGCAAATGCAAACTCAGATGATACTGGTATTATTGTTGCAGGATTGGCAGAAAATAATAAATACTATATTTTAGAGGATAAAAGTGGTAAGTTTACTCCAGATAAATGGGCAAGACTAGCCATAGAGCAATTTTATAGTTATAATGCTAATAAAATTGTAGCAGAAACGAATAATGGTGGAGATTTAGTGGAACGATTATTAAGAAGTGTTGATACAAATATTCCCTATAAATCTGTTACTGCAACACGAGGTAAGATGTTAAGAGCAGAACCAATATCTGCTTTATACGAACAAGGAAAGGTTTTTCATACTAAGGTCTTTTCTGAATTAGAGGAACAAATGTGTTCTTATACAGGAGATAATAAAAAGTCTCCAGATAGACTTGATGCCTTAGTTTGGGCATTAACAGAACTGAGTTCTTCCACAGGGAAGCCAATATGGAGAATAAGTTAATGAGCATTTTAGATGACATAAAAAAAATATTTACAAAACAGATAAAAACAAAACAAGCACCTATCACTATGATGAATAATGTAGGTTATTCAGCACCGAGAAAAGATAGTTATCAACAATATGCACAAGAGGGATATCAACAAAATGCAGTGGTGTATAAATGCATAAATGAAATAGCAAATGGTGCATCAGCAATAAAACTTAATGTTTTTGATGGCGACATAAAACTTGATGCACACCCATTAATCAATTTATTACAAAGACCTAATCCTTTACAAGCTGGTAATGAATATTTTAAATCTTTGTATTCTTTTTTATTAATTGCTGGAAATAGTTATGCATTAAGAGTTGGTGCAGATAATGGAGAGCCAAGAGAACTTTATTTGTTAAGACCAGATAGAGTAAAAGTTAAACCAAGTAATAATATGATTCCTAGAGGATATATTTATGAGGTAGGTGGCAAAGTAATAAAAGAATATGATGTTGACAGTCAAACTGGAGAAAGTGAAGTTAAACATTTTAAACTCTGGAATCCAATAGATGATTATTATGGATTAAGTCCTATTCACTCTGCAAGTACAGATATTGACCAGCATAATTATGCCGCCAAACACAATGTAAGTTTATTAATGAATGGTGCAAGACCAAGTGGTGCGATTGTATTTAGACCTAAAGATGAAGCTGGACAATCAGTACAACTCACAGAATATCAAAGAGCACAGTTACTACAAGATATGCAAGTTAGATTTCAAGGAACAGATAATACTGGTAGACCCATGCTGTTAGAGGGTGATTTTGAATGGAAAGAAATGGGATTAAGTCCTAAAGATATGGATTTCTTACAATTAAAAAACATGAGTGCTAGAGATATTGCTATGTGTTTTGGAGTGCCAAGTCAATTAGTAGGAATACCAGATGCACAAACTTATTCTAATGTTCAAGAAGCTAGACTTGCACTATATGAAGAAACTATAATTCCATTGGCAAAAAGAATAGAATCTGATTTAAATGAATACTTATCTCCTCTGTATGGGGAAACAATAAGAGTTGAATATGATATTGATTCTATCCCAGCTATGGCAGAACGAAGAAAAAGAATTTATGAAAATGTTACTATTGCAGTTAGAGAGGGAATTATATCTAGAAACGAAGCAAGGGAACGATTAGGTTTAGAACCTATAACTGGTGGTAATGATGTTTATATAAGTGCAAATTTATTTCCACTTGGAGAACCAGAAACTTCTCCATTAGAAGAAGAAGAATCTAATCCAGAAAAAGAAGCAGAAGATGCCTATGGTATGAAAGCAGAGATTAGAAAAGATGTTTACACTACTCAAGAAGAAGCGGAAGAAAGAGCAGAAGAAATAGGGTGTAGTGGTTTTCATTCTCATGATTCTGATGGCAATAAAGTTTTTATGCCTTGTGAAACTCATGCAGAATATGAAAAGCTAACTGGTGAACAACTAAAATATCATACTGCTGACCCAGAATATTTAGTTAATCAAGACCCAAGAATGGGAGAAGGTGAAGATGTTTTTGATAGTGTATCAGAAGCATTGGAAAGAGCAGAAGTGATTGGGTGTCAAGGAACACATACTTTAAAAACTCCAGATGGAAATGTTTATATGCCTTGCTCAAGTCATGCAATTTATTTAAGAGAAACAAATCAAGACAAAGCTATATCAGATATTAATATGAAACCAACACAAGAAATGGCAAACCAAGCACAACAGGCACTAGATTGGAGAAAAGAATTTAAAAGAGGTGGAACAAGAGTAGGAGTTGCCAGAGCCAATCAATTAGTAAGGCGAGATAATTTATCGCAAAGAACTATATTGAGAATGTATAGTTTTTTCTCAAGACATGAAGTAGATAAACAAGCAGAAGGTTTTTCAAGTGGAGAAAAAGGCTATCCAAGTGCTGGAAGAATTGCTTGGGGATTATGGGGAGGTGATGCAGGTTTTGCATGGAGCAAAAGAAAAAGAGATGAAATAAATGCAGAATTAGAAAAATTTGCTTGTGAAGATATAGAGGAAAAACAATTATCAGCAAAAACCAGAAAAACTTTAGAAGGCAAAATGAAAGACCATAATGAAAAACATGGTGATAAAAAAGGTAAAAGAGTTACAATGAGAATGTTAGAAGGTGTGTTTCGTAGAGGAATAGGTGCATATCGCACTAATCCAGAATCTGTAAGAAGAAATGTTATGGGTCCAGACCAATGGGCAATAGCACGAGTTAATGCTTATCTTTTTGCTGTTAGAACTGGTAGATTTAGAAGAGGAAAATTTGATAGAGATTTATTACCTAAAGAACACCCACTATACAGAGCAAAAGAAAAAGACAAATAATGCTTCAACCCAAAAGAAAACAATTTAATTTTGGCACTAGAAGAAGAATTAATATAAGAAAAGAATTTAGAGTTCAATCAAGATTAAGAGTAAATTTCGAAAGAAAATTTAGAAATCAATTAAACAATTTTTTTAAAACTTTATTTAATAATTATGCTGATAATTACGAGGTTCAATTACCAGTTGCACCAGTTTTTAGTGAAGCAATTAATGAACTTTATAAATTAATGAATAATCATTACAGGATTGTAATTGAAGAATTTGGACTTAGAATATTTAATCAATTACAAAAACAAGAAGGACAATTTGAACAAATTTACCAAGATTATGTTAGAGAAACCGGAGCAACAAAAGTTGTAGGAATTGTTGAAACAACACGAAGATATATAAATAAGATAATTGCTTTAAATACAGATGAATTTATGGGGGTTGCTTTAATTGCAAAAGATATTAGAAACTTAGACAAAATGGCATTTAGTAGATATAGAAGTGCAACAATAGCACGAACAGAAACTCATAATGCCGCAAGTTTTGCTAATCAGAAAGTTGCACAGTCTATGAATATTCCTCAGATGCAAAAACAATGGTTAGCAACAAATGATAATAGAACCAGAGGAATACATAGTGCAATCAGTGGAACACAAGTACCTATGGAAGAAGATTTTCTAGTTGGAGGTTTACCAATGTCATATCCCGGAGACCCAAGAGGTGGTGCTAAAAATGTTATTAACTGTCGCTGTGTTCTTCTTTATATAACTCCAGAAGATGTTCTAATTTAAAGATTGTTTTGTTAAATTATTAATATAAAAGGCAACTTCTTTTTTTGCTCTTTCTATTTCATGTAATGGAAACAGTTTGGATATATTAATTGCCATCTCAATACATTCCTGGCTTTTAGACTTATTTGGTGCAGTAATGGCAAGTTCTAATGCAAATTTAAACATTTTATAATCTTCATTCATAATTGTTGCGAGTTTACTTTGTTTCATTTTTTTCTCTTTTTAGTTATAAGAATTAATTTCCTTATGTTTACTATAATATACATTTATTTACTAATGTAAACCCCTAAAGTAAAATAAATATAAAAAAACATTAATTTGCAAAAAGAATGTAATAAAATCAATAACTTACAAAGAAAATAAAAAAAAGTGTATACAATAGTAAATGTTTACTATAATATATATATAATGATACAATTATTAATAAATAAAACGGAGAAAAAAATGACAAGAAAAGAATTAATAAACGAAATAGTAAATATATTTAATAACTCTAAAAAGTTTAGTTTAGCTAACTGGGAAATAAATAAGTTAAAAAGAGAAAATAAAAAAAAGTTGCAAGAAATGTTAAGGTCAGTTAGAGAAACTAAAATGTTTACCAATAATTTAGATTAAGTATTTATAATCAAAAGGAGAAAAAAATGATTTATAAAAATGATTTAAAAAAAATAATAAACGATACAAAACAAATTGCTTTTTATAATCCAGCAAAAGCAACAGATGAAGAAGCATTAGGTTTAATTGTATCAAATCTTTGTGAATATAATGGTCAAAAAATATTTGATGTTTTATATAATGCTTTTGAAGACAGTAACTTTCATTCTTTTAATTCTAAGATGAAACAAATTTGGAAAGAAACAGAAAAAAATGTGGGTGAAGTGTAATATGAGACCAATAGTAAAACATGCTTTTAAAGTTTCAGAATTGAATTGGCAGTTTGCTGAAGTTGATGGTGTAGGTGAAAAGGAAGCAAATATCTATTTTCCAGACTCATATATTATAGAAGAAGCTGAACATCATTTATATCTTGGTTTAAAAGAATTAGAAGAAACTGATAATGAAATTGATGACACAGGACACAATCATTATGAACTTATTCTAAGAGATGTAAAACAACTTGAAAAATTTATTAAAACTTGGAAATACAAATGTAAACCACATAAATATGATGGAAAAAAGTGGGAAGAATTAGATATAATAATAAAAAAAAGGGAGGTGTAATATGAAAAACAATAAAAAAAATGAAGTATTTGTTTTATGTGTAAAAGAAAAAATTGAACAAATTAATTATTATGCAATAAGTGAAACTTCTGAAGAAAAAGCAAAAGAGTTTTTTAAAAGTTTAAATAAAGACCAAAATCCAAAACCAGTAAAAACGATTGTTACAAATAAATCTGGAAGAATTAAAAAAGTTTACGATGCAGAAGAATTTAAAAAATTAATCAAAAAAGGATACCATTAATGAAAAACAATCAAAAACAAAAAGGTTATAATGGACACAGAAGTTGGAACTCATGGAATGTTTCTTTATGGTTTAACAATGATTATAACTTATACAAACAAATAGAAAAAAGTTTAGAAAAAGATGGTTTGCAAAAAACTATTAAACAAATGATATTTCAACTTGAAGGATTAAAAACACCAGATGGTGCAATATACAGTAAAATTGCTATTGAAGATGCAATTAAAGGAATGGTGGAATAATGATACAAAAAATAATTGATTCAATCGTAATTGTAGGTATCTTTGTTTTTATTTATATAGCATTACATTTAGTGCCAATATTAAATGAATTGGTAATAGAATTAAAAAATTAGTTTTCTCTGTAATCACTCCTATTGTAAAACCTATGGGGACGAACAATAGGAGTGTTATTTACCCACTGGGTTAATACCCATAATTAATCTAACAGAAAAAGTTTATACTTTCAATAAAATACACTTGCTATTGGCATTTTAATTAATATATGCTACAAATTATTATTATGCCTATACCGAAACCGATAGGAACAGAAGACGAAGAAACTTTTATGAGTAGATGTATTTCAGATTCTACAATGCAAAGTGAGTATTCAAACCAGCAAAGAATTGCAATCTGCTCCACAAGTTGGAATGAAAGGAACGAAAAAAGCATGAGTGAAATACAAAATGAAATCCAAGACACAGAATTTAAATACATTGATATTCAATGCGAACTTAAAATGTATAATGATGATGAAGATGATAAAGATAAAGGAAAATTTTCTGGGTATGCTTCTATTTTTGGAAACAAAGATTTAGGAAACGATATTATTGAAAAAGGTGCATTTACAAAATCATTAAGAGGTAAAAGCACCAAGTCAGTTAAAATGTTGTATCAACATAAAACAGATGAACCGATTGGAATTTACAAAAAATTAGAAGAAGATGAAAAAGGTTTATATGTTGAAGGACAATTAGCGATGGGCACTCAAAGAGGTAAAGAAGTTTATGAACTAATGAAGATGGGTGCTATTGATGGTTTGTCTATTGGATATAAAGTAGATGCAAAAGGTTATGACTATGATGAAAAAGGCAAAACAAGAAAATTAAAGTCAGTAGACCTTATGGAGATTTCAGCAGTAACTTTTCCTATGAATCCAAAAGCAAGGGTTCGCAAGGTAAAAGGTGCAGAAAATACGATTCGTGATTGGGAAGAAATGCTACGAGAGGTAGGAGGACTTTCAAGGAACGAATCTAAAATGGGTGCAAAAGCACTTACACAGGCACTTAGTCAGCGAGATGTTGAACTTGGTAAGCCAGAACTATTAAACTCAATAACAAACTTAACTCAACTGATAAAAGGAGAATAACATGTCAGAAGTTGAAACTAATGAAGTTAAGTCAGCAGTTGAAGGAATTGGTAAAGCATTTGAAGAGTTCAAAGCAACCAATGACAAGAAAATTGCAGACTTAGAAAAAAAAGGTTCAACTGACCCTCTTGTTGAAGAAAAACTTGTTAAAATTGAAAAGTCGTTAGATAGTTTGGAGAGTATAAACCAAAAAGTAACACTTGCTCAAAAAAAACAAGAAGAATTTGACGAGAAAGTCAACAGTTTTGAGTCTTTATTAAAAAGACCAAATGTTGGTGGTTCTGTTGAACAAATTGATAAAAAAGTAAACATCTTTGACAGATGGTTACGAAAAGGAAAAGAAAACTTAGCACCAGAGGAAGTCAAAGCATTAACTGTTTCTGATGATACTCAAGCTGGTTATCTTGCTCCACCAGAG